>Ga0209723_1003476_pt1 | contig 18902 bp, 16 predicted proteins | sample BiotimSIPDNA_2_FD_185750 | JGI IMG/M metagenome (GOLD analysis project Ga0209723, IMG submission 185750) | Anaerobic biogas reactor microbial communites from Washington, USA - Biogas_R2 time_0 SIP DNA (SPAdes) (version 2) | ecosystem: Engineered > Bioreactor > Anaerobic > Unclassified | place... | reverse complement strand
AAATAAAATCAGCATGCAGGTGCGTTTCGATGATGTGGGTTATTTGAACCCCTAAGGAACGCGCCTCTTTGATGTAAAAATCCACATCGCGCTGCGGGTCTATCACAGCACAAGATTCTTTTCCGGCTAGGATGTACGAACTGTGTGCAATCTTCTCCAGAAAAAAGTGTTTCAATAGCATAATCATTCTCCTTAATTTTTTAAGTTGGTTAAGTTCTTGTCATTCTTAGGACCGCTGAGCCAAACCAATCCCCTAAATACAGGACCTTCGTCATTTAGGAATTATTGCGGTTTTGACCCCTTTTGATTGTTCATTATAACTTAATTACCAAAACGACCTGTTTTTCATCTTGGGGAAGGCAGCCTTATATAAGCGTTTGCATTGATTTAGAAAATACAAGTATAATTTTAGTGGAGCTAAAATGTCCAAATTTGATCGGTCTAGCAAACACCTGGTAAAAAAGGGCTTATCCCTGTTCGCATTGTTAATATTACTGGCGGTGAATCTAAACTTGGTTCAAGCCGCATCTGCAAGCATGCCAGGCATACAAGAACTCGTTCCCGATGGCGCAGTATTAAGCGAATTCGACCAGTTCGTCAGCCAGTGGACGCTAAAGCCAAGCAAGCCCACACAACTGGAGGTGGTAAATCCCGATGCGCAGGAAAAGAAGGTGGTTTACCTCACCTTTGATGATGGGCCTGACCCAGAATGGACACCCCAGGTCGTAGATTTGCTTGAAAAATACAACGCAAAAGCTACTTTTTATGTCATTGGCAAAAGCGCAAAAAGCAATGCTGATACCATCCTGCTTATGGCGCAGGCCGGGCAAAATATTGCTAACCACAGTTACAATCACATTTCCCTGGCTGCGCTTTCTTGGACAGATTTTTACCTAGAAGTAAAAGACACAGAGCTCGCTGTTCGCGAAGCGCTTGTGGATTATCCAGACCTTGAAAATCAAATTGTCAGCTGCGTACGCCCACCTTATGGAGAAACAAGCCCAAATATCTGGACGTTTGCCAGCCGAATGCATTACGATGTTTCAATGTGGAGCCTGGACACAAGAGACTGGTCTGGTGTGAGCGCTGAAACGATCCGTGAAACTGTACTTGCAAATGTCAAGCCTGAATCAATTATCCTGATGCACGACGGCGGGAAAAACCGGGCTGAAACGGTGAGGGGGTTGGGCTTACTGCTACACGAATTAATTCGACAGGGCTATACGTTTGAGTCATACTGCACAACCGACGGACAGGTCAGGGTTGGCCAAAATTAAGCAATTCGCCCCAAAAAAATTATCATTTAACTTTTCAATACAAATTTTTAAGCCTCTAATCTTATTTGAAAGGTAATTTTCCACTACCTTGGATATATTATTAATGTCCTGTAAAAATATAATTAAAGATCAATTTAATGGCTTAAAAGGCTTGCATTAATTTTTTATTTATGCTATAGTATTGTTGTTAGACGTTTGGGTGCCCCCCTCACCCAGGCGTCTAGCGTTTTAAATACCACTTAAGCATTTAGGGGTAAAATTTCTAAATCGTCAAGATGAACACTTTTCATGAATGCACAAACCCAGAATGCGGCCTTAGATTTCCTTTGGATCTTGATCTTCATAAAGGCAAATTCTGTCCACGCTGCGGGGCGATAATTAATCCAGTAGCTGAAGGTCAGAATCATCAACTTAATATGCCCATGAACCATGAAATTCCACTTTGGGGTTTATTAGATAATATCCGCTCAGGCTACAATGTTGGCTCCGTTTTCAGAATTGCGGACGGGGCTGGTTTAAGCCAGTTGTTTTTATGTGGCATCACACCCAATCCAGACGAAAATGAACAGGTCTGCAAGACGGCTTTGGGTTCTGAAAAGAGCGTGCCCTGGCAATATTACCCAAATGCTTTTAATCTCGTAAAGCAATTAAAAAACCAGGGCTGTAGTATTTTAGCCTTGGAACTCACACCCTCCTCGATCTTGTTATTTGATTATGAGGTTGCAAAAATTTTTAATCAGCCTATCGTCTTGGTTGTAGGGAGTGAGCGCGCCGGGATCGACCCAGGCATTTTAGCACTTTGTGATGCCTCTTTAAGCATTCCCATGCACGGACACAAAGAATCTCTAAACGTGTCCGTGGCTTTTGGTATTGCTGCCTATTGGCTAAGCCATTTACTAGGTAAAAAATAAGCCGGCAGGGTTTTCTGCCGGCATTTCATGCTTAACTTTTTAATTTAGCCTTTCGGTTCAATAACCGTTCCAGCTGGGATTACCTTGTTTTTTGGAATGACCACGATACCATCACGCACTGCGTATAGGTAATGATCTAAATCAACATCTGGCGGGAAGGGTCGAATAACCACGTTATTGCCAATGCTAGCATTCTTGTCGATTATGGCGCCGACAATATCACAGTTTTCAGCAATACCAATTGGCGCACTGCCCCGCGTGCCGTAATAGTCTGCACCCATTAGAATGGTATCGCGGATGCGCGTCCCTGATCCAACCTGGCTTCTTAGGCCAATGACAGAGTGCTCAATATCGGCATTATAGATGCGACAGCCCTCAGCAAGCAGAACATCTTTCAGTTTGCCGCCAAAAACTTGGGAGCCGGGTAAGAAGCGAGCATGTGTAAAAATTGGGTTATTTGGATCAAACAAATCAAAAGCAGACTCTTCCACGGTCATTTCAAGATTGGTGTCATAAAAAGAGCGAATGGTTCCAATATCACGCCAGTAGCCCGAAAAATCGTAACCGTAAACTTTTGCGCCTTCTCGAATCAGGTGTGGAATAATATCCCCACCAAAGTCATCCAGTTGATGATTGTGATTGTCCAAATTCAAGACATCCACCAAAGTTTTAAGTTTGAAGAGGTATATACCCATGGAGCCTAAATAGGGCATATCGGGGTCATCTCGGCTGACCATTTTGGCTAAAGCTGCTGGTTCCTTTGGCTTTTCGGCGAAATCCTTGATGCGGAATTCTTCATCACGTTTTAACAGGCCAAAGCGGGAGGCTTCTTCTTTGGGCACCGGCTGCACCGCAACAGTCACATCTGCACCATTTTCCCAGTGGAATTGCGCCATTTTGGCATAGTTCATGCGGTAAAGGTGATCGCCCGCCAAAATCAGCACGTCATCTGCTCGGGCTGATTGTATTTCCATCAACTGCTTACGGACCGCATCTGCAGTGCCCTGGTACCATTCTGTATGCTCCATGGTTTGTTCAGCTGCCCAAATTTGAACCCAGCCGCGGTGAAAAGCATCAAAATTATAAGTCCTGGCGATGTGCCGGTGGAGAGAAACAGAGTTGAATTGGGTCAGGACAGCAATACGGTAAATGCTTGAATTAATACAATTGCTGATTGGAATGTCAATTAAACGATACTTACCAGCAATAGGTACAGCTGGTTTGGAGCGCATGACAGTGAGTGGAAAAAGCCGCTTTCCCTGGCCGCCTCCGAGAATTACTGCGAGAATATCATTCGTGCTGGGCATTTCCTATTTCTCCTTTCAAACCTTTATTTATAGATAAATTTTGGTTGGTTATTTATGTGGTTTTTTAATGATCAACTATTAGAAAATTAACTTGGTTGGTTAATTTTACCCTTGCTTTGAGAGACTGATTCAAGTAGTTCGCCAGCGGCGTTGAGCGTAGTTTGGTTGGTTGGCCCTAACATGCTTGCTAACTCTTTCTGACGGGTTTCACCAGTTAATTCATTGATTTCGGTTTGGGTGCGGTTATCATGTACAAGTTTCATGACATTAAAATGCTGGTCACCATAGGCAGCTAATTGCGGCAGGTGGGTCACACATAATACCTGGTGATTTTGGGAAAGGTGCCAAAGCTTTTCCCCTACCATCAAACCAATTCTGCCGCCAATGCCTTGATCAATCTCATCAAATACTAAGGATGGAATTGTGTCGGCCTCCGCCAAGACGTTCTTAAGCGCCAGCATAAAACGAGAGACCTCCCCACCAGAAGCAATTTTTACCAAGGGCTTAAATCCTTCGCCTGGGTTGGTCTCCACCAGGAATTCAACCTGGTCAATACCACTGGCATCAAAATCGACCTTGAGATCCTCTGAGATCCTTAGTCCAGCCGGGTGTTCACGCATTTTCATATCCACAACAAACCGCGCATGCGTCATTTTGAGTTCGTCTAGCTGGGTTTCAATCTCCTTGGCAATGATTTGAGAAGCCGCTTTCCTTTGGTTTGAAAGAAGTAACGCTTTTTTAGATAGCACTTTCATTAACTCTTGTTCTATAACAGTCAGTTTTTGAATCTGTTCTCCTGCAGACTCGATTTTTTCCAAGTCTTGTAAAGCCTGGGCTTGAAAGGCTATGATTGATTCCAAAGACCCGCCATATTTTCGTTTTAAACGGTTAATCAAATCAATTCTTTCTTCAATCTGGTCCAAACGTCGCGGGTTAAACTCAATTGTCTCAGCATAATCGCGTAATTCTAGAGCCAGGTCAGACAAATTGCTCAGGCTGATATCGGCTTGTTCCGAGAGGTGTTTGGTATTTTGGTCAATACGGGTTAATTCAGACAAGGCATTAACTACCTGGCCAAGTAGGTCGGTAACCGAAGCGCTATCAGAGGTGTTTTCGTCTAAGAGCAGCAGTGATTGTTGAGCAAGCATGCTCAAATTTTCGGCATTTGAAAGCCTTGTGCGTTCCTGGCGCAGGCTTTCTTCTTCGTTTTCTTGTAAGTGTGCAGCTTCTATCTCCCGAATTTGGTAATCAAGCACATCCTTACGTCGTTCTGCATCAATTTCTGACTGACGCAGGGATTCAAGCTCGCCCTGCACAGTCCTTAATTTTTGATAATCCAGCCGGTAATCTGCCAATAATTCTTGCGTGGCGGCGAAGCGATCCAAAAGTTCCAGATGATGTCTTACTTTGAGGAGGGATAAATGCTCTGATTGGCCGTGTATATCCACCAGCAAGGCACCCAGTTCCCTCTGTAAACTTGCGCTGACACTGCGCCCATTAATGCGGGCAGTATTACGTCCTTCTTTCCTGATTTCTCGGGCTAGGCTGAGGTAATCGGGGTCTTCCAATAAACCTTCAGCTTCTAAGAATGCGTTTACGCGGTCCTTTACCCCGCCAGAAAGCACAAAGTTGGCCTCGATTAAGGCCACATCTGCGCCTGTACGAATGGAAGTGGTGTCTGCGCGGCCTCCCAAAACAGCTTCCAGCGCATCCAGGATGATCGATTTTCCAGCACCGGTCTCGCCAGTGAATACGCTTAGGCCGCTTTTTAGTGAGAGGGTTAGGGATTGGATGATGGCAAAGTTTTGAATGTGCAACTCGATCAGCATGTAACCCTCATCGTAATCGGATACCAGACAGGTGATAATAAGCCGAAGAAGCGCATAAAGCGGTGAAAAGTCCTTGATAAAAAACTGGGATTAAACCAAATAGTGAAATGCCATTCGCAAATAAAGTAATCAAATTGATCAGCAGCAGCGGCAGGCTGCCAAGTACGGCGCCCCACAGGACCAGTCGGAACAGCAGTTTGCTGCGCCGTTTCTTAACCGCACGTCTGACGGCTTCAGCAATCAGCATCCCAAAGGCCGGTGCGAGTAAAATCGTAAAGAACCCAATGCGGGTTGTTATCCAACTGCCGAAAAAAGATAAGATTAGCGCAATAAAAAACCCAATTGGTAAATCCGCTGTTTTTGCTGTGTCGAAGACTTTTTGTTGACTGCGCACACATTCATTGCAGCGATAACCAGTAGGGGTTAAAACTGCGGTGGCAGGAGTAATCGGTTTACCACAGCGATTACATCTTAAAGTGATTTCATTATCATTGTTTATTTTTGTTTCAGTTTTGTCCATTGTTGTTTAACTTTGTAATGGGGTTATTTTCCATGTAGGTGGAAATTCTACGATAGAAATAGTTCGGCTCAGAAAACCTGACCATCTTTAGTGAGTTCGGGTTACTTGTAACGCGCAGTAAATCCGCATTTCGCATCATCACCGAGTCTTGCCCATCGACGCTGATTACAGTCTCATGGTTGCTGTGGACCTGGATGCACACACTAGCACCTTCTGCCAATACCACAGCACGATCAAGAGAAAGGTGAGGCGCGATGGGAACCAACAGGATATTACGCAATTCCGGCGGCAAAATAGGCCCGCCAGCAGCTAAGGCATAGGCTGTAGAGCCGGTCGCAGTTGATACAATCAGCCCATCGGCCATGTAACTTGTCAGGTAGCCTTCATTGAGATCTACCCGTACCTCAATCGGCCGGACGTACTGCCCGCGGCAGACTACCAATTCGTTGATGACATTCCAACAACCTGCAAGCGTCCCTGATTTAAAGAATTCAACTTGCAGCATCATCCGGTTTTCAAGGCGGTAGTCTCCAGTGGTAAGCAGCTTCAGCCTATCTCGCCAATCATTTTCAGCCAGTTCAACCAAAAAACCAAAGCGGCCGGCATGAATGCCAAGCAGCGGCAGCCCTAAAGGCGCACATTGATGCCCTGCACGTAGAATCGTCCCATCCCCGCCTAAGGCAATCACCATATCACAATTTTCCAGGGCAAAATTTTGATTTGGTTTATCAAAGTTAATTGACTCGATATGAGTTGCTATGTTGAACTCAGCTAAATACTGGCGAACCTCGCGAGCCAGTTTGCTCGTCTTTGCAATGGCAACATTAGCAAGAATTTTAATGTTTTTGGGTGGAATCAAACCAGGTGCCATAATCCCTAATTATAGCCCGAAAAAATTAGCTCTTGAACGACAAAATTAAAATAGTTGACCTGTAAGGTACTCCCACAAAAGGGTCAAAGCCGCATCAGCTAAGGCTTCTTTATTGCCCAGCCGGTCGTATGAGAACAAGAAGTTCCTTGTCCATGCGCCGTCTTCTGCTGCAAGCCCAATCCAGCCTGTGCCGACAGGTTTGGTAAGTGTTGCACCACCCGGGCCGGCAATGCAACAAGTTGAGAGCCCGATATCTGTGTTTAATAAACCGCGAACGCCTCTCGCCATTTCCAACACGGTTTGCGCGCTAACAGCCCCATACTGATGAAGAGTTTCCCAGCTCACCCCCAAAAGCTTGACTTTGGCTTCGTAGGCATAAGCAAGCACTCCACCAATAAAATACTCAGATGAGCCGGGCACATTCGTTATGCGATGTCCAATTAGGCCCCCAGTACAGCTTTCAGCCAAAGAGAGGGTCAGATGTTTTTCTGTCAATAACTCCCCAACTAGTACCTCAAGTGCTTTATCTTCATTATTCATAGCGGTTTCCAATCATTTTTTGTTTTCTTCAGCAGGTTCAAGTGCTTGCCACAAGCGCACCAAACCCACTTCTTTGATATATGCGGCAATGGGGTAGCTAATCCAACCATCGTGTGCCAATTGCAGGGGGTTCTCACCTGCCTTAAGGCGCAGCTTGAGCTGATGAGAAGAAATATTTTTTGTTTGTAAACCCTTTAGAAAGACCAACCTGTCACCTTTTGCTTGTATTTCCTCAATATAACGCTGATTCATTTCAAATCCGGGACGGGGGCAAATAGCAATTAGCGCCAATTCGAGAATACGATCAACTTTATACCACTTGCTGAACCCTGGCGGATCACCAGAAAACACATCTTCGCCCAGCATAAAGACAATACCTGTTTTCTCATACAGGGTATCTCTCAGGGCTGAAAGGGTTTCGGCTGTGTAATTTGGCCTTTGGTTCTCGCGCACCAAGGCCTGTTCCAGACGACTGACGCTCACTTCCTGCACCGTTCCAGCCAGGATTCCTGCAATTTCTTGGGCAGCTAATTGGCAGATATGAAAGCGATGCTCATAGGTCAAGGGGAGTGAGCCTTTGATTTCATTGAGGATAGGGTTGCGCCGATAGACCGGCATGAGCACTATCCTGGTGACTGCAATACCCTGGTCGATCAAGGCTTTTGTCCCGTCGGTAATCAGGTCAATGTGGCCTTGATGTATGGGGTCAGCGGACGCCCCAAAGACAAGTGTGTAATTATCAAATATCATTTTTTGATTTCAATTCAGATTCAATGTTTTTTATTTCATTAAGCCACAAAGCTGCACTGGCGTCACTCGGCATGTGCCACTGCCCCCTGGGCGATAGGCTTAATCCTGTAACTTTAGGTCCATCTGGCATGGTTGAGCGTTTGTATTGTTGGGCAAAGAAACGGGTGTAAAAGACCTTCAGCCAATGCAGTATCTCCGCAGGTGAGAATTCCTTTTGAAATACTTGACATGCTATTTCGAATACTTCTTTGGGGGTTAAGCGATCTTTGAGGGTGTGATACAAAAAGAAATCGTGCAAAATGTATGGCCCAATAATCGCTTCAGTGTCTTGCGCTGAGATTCCATCGGCATTAACGGGTAAAAGCTCAGGTGTGACTGGGTCGTCACATACCTGATGGAGTAATTTTGACATTTCCCCTGTAAACAACGCTTCAGCAGCCCAGCTTAGAATTGCCTTCACCAGGGTTTTTGGCACCCCGGCGTTGACATGGTACATGGACATGTGATCCGCATTGAAAGTGCACCAGCCCAAAGCCAACTCAGACAGGTCGCCCGTGCCGACGACCAGCCCGCTAACTTGGTTAGCCTTGTCCATCAGAATTTGGGTGCGCTCCCTGGCTTGGGCATTTTCGTAGGTAACGTCAAATAAATCTAGGTCATGTTTCAAATCTCTTAAATGCTGGTTTAATGCCTCATGGATTGGAATTTCTAAAAAGTTGACACCAAATAATTCTCCCAATTGGGCTGATTTTTGTTGCGACCTGCTGCTTGTGCCAGGGCCTGGCATGGAAAGGGCAAGGATGTTTTGTTTGTCGATGCCAAGTAGCTCCATGGTGCGCAGGCTAACTAATAAAGCCAGGGTGGAGTCCATCCCACCAGACAAACCTAAGACCAGCTTTTGAGTACTTGTGAATTTGATCCGCTTAGCCAATCCGGCTGCCTGGATTTTTAGCGCTTCCTGGCAGTGCGCATTTCTCACCTGGGGTTCTGTGGGCACAAATGGCGTAGAGGTGATTAGGTTTGGCTTAAAACCAGGCTTATCTTGTGATTGGATTGGTTTGGCTTCAGCTTTATGTAAGTCATACCCTGGATGCAGCTTTACGTTGACATACAGCTCTTGAGTTTCAAAAGAAAACAAGATAATCTCTGCCAGCAGCGTACCCCTATCAGCAACCAGGCATTGACCAGAATAGACTAGATCGGTAGTAGATTCGTTTGGTCCACAGGACGCCATCCCAATGACAAGGTGATGTTGTTCTGAAAGCCGGCAAACCACATCTCTAATTCTTTGGGCGCTGCCTAATTCGGCTGGGATCGCAGAAGGGCAAAGGACCAGGTTTGCGCCGCGCAAAGCCAACTGGTTAATGGTTGGATCAGCTGTTAACAGTTCATCGCCAAAAGCGATGCCGATAGTGCAACCTGGCATATTTGCGGGTTGAAATAGTAAACCAGGCCCAACCGGAACCACCAGTCCGTTTATCTCAAGCGTTTTTTGCTGACAAAGCGCAGCAGGGCTAAATGAACGCTGGTCAAACGGCTGATCAAGTAAAGTTTTTAATACCAATCCTTGGATGCCATCTGGGCTAAGTAAGGCAGCAGCATTATATAAATGCTGATCTATCTTTATGGGTAATCCCACAATGGCGTTGATGTTAAGCTTCTTAACCGCTTGGTCAATCACTTCCAAAGCCTCAAGCGACTTTTGAACCATTAGTTCCTGCCCAAATAAATCACCACAGGTGGCACCCGTCAGGCATAATTCAGGGAAGAGGGCAAACTGGCAGTTTTGGGCAGCTAATCTCTCAAGCGCTTCACAAATTTTGGTTGTGTTATAGCAAATGTCGGCTACGCGCAACCCAGGAGAGACATGCCCAAGACGCAATGAGCCCGCTTTAAGAAGGACGTTCAAGTTTTCAAGCATACTTTGATTGTATGTCAATTTACCAGATAAGGGTCTGTTTTTGCCTAAATTTAGTTTAGAAAGTGCTGCAATCGTTCAATTTGAAGCTTAACCGCCCCTGGCTCTTCCCGGAAGTATTCAAGGGTCAGCCATTTGGGCTGGCAGCGCTGCAGAGTCCAGTCTAATAAGCTGTAATCCGCTTCCTCAAGCGTCTCGTGAGCGTCAGTCAGCACACCATTCACCCGGCGCGCGCCTGCCAGGTGCACCTGGACGACATTCTCAAGGGGCAGTGACGCTAAATAATCTTCTGGGCTCAAATGTCGTGCCTCGGCAGAGATGCGTGCATGCGCTAAATCCAGCAGCATATCACAGCCGGTCTCCTTCAAGACTTCGAAAATCACTTGTGGGTCGCTCTCAAAGAAGTACTTAGAGGAGTGTAAAACTGGCATATTTTCCAATATGATCGGGAGATTAAACATTTTTTGCGCATTTTTAACTTGCTGGATGAACCGCTGGACTGACCTGTCACGATTAGGCTCAGGAAGGAAAACCGACCACTTAAGGGCAGGAAACGTGATATAAGCAGGTAAGGGTGCCATATGAATGGAAATGAAGGGTGAGTCTGGGCAGAGCTGGAGGTAGTTCGCCAAATGGCTATAGCCTTTTTTATTAAAAAGCATGCGCCCTTGATGATAGTGGATTTCTAAAGCTGGCAAGCTCTGCCTTGCAAAGGCAATCTCAGCAGGAGAGACTTTATCTACCATTTCGATGGCGTCAATACTTAACGCCCCTTCAATGAGTAAATGCACGAGGGCTGATGAATGATTCACAGATAGTTTCATTTGCAAGATTACCTTATCAATATTTGTGTGTGCTTCAATCCTAAAAAAGACTTCTAAAAATAAAGCGCTCACCCAGCCATGCTGGATAATTGATGCCTGATTTGTTGTGCCAGGTCTACAAAAGACTGTGAGTAGCGCATGTCTTCATGCCTTGGGCGCGGAAGCGCAACCGGTAAATCCAGGCAAATCCTGGCTGGACGGCTGGTCAAGACCAATATCCGGTCGGAAAGGTAAATTGCTTCTGGGATGGAGTGCGTGACCATCAAGACAGTCTTCTGCTTGGTCTGCCAGATGCGCAGCAGTTCCTCGCCCATGCGTTCCCTGGTGAGCGCATCTAACTGGCCGAAGGGTTCATCAAGCAGCAGGATATCGGGGTCATGGATTAAAGCACGGGCAATGGCAACACGCTGCGCCATCCCGCCGGATAGCTCATGTGGGTAGCTTTTTTCAAAGCCCAAAAGGCCAACCATCTCAACCATTTCCATGGCTTTCTGAACGACCTCCGTGTTTTTCATACCTGCAAGTTCTAAGGGTAACGAAATATTCTCGAGTACATTGCGCCAGGGCATTAAATTGGCTTTTTGGAATACCATGCCAATCTTTGGCTTTTCAAAACTGCCGCTTGTGTCATAAAAAACAACTTGCCCCTGGCTGGGATGGACTAAACCGATGATGACGCGCAAGAGCGTGCTTTTCCCACCCCCGGAGGGGCCAATCACGCTGACAAAGGATGAGCTTTGCAGGTCAAAGGAAATATTGTCCAAGACATCCAGGCTGCCATCGCTTTCTACAAAGCTGACGCTTAAATTTTGGACGCTTAGGGCTGGTTCAGTCGATGAAGTCATTGGTAAAAGCCAGGGAAAGGTCGACAGGATTTTGCATCAAACCGATATTGATTAATAACTGCTGCATATTCTCCCAGCCGTTCATGTCAGAGTAACCCAATTGTTGCGTCTGCCACAATTGAATGGACTCACTGAGCACTTGCAATTGCACTTGCTTGTCGGCCTGGGCAAGGTTTTCAACATAGCGGGTGCAAATATCATAAGCTTCGTCTGGGTGTTTGGCAGTATAGTCAATCCCTTTTAATACCGCTTGGGTAACCTTGTTAACTAGTTCAGGCTCATTTTTGATCGTTTCTTCATTGGTGACCAGGCCATTGCCCACCAGATCGAGATAATCTGATACCCGTAAAAGGTTCACATCATAGCCGAGCGACCTTAACTGGACTGGCTCGTTGGCTACGTAAATCACCGCTGCGTCCGTCTGCTCGCCCATAATCGCTTCAACCTGGGTGAAGCCAATCGATTCGAGGGAAATTTCAGTATCAGCCAGGCCAGCTGCCTCTTGTAAAGCTTTAAAACCAATGTAACTAGCGCCGTAAAGACCGGGGATGCCGATGCTTTTGCCTTTCAGGTCCTGCGGTGTCACAATGTCCTTGGATTTGAGCGAGACAACCCCCACGGGGTAGTCTTCATACCAAGCAGCAATATAAACCACAGGCAGCCCCTGGGCACGGCTGAGCAAAATTTGCTCACCCGATGCAATCATGAACTTTTGATTCCCAGACCCTACCAGGGCAACCAGGTCAGCCTCGTTGCCATAGTTCAAACTGACCTTCAAGCCATTCGATTCGAAATAACCTTTATCAAGCGCTACATAAAAAGGCGCAAACTGGATGTTGGGGATATAGGTAAGGCTTATGGTCAAATCCTGGGTGGTTTTTGGAATTTTTACTTGGCAAGCGCTAATAATAAATAAGAAAAGCACCAAAATGAATTTCTTTACATGATTTCTGAGCTTAATTTGTTCCATAAATATTTCCTTAACTTTTTCGCCAAGTTTGCCAGGCTAGCAGGCGTTTTTCGAGTAATACAACCAAAGCGTATAGGCTTGAGGCCATTATGATCAGGGTGATGACCGCCACAAATACCAAGGCTGTATCATACTGGCCGCGCCCGACGTTGATCAAGAAACCCATACCCCTGTCAGAGCCTACCAGTTCACCCACAATAGCCCCTATAACAGATAAAGTAGCCCCAACGCGCAGGCCGCCCAATAGGACAGGTAAGGCAGAGGGGATTTCCAGGTAGCGCAAAGTCTGCAGACGGGAAGCATATAAGGAATGCATCAAATGATGGAGATCCTGCGGCACTTCACGCAAGCCAATCACGGTATTGATCAAAACCGGGAAAAATACAATCAGGGCACAGATGATGACCTTTGCCAGCAGGCCCGGCCCAAACCAGATGATGATCAAGGGTGCGATGGCAACAATGGGGATGGCTTGCGAGGCTACCAGGTAAGGCGAGATGATATTTTCCAGGACGGGTGATTTTGCCAGCCAGTAACCGACCAGGGTTGCCAATATGCTGCCCGAGAACAAGCCTAGCAACACCTCCAGCAGCGTATAAGAAAGATGGCGCTGAATGAGACCCGTCTTGAAGGCCAAAATGAAGCGCTGCGCCACCTGGATCGGGCTGGGAAGCAGAAAACTGGGGATCTTAAAAATCATCACCAGGATTTGCCAGGTTATCAAAGCTAAGATGAGGCTCACAATAAACAAATAGAAACGGTTCTGGACAAAGCCCGGCAACCTTTTTAGTTTCTTTTCTTGTGACCCTGGCAAAAATTCCTGTTGCATTGTTCCTTTTATAACACTAATCTGGTTTTTGTGAATTTTTATTAGATGAGGTTACCTGCAAAGCGAAACCTAAGCCGGCTTAACGCATGGCCTGGTCTAGGTCGGCGATGATATCCTGCACATTTTCGATGCCGACAGATAAGCGAACCAAGCCATCTGTAATGCCACTGGCTAAGCGAAGCTCCCTTGGTGTATTGCGGTGGGTCATGCTGGCTGGGTGTTGAATGAGGGTATCGACGTTGCCCAAGCTGACCGCCAAAGTAGCCAGGCGCACACGGTTCATCATTCGCTCACCAGCTTCCAAGCCACCTTTTAACTCAAAGGCCAACATAGCCCCAAAATCTAGCATCTGCGATTGGGCTAATTCATGCTGCGGATGGCTGCCCAGGCCAGGGTAGTAAACCTTTTCAACCTTGGGGTGCTCTTCCAAAAAGTGCGCTACAACCATAGCATTACTGCAATGTCGTTGCATGCGCATTGGGAATGTCTTGAGGCCGTTGTTTGCCAACCAGGCGTCAAAGGGGCTGGGCGTGGCACCAAAAATTTTAAACGACTTTTGCAAAGGTCCATGAACGAAATCTGGGTTTCTGCCAATCAGCGCCCCACCAATCACCTGGCCATGGCCAGAGAGATATTTTGTGGTCGAATGCACGACCAGGTCCGCGCCTAAGCTGAGCGGGCGCTGGCAGTACGGCGTGGCAAAGGTATTATCGACGACCGTAAGCGCAGAATGCGTATGCGCCAGGTCTGCTATTGATTTGATGTCGGACAAGCTAAGAGCTGGGTTAACCGGCGTTTCAAGATAGGCCAAACGAGCCTGTGGATGAGCAGCGAAGGCTTTCTGCCAATCTTTTAGCGAGGTACCGTCCACCCAAACAATATTCAGGCCATATTTTGGCACTAAATCGTTGAACAAGGTGAAGGTACCGTCGTACAAGGCACGTTGGGTGATGAGGGTCTCACCAGCGTGAACACAGGTCAGCACCGCACAGGTAATAGCTGCCATACCGGAGGCAAAAACCAACCCGGCTGCCAATTCTTGAGGGTCTGAAGCTGGGTTGTTTTGAATCAGGTCCCAGGCTTCCAGGGCAGCCAGCTTACGCGCTAGTTGCTGCAGGTTAGGGTTATTGATCCTGGTGTAAAAGTAGCCCTTTTGAGGATCGGCTGCAATAGCTGCTCCACTGAGGGTGTCTTCAAAGTGAAAAGTGGAGGTTTGGTAAATCGGCATGACGTGTGCGTGATCCGTGTTTTCAAATTCAGCATAATGGCTGACTAAGGTATCCATATTTTTGTACTGGTTAGTTTTTTTCATCGCTGCCTCTTTAAAACACCTGCTGGTTTTGTATCATTTTACTTGATTCAATCATAAAACGCGCCTTTGTTTATGTGAGATACATCAATTTAATTCTGAGCCAGTTAATGACTCGTGTTAAAATTGCATTGTTACTTGCTAATTAAGCCCATTTGCCATGGTCAATCCTACTCCGCCTGCAAAACCCGATCCAAAAGAAATAATTATCCCCTCTTTTATGCCCTTTTTTTGGTTTGCTTGTGCAATAGTGGCTGGTATCTTGCTGGCAGACCTCCTAAAAATCTCCTGGTATGCCTGGTTTGTTTTGCTGGTCATTTGCCTCATCTTATGGTTTTTGCATAACCATTATAAGCAGCGCATTTACGTCTCAGACCGAATTCCCTTGGCTGCCATAGCTTTTATGATCTGCCTGGGCGGATTGCGCTACCAAGTGGCACAAAAACCAATTACGCCCCTGCAAAGCGCTTACTACAATGAGCGCGGATCAGTAGAGATCGTTGGACTGGTCAGTACCGCACCAGAAGAATTTGACTTTGCAGAAAACCTGGTGATCGAGGTTGAGTCACTGACCCCGCTCAGCTCAGATGAACCTTTAGTCACTCCCGAGGACGTGCGCGGGCGAGTCTTGCTGCAAGTGATGCCTGGCAGCGAATATGCCTATGGCGATCGGCTTGTCATTCGGGGAAACCTACAAACACCACCAGAGAATGTCTCATTTTCATACCGCGATTATTTAGCCCGCCACGGCATTCACAGCCTGATGACTTTTGCCCAGGTCAGCCGCATAGAGTCTGGGCAAGGCAAGCCGCTTCTTTCGCTTATCTACGCCTTAAAGGCTCGTTCAAAAGAGACTTTAAGCCAAATTTTTGCTTCTCCTGAAGCGGAGCTGCTTTCAGGTATCTTACTTGGCGATGACAGCCAGCTATCTTCTGAGCTAAAAGCAGCCTACCAGCTGACAGGTACAATGCATATCATTGCCATCTCGGGTTTCAATATCGCCCTTTTGGCCGGCTTAATCACAACGATCTGCAATCGCTGGCTGGGTATTTGGCGCGGGACGATCGTCGCTATCGTGATTTTAGCCCTCTACACCATCCTAGTGGGGGCAGAGGCTTCGGTGGTGAGGGCGGCAATTATGGGTGGCTTTGGCATGGTGGGCGTCTTGATAGGCAGGCGGGGAAACGGGATGAATTCGCTTGGGGTGGCTGTGTTTTTCATGTGCCTGATAAATCCAACCTTGCCTTGGGATGTTGGGTTCCAGCTCTCATTATTTGCCAGCTTAGGGCTGGTTATCTATGCGCAGCCGCTTCAAGCCCGCTTTGAAGCATTTATTGATCGTTTTATTAGCAAAGATTGGGGGAAACTCTTGATCAGGCCAATCAGCGAATACCTGCTGTTCACCTTAATCGCCCAGGTCTTTGTGCTGCCCCTGATTGCATACCATTTTGGTGAATTATCGCTGTTGTTTTTATTGGCAAACCCACTAATTCTACCCGCCCAACCGCTTGTCATGATCCTTGGCACTCTGGCATTAATGGGCGGTTTGCTTTCGCCCTTCTTGGGCAGCCTTTTAGCCTGGTTGGCCTGGCCCTTTGCGGCTTATACCAACCGCATGGTGAGTTGGCTTGCGCTAACTTTTCCAGGCGCCACCAGCCTGAGGGATTTTCGGTTTATTTGGGTGGCGGTGTACTATGTCCTGCTGTTTGTTTTCAGCCTTTCTAAGAACCCAAAAGCTGCCTTTAGATGGTTAGTGCAACCCAATAGGCTTGTATTTTATTTAGGCTGCCTTTCAGTTTTGAGCTGGTCCCTGGTCTTCTCTGCACCAAAAGGTCAACTGAGTCTCGAAGTGTTGGCTGGCAGTAATAACCCTGTTGTCTTGATTGAATCGCCAACCGGCAGGTTCCTGCTGCTGAACGGGGCTGTGCCAGGCTCAGCCTTGAAAGAGGCTTTAGGCAAAGCGCTGCCCTTTAATCATCGCAAACTTGATTTTTTAGTCATCCCCTCTTGCCGGAAAGATGACGTGGATGGGTTGATTGGTCTGAGTGACCATGTCAGCATAGGCACCGCGCTTTGGGCTTGCGACCCGGAGCGCATCCAAACCACGCGCCGGCTCTACCAGGATATGCAGGCTGATCAGGTGATCCAGGCAACTTTCACCGAAGGGGATTGGCTTGATCTTGGCCAAGACGCATCCCTGAAGTTGTTGGATAACGGGAGTGAGGAAACATACATCCAGGTAAACTGGGAAGATTTCTCTGCGTTAATGGTCTTTGGGAAACCAAAGCTAAAGTACTATGAAGATACAAGCCCTTATAGCTTGTTGATTTTGCCCGGCCAAACAGAGCCTGAGGACCTAGATATTACAAAAATCGAGGAAATGCATCCACAAGGTGTTATCCTGAGCGTTGACAAACAACAACTGCCCCTAGATGGTTCTTTCCCGCTCAGCGATTTATTAAACGGCTTTTCAATAATAAGAACTGATCAGCTGGGGTGGGTTAATGTCAGGACAGACGGGCAACAGATGTGGCTTTTTTCTCAAAAGCAGCCACCAAATTGAGCAATTCACATTAATATACTTCAACATCAAAAGGTAAAACAATGACTAATTCAATCAAGCCAAGAAAACCCACCGTAGCGCTGGTACGCTGCAGCAGTTATGACCCAGGCGAACTCGATTTAGCTGTCGCGGAAGGCTTAGCCTTATTAGGCGGTGCCAAGAACTTATTTGAACCCCAACAAATATTATTGCTAAAGCCCAATGTATTGATCGGCGAAAACCCTGATAAGCATGTCACGACACACCCAGCCGTGTTCGCAGCGGTCGCCAGGGCACTGAAGGAGGCTGGCACCCAGTTGACTTATGGTGATTCGCCAGCTTTTGGGCCGCCATCCATCTCGACCAGCCTGGCAGGCATTGCTGCGGAAGCGGAAAAACTGGGTATCCCCCTGGCTGATTTTGTCAATGGCCAGGAAGTCCCGTTCCCCGAGGGGATGTTGATAAAGCAATTCTTGTTGGCAAAGGGGGTTTTGGAGGCAGATGCTGTCGTTTGCCTGCCAAAGTTCAAAACCCATGCGCTAACACGCATTACTGGGGCGGTCAAGAACCTGTTTGGGTGCATCCCGGGTTTGACCAAAAGCGAATTTCACGCCAACCTTATGAATGAAGTGCAATTTGGACGCATGCTGTATGACCTAAGCCGCTTAATCAACCCGCCGCTGTGCATCATGGATGCCGTAATTGGCATGGAGGGCAACGGACCCCGTAATGGCACACCGCGGCGATTGAATTTGTTGCTCTTTTCAAACGATGCCACTGCACTGGATGTGGTCATGGCGCGTTTAATCAACCTTGACCCGCTGTTGGTGCCAACACTTGCTGCAGCGCAGGCACACCAACCCGATACTCTTGAGGATATCGTGCTGGTTGGAGAGGATTTGGATGCCTGTCGGATTCCAGATTTTGATGTAAACCGTAACCCTGGCAGCACAACGCTGAAAAAGGGCTTTTGGTCCAACGCACTGCGCCAACTTGCCTCACCCAGGCCAGTGATTGACCCAGGCAAATGCCGCATCTGCGGTACCTGTGTGCAAATATGCCCGGTAAGCCCAAAGGCGCTTAGCTTTGAAAATAACGATAGCAAATCTGTGCCAATCTATAACTATGATTTGTGCATCCGCTGTTACTGCTGCCAGGAAACCTGCCCTTATGATGCTATTTATGTCAAGACACCACTGTTAGGAAAGATAATTCATTAGATCTGTGCAATCAACAGGAAAAAAGGTGCTTGTTGATAACAAATAAATTTTGCTAAGAGATCAATATCGAGATTTCGATTTAATTCACAAATTCGTTGAAATTATGAATTTTGTGATAAACTTCATTAGAATTTATTAACTGTAAAGCTTCAGCATAACGGCTAAGCAATTAATAAATATTTTTTAACCTGACACGAAATTGAAGTAGAGGATAAAAGATATGCAATTTACCCGACAAGCAGATTACGCTCTGCGCGCCTTGCTTTACCTAGCACGTTTAGAGCCAAACGAGCAAGCCCCAACCCATAAGATAGCTGAAGAAATGCTGATTCCACGATCGTTCTTAGCCAAAATCATCTCGCAACTCGTTATCGCTGGTTTAATCCGCACAGAACGCGGCGCACGCGGCGGGGTTGCGCTGGCGCAAAGCACAGATGATA
>Ga0209723_1003475_pt1 | contig 18911 bp, 14 predicted proteins | sample BiotimSIPDNA_2_FD_185750 | JGI IMG/M metagenome (GOLD analysis project Ga0209723, IMG submission 185750) | Anaerobic biogas reactor microbial communites from Washington, USA - Biogas_R2 time_0 SIP DNA (SPAdes) (version 2) | ecosystem: Engineered > Bioreactor > Anaerobic > Unclassified | place... | reverse complement strand
CTCAGCTTTGGAGCCAATTTAGTTACCCCAGACGGGGGGGTAGCTTGGGCGAAGACCTCTACTAGGGCCAAGAAACCTGCACCTAAAAAGGCCACTGCTACCAAGAAAAAGAGCATCGCATCGAAGAAAAAGCGCAAAAAGCCAAGGCCTTTAAAATTGCGGGAGCCAGTCCTTCCGGATGATCCAAAAATTGCGCTTGGCGAGGCGCTTGAGCAGCATGTGGACGCTTATCTTAAGACCGCGCCTTTGACGTATGGGGCCTTTGTAGCAATCGATGTTAAAACCGGGGAGGTTTTGACAATTTCGGAGCGTAAGCCTAAGGGTGCTAAAATTGCAAACCCCGCAATTTCTTCAGGTTTTCCTGCGGCATCGGTCTTCAAGATTATCACGTTTGCCGCCTTGTACGAGGGAAATCACGCCACCAGAGCTACAACAGTCAAGTATCATGGTGGTTCGTCTGGGCTAACTATGGGTAATCTTGTTGATTCTCCCAAGCGTGATAGGCAGCGCAGGTCTTTGGGGACGGCTTTCGCCTACTCAACTAACTCGGTTTTTGGCAAGCTGGCTGTGAATCATTTGACGATTGACGAGTTGGTTTCGATGGCTGAGGTCTTTGGCTTTAACAAGAAGCTGTCCGTTGATGGTCGGGAGACCAGATCGAGGACAACTAGGCCTGGAGGGCAACTGGGTTTGGGGAGGATGGCTGCTGGTTTTACAAACAGTTTCCTTTCTCCGCTTCATGGTGCTGCCTTGGCGGCAATGATTGCAAACGGTGGTTATTGGCCTGAAAAGATCTTGGTTAATGGTCAACATGTCGATGAACAGGTTCTTTCCGATAGGACAGTCAGGAATTTGAAGGCGGTAATGGTTCAAGCTGCGACAGGTGGGACTGGCACGCGACATGTGGGTGGCATTCGTGACCCAAAAGGTGGCGGTTCCGTGGCGTTAAAGACTGGGACCTTGAACAGTCGTGATGGTTCAGGCCTTCATAATTCATGGATGGTTGGTTTTTTCCCCGCTGAAAAGCCCAGAATTGCCTTTGCATCGTTGGTTTCAATAAGGGGGGGCGGAGCTATGAAGTCTGGCCATTTGACCAAGTACGCCCTCAAGACGCTTTTGATGCTTGAAAAGAACAGGGCAGGGCGGTACTAGGGGTAGGGGCCACCCCACCATCAACTCTCGGTAGTGAATGTAGCGCAGTAAAAACGGGCTCCTGGTGTAGCAGTCTGGATTTCCAGCAATCTGCGCTCACAGGAGTCGTTTTTTACGATGTGATACAAGTTCGGAAACCAGACTTCGCATATTGATTGGCCGTTTTCGATGGTGCAGGACCGTCCCAGGGTTGATTGTGAAAGCGGGTTGCCATCTTGCAATATGGTCAACTTGGCTGGTCCGGTACTGGCGGGATCCGGTGCAGCTATCAGATAAACTTCAGCGGCATCAAATGATAAGACTAGGCGTACTTTCTCAGTGTCGGCGTGAACAAGCATGTCCTCTCTGGCCAAGAAGAAACCTTCAGCCTGAAAGACATCACTTCTGATTTGTTCGGGTAAGATATACTTGGCCACCGAATTTTCTTGGAAACCCTCGGGATTTCCAATCCTTCCACGCCTATAACCGAAATAAATGTTGGGTGTGATCGGAGTAACAAGAGCTCCTGTATCATCTGTGGTGCTCAGCTCAATCGGGCGAGGCAAGAAAATTCGAGGGGTTACCTGCTTGATACAAGCCTGAATCGAGGTTTCAAAATCAAAATACCCCCCTTCACCAAATTGATAGTCAAAGATGTAACCGTTCTTATCGATTAGATAAAGAGCTGGCCAATGTCTGTTGGCGTAAGTATCCCAGGTCTTGCTTTCTGGATCCAAGGCCACTGAAAAGGGAATCCCAAGGTCCTCAACTGCCCGCCTGACATTTGCCTTGTCTGCACCAAAATCGAACTCTGGTGTGTGAATAGCTAGTATTTCCAGGCCTTTATCGACATAGCGGCCATGCCAGATCTTCAGATAAGATAAAACTCTGAGGCAGTGTTCATTGGAATAATCAAAAAAGAAAAGCAGTACAATCTGCCCTTCAAGGTCCTTCAAGGTTCTGGGCTCTCCTTGCACCCAACGTAGGCCAATACATTCAGGTGCCTTAAGATTCCCGGGTTTTAGTTTCATTCAAAGTCCTCTTCGAGAAGTGGTCCATTGGCTATCCAATTTCCAATGGCTAATGCCTCTTGCGACCATGCGTCTTGATCGATTCGAATGCGTACGTATCGGACAAACAGATTGTGAATAATATCTTCAAGGGTTGAAAGTAGTTCAGTTTTTTCAATCAGATGTTCGATTGCATCGAAAGCTGGGATGTCCGGTAGTTTGACAGAGCGCATCCCAAGATTTGCGGCATCAAGCACCAAGGAAAACTCCCAACCTTCGGAAACTACAACCAATCTAGCCCTGCTGACCTTTTTTCCAAGCCGCAAAGACAGCATTACCTCTTCCGAGTGCATTGGGCTGTCCACCTTGATGGTACTCATCTCTCTGGCTGGATTTTCACCATCCAAAGTCAACGCTCGCTCGAAGGATATCTCGGTTATTTTGCCATTTTCATCATAAAAAACGCCGTCGCCCTGAGCTGCTTTAAACATCAGCCAAGTCAGGAATTCCCGGCCCAAAAACTGTGTGCGTCGTATTTTATCTGACATGCTAAGTTCTAACATTTACATATCCTCCTTGAAGCGGATCATGGTCGCACTTGGGGCCAGAAAGGTTGTAGGCAGCAGATGGTAGGCTTCGTTTAGCTCTCTTTCTGTAAGATGCTGCTCCAGTACTCCCACCGTGTTCAATGGCCGCAGTTCTAATTGCAGAAATGTTTGGGCTCTGGCGACAAACTCTTCGCAAACAGACGCCGAGGTGGTGAATATGCGAATCCGGTTTGTGTTTGTGTCCCAAACGACGTCGTACCCATTGATGGCCGGAATAGCGCGTTTCATAAGGTCTGTTTTTACCATCTCGGCAAGTTCATCCCTTTCCTGTCTGGGCATCTTTTCGCGCCTGGTTGCCAGCAGATTCTCGCGCACTCTTTGGGCGACGTACAGCTTCAACGTTGAAGTGGGAACAGTAAGCTTGTCCATTCGAAACGAAAACAGGATGAGTGGGTTAAAAATTGTGTTTTCTTCGGCAAAATCAGTGCTTAACGGGTCGTCAAATACTGCGAATCCAGCGGCTTTGTCCCTGCCTGCTTCGATATCAATGGCATGGATTTTGCCCTGCTTTAAGCCATCCACCAACGCCTCTTTTAAGTCGTTAGGAGCTTGTAATACCTCGTAAGTTGTGTAGCTGACAGTGTTACTTGTAAATCCCATGAAAACCTCGTTAATAGTAGCTCTCAAAGAGCGTAATTATTAGCACGCAGCGGGATTTGGGGCCAGTCCTTCAGGTTCCAAATCTGCGCTTTTCATAACTTTGATTAGTCGTTCATCGTCGCCTTCGCCAAACTCAATGAAAATCCAGTAGTCGACGTCGTGGGCCACGGATGAAATTCGGTCGGGCCATTCAATGATGCTTATGCCTTCACCTCGGGCAAACTCACTAAAGCCAATGGATTCAAGGTCGTCAATACTTTCTAGCCGGTATAGATCGAAGTGATAAATGGGAAGGCTGGCTTCATAGATGTTCATCAGCGTGAACGTGGGTGAGCGGACCTGGTCTGGGTCGCCACCCATGGCTTGGACAAAGCCTTTGGTAAAAACGGTTTTGCCTGCTCCTAGGTCGCCTACAAGGCCAAAAACAATGCCTGGTGTGACGATGGGGGGCAGCTTTTTGGCGACAGCCATGGTGTCTTGTGGGCTGAAACTTGTGAAGCTTTGGAGCATGTTATCTGAGTTTCCTGAAAATGCTAAATATATTCAACGCTTACAATGGATAGCTCCCTGGTGCCTTTAGGGGTTTGAAACTTGACGTCGTCGCCTTCTTCTTTGCCTAGTAGGGCCTTTCCTAGTGGTGCCATCACGGAAATCTTGTTTTTCGAGATGTCTGCTTCTGGTTCGCCTACCAGCTGGTAAGTGATTTCCTCGTCGCGGCCTTCGTCGTAGACGGTTACTGTGGCGCCAAACTGGACCTTGCTGCCACTTAGGGTGGTTGGGTTAATGATTTGGGCTCTGGAGATTATGTCTTCGAGTTTGGTGATGTTTGCTTCAATCAATGCCAAGCGTTCGCGGGCGGCGTGATACTCGGCATTTTCTGATAGGTCACCTTGGTCTCTTGCTTCACCGATGGCTTTGATTACAACTGGTTTTTCATCCTTGAATTTGCGCAGTTCGTCCTGTAGTTCTTCATAGCCTTTTGGGGTAACGGGAGTTCTAGCTAGTCTTTCCATGAAAACCTCCTAGGCGGCGCATTCTATCAAATCTAGGGATTTTTGGGCCGGCAAAATCAACGGCCCGGCAACTCCCGATAGCGCCCTCCAGGATTGCCCCCGGACCATGTTGCTGGGTGCCCTCTCGGCGTTCTTTTGGCTCCAAATCCTGCTAAACAGCACAAACGTCTTCCTGTCCCTGCCTCCTGTCCCCGTTCCTGGCCCTGATCCTGTCCCTGGCCCTGATCCTGTCCCTGCTCCTGTTCCTGATCCTGCTTCAGCTACAGATCGTGCTAATTTGTCTGTTCTGCCACCTGATTGTTTGTTCTTTGTTGCGTTTTATCTCTTCGTTACAGTTTTAAAACATGTCCGGGGGCATCCTTCCGGGCCCAAAATCTCCCGTAGCCACCCCGACTGTCTCTTAGTGACATCGTCCGGGCGAAATATACGATTGCTAACGTGTACGTTCATCCTTTTGGCCCGGACGGGCCGCTGCGCGGCCTTCATGTCAGCTAAGAGACGTCGGGTCCCGGCAACTCCCGATAGCGCCCTCCAGGATTGCCCCCGGACCATGTTGCTGGGTGCCCTCTCGACCTCTTTTTAGCTCCAAATCCTGCAGGTCAGTGCAAACGTCTTCCTGTCCCTGATCCTGTCCCTGCCCCTGTCCCTGTCCCTGGCCCTGATCCTGTCCCTGTCCCCTTCCTTCCCTTTTCCCCCTGCCCCCGCCTCCCTAGTTACAACCCAGCTTCCTAGCTCGGTGCCAGCTTTCTTCGCAACTAGTGACAGTTTTAGCAATAAATGATAGCTTGATCGTGCTATTTGGCATGAGGTATCAAGCCGTGAGTACCTTTGATGATGTAAATGATTCCAATGCTGGGTCCAAGTCTGGCTTCGATCCTGGTGATTTTGGGGTTGTTGGTCCACAAGTCCTTGGATTGAAATGTATATTTGAAAAATCCTCGGTTGGGCTAGCGATTTGTGCCTTGGATGGTGGACTGGTGTTTGCTAATCCTTCATTTTTGGCTATGTTTTCGCTTTCTTCGATTGAGTCTGTGAATCTTTTGTATTTAATCGAGAGGTATTCTCCGGAGTCGAAAGCTAGGCTGTCTGTGTGTTTTCGAGGGGCAGGGACAGGGACAGGGACAGGAACAGGGCCAGGAACAGGGGCAGGAGCAGGGACAGGGACAGGGGCAGGTTGTGAGGCTGTTGAGGCGTCGTTTGTGGTGGCTGGTGATGCCGACTGTGATGAACGTTGGGTGGAGATTAGCTCTTTTCCAATCAGGGATGACGAGGGTGCGGTCCAGTACGTGGGCATTTTAAGCAAGAATATAACCGCTCAGAGGATTGTTGAGGGGTTGATTCGCCAAACCCAAAAGCTTGAAACGATTTCAACTATGGCAAGCGGTTTAGCCCATGAATTCAATAACATCCTTTCAGGGATTGTCGGTTACACCTCGCTTCTTGCAGCCAGATTTGCCCCGGATTCCAGCGAACATAAGATGGCTATCACGGTGCTCGAAGCAGTCGAGCGAGCGGTTACAACCACCGGCTTGCTGATGACCATTGGCCGCCAAACAATTCCGGTGATGAAGCAGCTTAACATCGAAGAATTATTATCTACGACCTTGGATATTATGCGGCCCACAGCGCCCCAATTGTCGATTGAACTGATTGTTGAGGATGATGTAAAGCCAATTTATGGAGACCGCCCTCTCATCGAACAAGCCGTAGTAAACCTTGTGACAAATGCGGCGAATTCAATGCCTCGTGGCGGAAAGATTCAGATTGCTGTCAACAACCTGACTTTGCTCGATGATGGAAGCAAGCCGCTGCCGCACATGCCTGGTGGGGAATATGTCGTCATAGCCGTGTCAGACAAGGGAAATGGGGTTTTGCCCGAGCATCTGGCCAGGTTTTTTGACCCTTACTTTTTGTCACAACACTATCCAGGCTACGGGCCTTTGGGAATGGCAGTAGTCCAAGGCATTTCCAAGATTCATCGTGGTTATGTCTTGGTTGATTCCGCAGTGGGGCATGGGACAACAGTGTCCCTCTATTTTCCAGTTGGTGAACCATTTTCGTCAAAACGAACTATTTCTTCGGAAATACAGGCGCTTGCTCCAGCTGTAATCGACAGCAAGTCAATTTTAATTGTGGACGATGATTCCTTGGTAAGGAACGTGCTCATTGAGATTCTAAAGGGCATGGGGCACAAAACCTTGCACGCAGACGACGTTGAAGCCGCCTTGGAACTCGTTGTCGACCAAGGCAAAAAATTCGACCTAATGCTAGTCGACGTCTTCATGCCCGGCCGTTCTGGCTTGGACCTAGTAGATGAGCTACGAAATCACCAGATTGACACACCAGTAATCTTGGTAACCGGGCTATCCGTAGAAGATGTAGAAACCAAGGCCAAAAAGCTAAAAGCAACCAGCGTCCTAAGCAAACCCTTCGGCATAGTAGAGCTGGAACAAGCCCTCAGCAAAGCGCTGGCATAGTCACAACAATGCCATACTAGTCATCGTCAGAGTGTTTTTGTAATAGCTTGGTAATTTCCACCTGTTCTTGCTGTTCAGCTATCTGCTGTGCGGTATAGCCATCACTATTTTGCAAGAAGGCTTCCGCCCCATGTTCCAGCAATAGGCTGGCAACTTCGAGGTGCCCGTTTTGCGCAGCCAAATGCAAAGCTGTCCATCCATCATCATCCTGAGCATTTATATCTGCCCCATGTCGCAGCAAAAGGATTATGGCCTCTAATTGCCCATTGTTTGCCGCGCAGTGTAAAGGGGTCCATTCCTCTTCATCCCTGGCCTCAATAAGAGCACCATGCGTCAGCAAATAGCTGATAATTTCGGAGTATCCCTCCCAGGCAGCCCTATGTAAAGCTGTCATGCCCACGGTTGCACTGGCATTTATGTCCGCACCTTGCTCTATTAGCAGCGTTACCGTTTTAAAGTGTCCATTTTGCACAGCCAAGTGCAGCGCAACGCAGCCATCATCATCCTTGACATTTATATCCGCACCCTGCTCCAGTAGGTAGAGTACGACTTCTGATTGCCCCTCTAACGCAGCCAAGTGCAAGGCGGTCGACCCACCCACACCCTTGGCTCTGACATCTACACCGTTATCCACTAAAAAGCGCGTGACTTTAAGGTGTCCCTTTCCTGCGGATAAGTGCAAAGCGGTCCATTCATCATCGTTGATAGCCCTGATTTCCGCCCCAAGTTCCACTAAAAGATGTACCGCTTTCAAGTGTCCCTCGGCAGCAGCAAAGTGCAAAGCTGTTAGTTGATTTTGCCCCTTAGCATTGATGTCTGCCCCATGCTCCAGCAAAAGCCGAACAATTTCCAAGTACCCCTGTAACACAGCTACGTGCAAAGCGGTTGTTCTATCTGCGTGTGTGGCATTTATATATGCCCCGTGTTCCAGCAAAAGCCTGACAACCTCCAAGCGCCCCTGGTAGGCGGCTGCGTGCAAAGCAGATGGTCCAGGTTCATTCCCGGCCTCAATAAGAGCACCATGCGTCAGCAAATAGCTGATAATATCGGAGTGACCATCCCATGCAGCCCTATGTAAAGCTGTCATGCCCACGGTTGTACTGGCATTTATGTCCGCACCTTGCTCTATTAGCAGCGTTACCGTTTTAAAGTGTCCATTTTGCACAGCCAAGTGCAGCGCAACGCAGCCATCATCATCCTTGGCATTTATATCCGCACCCTGCTCCAGTAGGTAGAGTACGACTTCTGATTGCCCCTCTAACGCAGCCAGGTGCAAAGCAGCTAGTTGATTTAGCCCCTTTGCATTAATATCTGCGCCGTGTTTCAGCAATAGGCTTATAGCCTCCAAGTGCCCCTCTAACGCAGCCGAATGCAACGCTGTCCATCCATCACCATCCTGTGCATCTATATAGGCGCCTTGCTCCAGCAACAGACCCAGAACTTCCAAATGCCCCACCTGCGCAGCTATATGCAAAGCGGTCGGTCCATCATCACACTTCGTATTTACATCCATACCGTGCTCCAGTAGGAGACGTGCGATCTCCAAATGGCCCTCTCCTGCGGCGAAGTGCAACGCTGTCCACATGTTCTTCATCTCGGCATCAACATCTGCCCCATGCTCTAACAAAAGCCGAACAATTTCCACGTACCCCCGTAACACAGCTACGTGCAGAGTGGTCATTCCGGTCCCATCCTTAGCCTCAATATCTGCTCCCTGCTCCAGCAAAAGCCTGACAACCTCCAAGTGCCCCTGGTAGGCGGCTGCGTGCAAAGCAGATGGTCCACGTTCATCCTTGACATCTATATTGATGCCTTTTTCCAGTAGATGGCTGATTGTCTCTAAGTCTCCATTGTATGCAGCTAAGTGCAAAGCTAACCAATCAAATGGAGTTTCAACGTGTAGATTTTCCCCTTGCAACAGCGAATCCATCATAATTTCCATGTGCTCCAGGGACAGCGCTTCATTTGGGACGGTCCAATCATCGTCTCGGTCGGTATTGATGTCTGCACCATGCTCAAGCAAAAGGCTTGCTATTTCGGAGTGGCCCCAGAATACAGCTAAGTCCAGAGCATTCCATCCATTTTCATCCTCGGTATTTGTATCTGCGCCATGCTTCAGCAATAGCCTTACAACCTCCAAGTGTCCCATCCATGCAGCCCTGTGCAATGCGGTCCACTCATCTGTATCCTTGCCATCAATATCTGCACCTTGCCCCAACAATTCGGCAACGACTTCTCCACGACCTTCAGCCGCAGCCTTTATCATGGCTTTGTTCTTACGGTCAGATTCTGTACTCATTTGTAGTTTCTCCGTTTATAGACAAGCAGGTTACAAGACAACGTTCATATGTCGCTTGATGCTTTTCTATTCGAGCAGAAGGTCGATTACTTCATCATGTTCATTTCTTGCCGCCAAGAGCAAGGCTTCCTTTTTGTACAATCTACTGCTTGCGGTTCCCTTAACATGCTTCAGTAAGACGCGGATAACTCCTGGGTGACCTTCCCTTGCAGCGAGTTGTAGGGCCGTATATTTATTATGGTTTTTAATCTCGATATCAGCCCCTTGCTCCAGTAAAAGGCGGGCAATATCCGAATACCCATTTCTGGCTGCCAAATGTAGAGGTGTCGATCCGTTAGAGTCTGCTTGGTTAACCTGAGCCCCATGCTTGAGCAGTCGGCTTACTGTCTCAAGTGCGCCTTTTGAAACTGCCAGATGCAAAGGATACTGTTTGTCACCGGATGCTCTGTACTCCTTAAGTAGTTGAATTATTTTGCGATTGCCATATGCTACGTCTATCGGCGTTCTCGAATCATCATTCCTAGCATGTACATCTGCATCATGGTCTAGTAGCAGTTTTACAACATCAGCGTGTCCGGAGGACGCAGCTACGTGCAAGGCTGTCCGGCCTTCTTCATCTTTGGCGTCGATATCTGTGCCGTACTCCAGTAAAAGACCTATAATTTCAAGGTCTCTCGCCCTGGCAGCGCAGTGTAAAGGGGTCTTTCCGTCCCTATCTTTAGAATTTCCATCCGCACCGTGTTCAAGCATAAAGCTTACAATTTCTGGCTTTCCAGACAGCACAGCTTTGTGCAAAGCGGTGTCGCCGTCTCTATTCTTGATATCGATGTCGGCGCCGTGTCTTAGTAAATGTTCTGCTATTTCCAGGTACCCATGCCATAAGGCTGTGTATAGCGGTGTCCATCCTAGGGAGTCTGGTTGGCTGACGTTAGCTCCCTGCTTGATCTGTCGCTCTATTTCTTTGAGGTCTCCACTGAAAATCTCCAGAGTCTGAGTGGGCCGTTTGCTCCCAGAGCTTGGTTTACCACTGTTATCCGCTTTGGGTCCTTTGCCTTGAGCTTGCGTTCGTGACTTCTTTTCCTTGTTCGTTCCAGAGTTTTTCGGTGCTTTTATCTCGGGAATAACACCCGCGGGTTTGCTGTTTGCACCATGATTCAATAGGATTTGGATTACTTCACCATTGTAATTCTGTCGTGCTATATCCAACGGTGTCCTTCCGAATCTATCCATGGCGTTGATATCAGCTCCGTGCTCCAGCAGAAGGCCTACAACTTCCGAGTCTCCCGTCCACGCAGCTCGGTGCAAAGCGTTCGAGCCATAGAGACTTGTGGCATTAACATCTGCTCCTAGTTTGAGTAAAAGCCTAACGACCTCCAATTGTCGTTCCTGCGTAGCCAATTGCAGGGCTGTCCATCCGTTTTTGTCTTTACCATTGATGTCTACACCCTGTATGACTAAGAGACTCACAGCTTTCAACTGCCCTTGCTCCGCGGCTCTGTGTAACGGTGCTTCTTCTTTATCCTTGGTCTTGGCATCTGCGCCGTATTTAACCAGAAGGTGTAGCACCTCCAAATGTTTTGCCTTCGAAGCCTTATCTAAGGCTGTCTCACCAGAGTTGTCCGCTATATGTGGATCAGCTCCTTGATTCAGCAACAGCCCTACCACTTCCAAGTGCCCTGCATGCGCAGCCCGGATTAAGCCTGTCCATCCGTCTTTGTCTCTGGCATTCACATCCGCGCCGTTTGCCAGCATTTCGACAACGACTTCTCTGTGACCTTCTCCTGCTGCTTGGATCATAGCTATATTTATTCGGGATTTATTACTCATAGGTTTACCTCCTACTAAACACGAGCATTTCACGACAAAGCGCCTGAAAGCCACAGTTCATTGCCGTGAACCGACCAAAATGGCTAAAGCCGGTCCATTCGGGGATCTACAGCCATGGCGACTGCTTTGCTGCAGGCGTCAGTCAATACCGCAATAGTCGCCTCTGTTTGATTGTCCAGTGCTGCAGTTCCGTATTCGGCCAGCTCTCTCATGGCGTCTTCAATTAGCGCGAAGACAGGCTCGTCTTTCAGATTCCTTGCGCGGTACGTGGCTTCCTTTGCCCATCCTTCCAGGCGCTCCATCCACCAGAGTTTGAATTGGTCGGGATCTCTTTCAGCTAGCTGTCCCAAGAACTCGCGCTGCCTTCGTTGTCTTCGCATGGCTGACTTGCCCATATTCACCCCCCAAAAATGCAAATGCCCTTGCACAATACCCCTAGGATTATCGGGGACCTATTCAGCGGTTTTGCCGCCTTTCGGCTTGCTTTTGCAGCTCTGTGCTGCAACTTACGTGCCAAGCCGCAAATTGATGTGTACTACCACGTCCAATACCGTTGTAAATGGCCTTGAATCCAGCACTTAAGATAAGCTGTCGGGCTTGAAAAAAGGCGTCGTAATAACCCGATAAGGGTAATGTCGGATAGGCTATGCTTCCGATGAAAGGTCAGCCAATCCTTACCTAGAAGCATCAGGACATATCCATCGGAACGTGGCCCAAGCCCTGTCATCATCCCAAGCTACCTTCTGTAGCCAAAATGTTCATCAACCTACCTCCACCTTGTAGATGCCTCTTGCAACCACTTTCCACTGAGAAACCCCGACAAACTTCCAACAGTTGGCGCTTAGTCCTGGCTAACAGGTCTAAAACCCATATGTTTGTTGGCTAAGTTATGTGTTGAGTTTTTTGGAGACTAGTCTTTTATATCATTATCCCTGAGCACTTAAGAGACATATCGAATGCCCTTTCTTTGCAGCGAGCTCAGGTGTAATGTGACCATCAGCATTAGTCAAGCCAAAAATCGGGGCGGCTTACTTTGATTTGTCGATATTATCCAGCAATTCAATGTCCGCACCATAGTCCAGCAGCACTTGAACCACCTCGGTGTACCCATTTTCTGCCGCCAAGACCAACGCTTCATTCTTGTAGCTTTTGCTGTCTTCAATGTCGTCCAAGTAATCCAGCAACACGTAGGCAACTTCTGTGTATCCATGTATCGCTGCTAGCTGCAAGGCCGTGTAGCCATCATCGTCCCGTAGTAGTATGTCTGCACCGTGTTCCAACAATAGCTCCGCAATCTCATCTAAACCATCCATTGCAGCAATGTGTAAGACATTATCATCATCAACTCCTCGAAGCGAAAGGTCCGCACCGTGCTCTAACAATTCTCTGGCAGATTCTACATCTTCATATTCAACTGCCACGATCAAAGGGGGCGTACCCGATTCGTCCGTGATATTTGGATCGGCACCGTGTTCTAGCAAGATGACCACGGCGTCTGAGTGCTCACCGCTAACAGCTTCAAATAATGCCGTTCTGCTTTCAAGATCTTGGATATTTGGATCGGCACCGTGTTCTAGCAAGATGACCACGGCGTCTGAGTGTTCACCGCTAACAGCTTCAAATAATGCCGTTCTGCCTTCAAGATCTTGGATATTTGGATCGGCACCGTGCTCAAGCAAGATGGCCACGGCGTCTGAGTGTTCACCGCTAACAGCTTCAAATAATGCCGTTCTGCCTTCAAGATCTTGTATGTTTGGATCGGCACCATGTTCAAGTAATATCTCGAAGACTCTTGGATCATCGCAGTCTAATGCTGTCCCGTGTAAGGGCGTCATTCCCCCCTTACTCTTAGCATTTATATCGGCACCACGTTGCAGCAAAAGCAGGATAACTTCTGGATGACCATGCGAGGCAGCAAGGTGTAACGGCGTGAGTCCGTCATTTTCAGTTTTGTCCACACTGGCACCGTGATCCAGTAAACAGCGTGCGACCTCTAAGTGACCATCGCCAGCGGCCCAGTGTAAAGGCGTTTGGCCCCAATACTCGACTGGCTCAACATCGGCACCACGCTCCAGTAAATAGCTAACAAGTTCCACATTTCCATTGCCTACAGCCAAGTGTATGGCAGTTGAATCCAGATAGCCCGCTTGCTTGATATCTGCACCGTGATCCAGCAGCAAACCGACGATATCAAGTGACGAGAGATCTACTGCACAGTGTAACGGTGTGACTCCATAAGGTGTCGCCTGGTTCACATTGGCCCCGTGCTTCACTAGTGCGTGGATAGCTTTTGGATGGTCGTATATTATCGCCCAGTGCAGGGCAGCCATGCCTCTATAGTCTGAAGGGGTGAGGCGTAAACTTAATTCCATCAGCCTGTCAATGACTTCAGTATAATCCCTACCGTGGCCCCAAATCGGGGAACTTTGTTCTGGACTCTCCATTGAGCAAGTGTCCACCTGCGCACCGCCTTGCAACAGGCGTTCAAGGATAGGCGCGTTTCCCTTGATTGCCGCAATGTGTAGCGCAGTCCATCCCTCAGAGTCTGTTTGATCAACATCAACCCCTTGCTTAATCAACTGGTCGACAACATCAAGCATACCGTACGCAACCGCCCGATGGAGAGTATGCTCCCACTTGTCGGAACCTGACACAGACCGTTGGGGCGAGCCAGATAGGTTATTGACAAGCGACTTTAACTTACGCTTAGACCGTTTACTCATTAGCACTTGCTCCAATAATAGGCCGACACAACGCCAAGGTTATAGTTCACTTTGCCGCCTTTGGCTAGGGCAAACATCCTCCAATTAATCCTGCCGTGCACTATTCTTTTCCCACGACACGCATGTATAATCCGCATTGTCTTCTTGATAAGGATAGTCGAATGAATTCCGTATCAATGCTCAACTCTGGGTTGAGACTCTTGTCCTTGGCTTGTTTGGCGCTGGCCGTCACCAGTTGCGGCGCGGAAGCCAATGATCCGAAAGGGTCCTTTGGTCCCCATACACCAAGCACGGTCGTTGTTTTTAAGGGCACCTCGATGAATGGGAGCGTCCCAGACTTGACGGCTACCCGAAATGAAACTGTCACCGTCAATGGGCGGACGTTTACGAAGCTCAAGGTAACGCCTGCTGGTGCCTCAAGCGAGGCCTTCTCGGTCTTTGCCAACTTCGAGCCTGACGTTGTCGAGTTTGGTGGTGGCGAACTGTTTTGGAATGGAAATCCCTCGGCGACTCCTGGTGTGCCGTTTGTGTCCGGTGCCCCTGATTCGCCCATCGTGGTCAACCTCGACCCGCCGACTGGCGAGGATCAGACGGTTGAAGTCAAGGGAACAGTCTATGCGCCCGACCCTTCCAGTCCGCACGCTATTGACACGGTCGGCACTTATCGTGCGGTGGCTAAGGATGTGACCGTCCAGACGTCAATGGGGCCTGTTGCCGGTTGCACCGAATTCACCGGTGAAGTCACCATTGAGGGCATCACGGTCAATGGGCACGCCTTCTATCATCCGGACTACGGGATGGTGAAGGGGACCCTAGACTGGCCACCTCCAAACGGGGTGTCGCTTGACATGGCCGGCCTGACGGACATGGGAACTGGCATTCCCGGGTTCAACACGATTAAGGCGATAAAGGTCCTAGACAGCGCTAATCCCACTTTCGAGCTAAATACTTACTACGTAAATGACGACATTGACGCGGACAAGAATACCCACGCGAAAATGCTTTTGGAGATGCGCTACGTCGATGAAACAAGGGCACGCGACGCGTCGCTGCAACCAAACGTGGCAACCGATTTCGGAGTCACGTTCGGATACTTCCCACACATGGTTGTTGCGTCGCCGGTCAGCTTCTTTCATCCCGATGAAAATGGACAGGGCTTCACCTACTGGGTGGCATACGTTGACCAGGCCTCGAAGAATTCGATGGGCGATGCAGAGACCTACCACATCTCGGCCTCACTGGCCTCGTCAGAGTCTTGGCCAGTCCGCGTCACCGGCCGTATCATCTACAAACAGCTAGGCGAATAAGACCAAAAACATACAGGCACTTCTGGGCTGAGGGGGGCAACGAAAGTACGGCAAGAATCCTGTTCCTGCCTAATACTGCGTCCAACCTTGACAGTACTTAATACCTATTCTGGCTAATTCCTGGTTGAACTCTTCCAGTTCTGATTCAACACCGTACAGCTTTTTGCCTAATTCCACTTTGCCTTCACCGCCTGGCAGCCATAGTTGGAATTTGGCTTGCATTGCGTCAGGCATGACCGTCTCAACATCACGGATGTTTGCCCAGTCCACAGCAAGGATTGCTGCCTCTAAACTAGCCTTGTCCTCTTGGGACAACTGCTGTCTACAATCCCCAAAGACTTTCCATATCGGGATGCCACTTTGACCAGGTGTATTCGTTACACGCCACAGTTTACCGTTTGAATAGGCGTGAATTATTGTCAGATTAAGCATGCCTCCAGATGTTTTAACAAAGAAACCAGGAGCATCCAGTGGAGATTCATCCGCCGTCCCCTTCCCGTCACCCTCGGATGATGGCTGAATCAAGACAGGCATAGACCAGTTGTAAATGGGCTCCAATCCCATTTTGTAGCGCTGCAGTACATCAAAAAGGTCAATCAAACCAAGAGGTAATCGCTGACCAGTATCAAAACCACATGCGGTGAAAGCAACATTGAAACCTGATGGTTGTTGGGCATTGGACACAAGAACATCGGCGTAAAACTGAAACCAAGGCAAGTGCGCACACCACGGCGCTAAGGATCCCTTGGCAGGTGCGTGAAGTAGGTATGCATCCACGGCCTGCTCCAGTACCTCCAAGGACTCCTTTTGTGGTTGTACCGTACAATGGTCAAGTACGATCTCTTTATCCTGGTGCATTGAAAACCCAGGAAAAAGCTGAGCGTCGCTTGGGATAACAGTTGCTGATGTGGCAACAAAATCAGGAACTTGAATTATTAGACTGCGTAAAGCTGGAGAACCGCATTTTGCATGTGCCCTGTCTGCAAGGTCCTGTAATAGAGGTAATAACCCGGTAGGTGCTGATTCGCAGGACTGGGCGTCATCCACCTGATGGAGCTTAACACCAGCAAAACGCCAAGAGTGCCGCCACTTATCTGAAGCACACTCCTGATTAGAATTCCCAGTTTCATCAAGATTGATCGATGACACTAACGCATTTATTGCAGCTATGTCATCGGTTGTTAAGGATAGTACACAAGGTGGGTCTGAAATAACCAAGATACCCTGATTGCCAACTGCTCCTTGCGGATCCTGTGTACTAGGAGCTTCCAAGTACAAAAGATCGCTAATGTTATTGTGTGGCAATTCAGAACGCAGCCAAAGTTGCAAGCCTAACGCCTCAGAACCATTTGCCATCTGTAAATAATCGAAGGTCGGTGCTTGGGGTGGCGCGTTCAAAGTCCAAGACCTGTGAGCGTTTGAATTTGGATGGCTAGATTTGCTGGTATCCACCAGGTAAAAATTCTTCTGGCTTGATGAATCACGCATCTCCAGCATGCTATCGACTAGCGCCCTTAAAGCCGGATTTTCGGTCTGGGAAACTGAATCGCACACCACAAAGGACTGCCATTCGTAGTCCTGAGTTACTACATCTCCCCCTCGAACATAAAACACATGTCTAGTCGCGTCAGGAAGGCAAGGCTCTTCGGATGCCAATTCTTCCCAATCAACTGCTGCCAGCTTTGCTTCGACAGCTGAAAACTCGTCGTTACCAAAATCCTCGTTTGAGTAAATGTTGACTCGGTCCGTGTCATAAGGCTTGATTTCGTCTGGAAGCTGGTCCCCGTTTGCAAGCATCTCCCTTTGACCATGGGCACCATGCCAAAGCACTTTGGATGCAAGGCCAAGGACTTCTCGTCGTCCGTCCGGTTCGTTTGTTTCGATTACCACTGCAGGGCCGCTGATAGCATCATCTAAAGCTGCCTTGACTGGCCTTAGGAAACGCCCTGAAATGCTCTCAAGGTTGTTCAACAGTTTTCCAAGGTCTGAATCAAATGATTCCGTGTCGACTATACGTGGCACTGAAATGTGAAAGTCGCGCAAAACCCCATCTGCCTCAGGAACATAGGCGTCGATTACTATGCGAGGCAAGCCAGGAAAATTCAGATTGTCGGGCCCAAGTCCCAAAATGTCGTCTAAAGACTTGGCCATTAGTGCATGCAAATGTTCCATTGTGGATTCAAGGCGTGATGTTGGCACAGTTTGAGAACATGGGGTTCTACCAGGCAGGTGAATTTTACCTCCCCCAATTACAAACAAAGTGTTATCCACTGCGGTCAACTCAACGGTTTTGTGAAGAATTGGGTCATCCAGTGTTACAACAACTAGCAGCTGTTGAGCAGCTGAATCTTCAAAGTGAAGTGGTGGCTCATAAAGCTGGCCACAGGATTCTTGCATCAAAGCAGAGATATGTCGGACCAAAAAATCAATATCTTTTGGAAGGTTAGCGCCAGCACAGAAAGTTACACCGACATTAAAATCGTGCGCGGTTTCAATTTCCAAGTTGTGGGTGTACAGCAGACTTCCACAGTCCCCACTTGGGCGCAGATCCCCAAAATTTTGTGGCTCTAATTCGGAAATCAATTGGCTAAGCTCTTGAACTTGCCCCTTCGTCAACGAAACGGAACACAAAGGAGCCGAAGCCAGCAACATTCCATGAGAGGCCTCACCACTTGTACCACGCCGCACACCATCATCCAGCATTAAAAATGCCCCACGGCGCTCATTTTCGTTAGCACCCGGCAACGACGAACGCAATACCAATCTGAAGTCAGGCTCTTTGTAAAAGACATCGTCAGCAGGGTCCTTGACTTCGGTATCGTTTGTCACCAAATCCGTGTCCGCATCTATCGCGTCCACGTCCATGTCCTCATTAGGCTGGTTATCGTAAGCGTTATCGGGAGTTTGAACAGAATCAGGAACCCCATTATTTGGCGCATCTGGCTCGTCACCGCACCCCCAGACACCCAGAATCAGGGCAAAAACGCCAACATAACGCCAGATGTTGGTCACCCATCTCCAAGCAAACCCAGTAAAAGGCTGTAGAAGCTGGTTGCTGTGAAGCGTAGGCGCCCAATTCTGCCTAGAGACTGTAGTTGAAAACATGGCGCAACCCCCCCCCAAATATGTTGGGTAATTCTACCAGAATTTCAAACTGATTGCAATGCATGGTTTGTTTTAGACCTTCCCCATCGTAGTTAGGTTCGAGTTCGTCATGATCGAGCGCATACGTTTACCTTGATTCAGGAAAAATCGACAGGAATGTGGCGAGCCTTCGTGAAATGCTGTAGGCATGACTTTGACAAATAGCTGCTGGAGCATTCGCTATCCCACAGTGGAGGAAGGGGGCCTGCACCCAAAGAGACCACGGAGGCGTCCTAAACAACGACTTCATCTACGAACACGTCAGCTTTAACCACGACAACAACGAACACCGCATCGTGTACCAGAGAAGTGGGTAAGGTCTACGAATAGGCAGCTTGACAACGCTGTAATATATATATTACACTTTAACCATGATCGAAATTCAAAAGACTGACATATTTGAAAAATGGTTTAGAAAGATAAGAGACGGGAAAACACGTCATCTTATAAATATGTACATATCTCGTCTTTCTTATGGAAACTTTGGAGATTCTAAACCAATCGGTAAAGGTCTTTCAGAATTACGGATAAACTATGGAAAAGGATTCCGACTTTATTATAAAAATAAAAATAACATAATTATCATCTTGCTTTGTGGCGGTGATAAGTCAACACAGAAGGAAGATATTTTAATGGCTCACAAAATAGCACAGGAGGAAAATCTATGATAACAAAATGGGATATGGCAGACTATATCGAGACAGCTGAAGACGTAATAACCTGCTTGTCTACAGTAATGGAAGAGGGCGAGCCTTCTGATGTAGTCAATGTG
>Ga0209723_1003474_pt1 | contig 18917 bp, 33 predicted proteins | sample BiotimSIPDNA_2_FD_185750 | JGI IMG/M metagenome (GOLD analysis project Ga0209723, IMG submission 185750) | Anaerobic biogas reactor microbial communites from Washington, USA - Biogas_R2 time_0 SIP DNA (SPAdes) (version 2) | ecosystem: Engineered > Bioreactor > Anaerobic > Unclassified | place... | reverse complement strand
CTGGGTCCTCACACCGCTTACGATCTATGTCCCGCCGGCTCATCTCCTTCCCCAGGTACCAACAGAAGGCCACCGGCTGGGGTGTTTTGGGTTTCATGGCTCCGTGGGCTCCGTGTCCCCCGGCCTCTCCACTTCGGCCAGTGCTTGCACTAATATGTGTTGTATAGTTGGCTGTGTCCGCAAATATGCCACCGCCCCCCTCGCCGCATCGACAACCGCCCGCAGTTTGGCGTTTTCGGCTTGGTAGACCTCAAAGCCCATCTATCTCGCCTCCCAAAAATCGCATAGTTCGTTCAAAAATTTATTAGTAATCGGATCCGAATTTCCCACTAATTTTCTACAGTTCGCCAAGCCCGCTACCCTCTCATACACTTCCTCAGCCTTATATACTTCCGCTTGCAGGTGAACCGCTTCATAGACTAAAAACTTTACCATATTAGTTAAATCGGCTTTAGTCGTGGCGTTGTTGGTTTCGAGGTTTACCTCGTCTGCTACGGCTTTCCACTTCTTTGCGCTGTCGTACTCATTCCAGTTAGGATATTTCATCTCTGCCCCTCCTTCTGGCACTCTGGGCATATGTCCATCCAGCCCTTGATCTTATCCTTGCGGCTTTTCCATGCACTATCGACCTTATACTCGACCGCTTCGACCCATATCTCAAACGGCCCTTCGTTACGGTCGCACAAGTCACAAAACAAGAAAAACTCACCCTCTATTTTTTCGATCATTGCTGTCCCTCCTTAATGTTTGTTGTAACGTGTAGTAATTATATTGCCGCCAGATCAAACAAATCCAATTGTCCGGCTGCTCGCTCATTGACCTGCCTAACCGCTTTGTACTCGTTGTACTGCTGACGGTATCTATAACTATCCCCAAACACGTTCCACGCAGCTTTTACTAAATTTGGCTCAAAGGGCCGTATCTTTTCTAAATCATCTACCGCTTTCGCCGATATAGAGCATCCGCAACAGCCTGTGCGCGTCAGTCCGTATACCTCGTAAGCGTCCGAGTAGCGGATTCCGTAATAGTCTTTGTACCACCGCTTGTCTGCATCCGACACATAATATAAAGGCCTGAGCCTATACTTCCCGTCAGCCGTTTCGGAAAAGCACAGGGATGTATTATCTTTGCGCGGCACAGATCGCATGCCGCCCTCATCTCTGCGTTCGCCAGTGATAACCATGTCAAACGACTTTTGGGCGCGGTGAGCCACTTGCTTTTTGCAGTAATCACAACATTTATTACTTACTTTGAACGGAATTGGATTCTCTTTGATGAAGTCCAGCATATATTTTGATGAATTTATGACCAACTGAATATCAGGCCTTGGTTCTCCCTTAGAATTGCATCCGCACAGAAAGTTGATCGTCGTTTCACACCCCGGGTAACGTGCTTTTAGTTCTGCCCGTTTTGCCGACTTGTCCTCTGCGCCGGCATATTCATCCGCAATAGTCAATGGGATGTTTTTCTTTTGAACGCCCTCTAATCCGCTTGACATGATCTTTGAAACAAACGGCAGTCCATATTCTCTTGTGGCCTGTATTATGTTCTTCTTGGGGCGGTGTGTAGTGATTTTGACTCCGTATAATTCTTCCATCTCGCGGACATGGCGTTTGGTTGCCGTCATCTCAAGCCCAGTATTAAAAAAGCAGTACTGTACGGGAGGGAGATTAAAAATTTTACGTACAGTCTCGATCAGGTGTAGCATGATGTCGCTGTCGCTACCGCCGGAGTAAGAACATATTGCGTTAGGATACTGCGTAAGCCGTTTCGCAATTATGCTTTTTATGGCCTCAAACTTACGCGGTGCATCAAAATCCGCATAATCTGGTCGGTCTGTATATACCTTGCTTTTGAACGTAGCTCTCATTTCCACCCCTCCAATCTTTATTGGAACCCGGCCCTCGGAATCGAACCTGAGGTCGGCGGCTTGTGCGTCACCGCCGAGAGGCCCAGCCCGCCGGATATAAACTGACCTGCTCTGGTGCGTCCAGACGTTCATTTACTTTGCATATGCCTGTCTGTCCATACCGTTCCTGCCATGAATCCTATACTCAGACTAAAACATATAGCTATAATCCACCAAATCATCTCTCGCCCTCCTTCTTTGACTCAAAATAATTACAATAATCATCTAAAAAGGTTTCATGCTGATACTCGCCCTCGCTATGATATGAGCAAAATAATCTATTTGTATATTCGCTTTCTACAAGGTTTTGGCAGTTTTGACATTTGTACGTTCCTTTCTCGCCCTCCTTATCCAGTTCGGCAAGGGCTTGCTGTAGGGCGTCCATAGCATCCTCAAACTCACTGCATAAATGCTCACCCTCGCCTAGGAATATCCCCCTCGCCGCCTCCATAACCGCCCGCAGTTTGGCGTTTTCGGCCTTGAGGGTATCATTTTCATTCTTTAGGTAAGTCGCATAACCTAGTATTTCAACCGAATTAGCTACGTCCATTTTTTATCCCCTCCACCTGAATTTTTTACATCTGTTACGATTGTCCGCGGCAGCTTCAAAACATTTTCCTTCCGTGTGTAAGCAAAAATCTTGGCATACATCGGCTAACTTATCATAATCGTCTGCTAATTCATAATGTTTAGTGCAAAGGATTTCTATGTCCTCTATCGCCTTATCTAGTTGTTTTCCAAGGTACTGATTCGCTTCTATGGCTTCGTCTAATCCCCCGGTTATAGATTTGACCATTCCCCGCAGCCGCTCAGCCTCGGCCTGCAGTTCCGTTATTTCCTCTGGCATAAGGCCCGTGTCCTCGTAGGCGGCGAGGCGGTTGGCTATTTTGTATAAATAAAAGTCTTCAGCCCAATCGACGATTTCTTTTAGGTTATATATGCCTTGCCGGTCATGCGGATTGATGAAGGCTATCCCGTCAAGCGTCCCGGCAAATTCGGCCAAACGCCATGTTAGTCTACGCATCATACTTCCTCCTTCTCATAAAATCGCTTCAATGGTCGGGTCTTTCACTCTCAAATTCACCGTTGCCGGTCGCGCCCAAAACCTCTGAAACCGCTCCCAGTTCTTGCTCACCTTGCCGTCCTTGTTTCGGTACAGCATGGCCATGGGCATAAATCCCGCCTGAATTGTGTCCATCAACCGCTTTTCGGCTTTTTCAAAAGTATCTTTGGGCCAACCGATCAACACATAAGCCCTGAGTGTATGTGATGCCGTGGTGAATCCTGCTTTCAACAGTTTCTTCCCTGCTTCATGCAATGGTTCGTAATCATCCGGGGTATCGTACGCAAAAAACATGCTCTTTGGCTTCAGTTCCCTTAACTGGTCAACGTGCCAATCTTTTAATCGTGCCGCTTCAAGCCCTCCGGTAAACTCAGGACGACCGTGCTTCTGCCGCTTCAACATGGCGAATACCTCTCTAACGTGTTGATCCGAACAGGCTAGAAGATTCGGATCAAGAATATTGTTACCTTCCTTGATTTCCAGTTCTATCGGCCCCTTTGGCTCAGTACAAAACCAGCATTTACCTGTTTCGGCATTCGGGCAACCACGTGAAGTAATGACATATCCATTTTTTAGGTACATTCCCGGTATAAATTCGCCCAGTTTGCCTTCTTTCCCGAGTGCTGGCCCCCCGATCTTAACCGGGGCTACGTGCCGCCATTGTTTCTCCAACGCCTCAGCCTTGGGCAGGTCGTAGGTAAAGGCTACCGACACATGAACCTCATCGAGCTCCGGCAGGAACATGCCCGGCGCATCGAAGAAGGTGTAATCATCTTTTGGTGTTGCGTTTGTAACTCTTGGAAATACTCTGGCTATTTTGACCATTTGACCGATACCAGTAAAATGGTTATCGTCCTTAACCTCCATCATCTCTCGCCCTCCTTGGTCATGCTATAATCCGCCGTCCATTTGTGTTCGCAACTATCGCACTCTAGACTCAATAACATCATCGAGTCATCCCAATCATACTCACGCACTTGGTTGTACTTTCCGCAGTTGGGGCAGTCGGGTAAATCAGATAGTACGTGTTCCATGAAATCTCCGGGATTAAACCCATCTGATAAGTCAATCTGGTTGCCGTTTCCATAATGTGTAACCCTTATTAACTTCTTTTGTCACAGTGATAACAAGCATCATTTTTTTTGGGTACGGGTACGCAATATGTCTCATCAGATATAAGTTTTACAAGGTCATTGAATTTTACGTTTCCGCGCCATTTCCAAAGTTCCAATATTGCCCTATAGGCCAATTCGCCTTCGGGTGTTGCACGGTTAATGTCTTTTATGGTTTTAAACTTAAGTTTTTCCAATTTCAATCCTCCCTTACTTCGCATCCTTGCTTCGTACTTATAACACTCCCCGCCTTAGCTGGCGGGATTTACTTGGACTGCGAACTACTTCGCTAAAAATAAATTCACTTCCAATCCGGCCATCCTGCGCCGTATGATGTCGCAATACTCCGGGTTTAACTCAATCCCAATACTGTTTCTATCCAACTGTTCTGCTACCCACAGCGTTGTGCCAGCTCCAGCGAAAGGGTCTAAGACTGTTCCATCTACTCGCCCTCCTTAGTCATGCTATAATCCTCAACCCATTTGTGATCGCAATTGTCACACTCTAGGCTCAGGAACATCATCTCGTCATCCCAGTTATACTCCCGCCATTCGTATTTCCCACACTTGGGACAGGGTGCTGACTCATTTAATACGTGTTCCATAAAATCTCCCGGCGAAAAACCATCAGATAAATCCGTACAGTAACGGTCAATATATTCATCACATCGGGAGCATAGGTAATAGCTTTGGAATTCACCTTCCCATTTCCCTCGGCAATATGTAATCGCACTAGCTTTGGGAACCATCCTAAGACAAAATTCGCACCTATGCTCTTTGCGCGTTTTTTTAATCTCGGTGTTTTTCCAAAAACTCATCTCTCGCCCTCCTTTTTTTGGAACCCGGCCCCCGGAATCGAACCTGAGGTCGGCGGCTTGTGCGTCACCGCCGAGAGGCCCAGCCCGCCGGATATAAACTGACCTGCTCTGGTGCGTCCAGACGCTCGTTTGCCTTGCAGGTGCTTACCCAGACACATCCCGCTACAAACCCCACTGACAGGCTGAGCCAGATGGCTATAATTAGAATTATCATTCCATGTATCCTTTCCGACGTAGTTTGTCAAAGTGCTCGACCATAAACTTATTGATATTCAGGTGGTACTCCCGACGCTGTATCTCTATCAGGGTATTCGCGGTCTGCATCAGATCCAACGCTTCCCTGACCACATTGATCGGGTCGTTGTTTCCGATGGCTTCCACCACTTCCAGGTATTCCTCGTTGATCTTGGTTAGCTGGCTCTCCGCCGTCCAGTCGGGCTGGATGGTGAGGGTCGGTAATTTAATATCCATATTTACAACTCTCCAAACTCTGTAATTTCAATCTCCACCCTGGGCCGGTCACTGTACCACTTGCTGGCGATGACCGTCACGATCTGGCTATCATCTCGCCAGGCGATCCCGTTGAGGCTGTCTGCCACGGACTTAATCACGTTGTCGACGTCGGGCTTTTTGGTCGGCCGCAGCTGGCAATCGTATGCCAATCTTTGTTTTTTCAGCGACCAGCTGGCCGGTATCGCAAAGTGGGCCTGGACGTTCAGTACCAGCGCGCCCTCCAGTGGCACATGGCCGGGGAATGTGCTGGCGAAGCACTCCTTTATCAGTGTCTCATAGTTGACTGTCCGACTTGGTGTGTATGTTCTGCCCTGGCGGGTCATCCGAGGCCGGGCTTTGGCCACCGGTTCTCCGGGTATGGTAAATGCCAGAATTATCACGCGCTCACCCCCAGTTCCTTCACCTGATCTTGCGTCATCATCAGGTGGATCACGTCGCCATTGGGCCGCTCAATCAGCACGTCAATGCCCCCGTCATAATCAACCCTTGTCACTTGGCAATCCTGTTCGCGCAAATCAAAAATGTTTATCATGTGCTACACCTCCGACGCTTGTTTGATCTGTTGAATCGGCATGTTGAATACCAAAGGGACGCTCACGTTCGATTCGCTGTCCCTCGACTTGTCTATCCACAGGAAGTAGTTGAATGTCTCGTATTTGGTCCCGTACTTGGCCTCATACTTGTCCTGGGCCTTGCTCCGCTGTTCCTCGTCCTTCAAGTCCTCACAAAGCGGCAGGAGCTTCAGCATCAGATCACACTCGTTCTTCATCCGCTTGGCCCCTTGCAGGGAACCGTCCGGATTCAATTGCACCAACACCATGCAGGCGATGTCCAGGTTCTGGGCTAACTGCTTCTGGCTCTTGACGATCTGGTACAACACCTGCCACTCCTCGGACTTGGGATCCCTGGTATCCATGCGGCCAACGTAGTCCACGATTAGCAACTCTATGTCATACTGCAGCTTTGCCTTACGAGCCAGGGCCTGCAGTTTATCCGGGGTAAGGTTGGGGATATACGACGTGTAAAAAGTACTCTGGCTAAAGCTGGCCAGGGCTTCGTTGACCGCCTCCATCTCAGCATCTTTCAGGTTGCCGGTCCGTATGCGGTGCATAGGCAGTTCAGTCAGCAGCGAGGCCCACCGATAACCCACCTGCTTGCGACTCATCTCGGTGTTGATATATAAAATTGGCTTGTTGGCTACGCAACAGGCCATAGCCGCATTGAGTGCATAAGCAGTCTTGCCATGCCCGGTCTGCGCTCCCAGTATTATCAGGTCTCCAGGCTTATACCCAAACGTCAATTCGTCCAGGGCAACTATCCCGGTAGATACTCCCTCCAAAGGGACGTCACCAAATACCCTGGCCTCCTCCTGCATCTCCCGCCACCGCTGGCAATTATCGGCGATCATCTGCTGACTGTACTCTGCCACCTGGGCAGCGGTCTCGATCTGCTCGGCTTGATTGTCCATAGCAAGGCTCGTGAAGTCTGCCCCTGCTTCGCGCACCGTCTGCCCGATGTCCTTTGTTTTACCGATCCGCTCCGTATAGGCCCTCAATAGGACCTGTGCCTGCCTGCCCTTGGATGCGTTCCGTACCCGGTCAGACCAGTAGCCGGCGTTGTGGTCCGCGATGTGCTTGCCGGCAATATAGTGTATTTCCTCGGCGGCCTGTGCGTCTTTAATTAAACCCAGTGTCATCCCTTCTTTGATAACCTCGACGTAGGTGGGGATGACGCCCCGTTTGTACAACGATCGGATTATGCTGAATATCTCCCGGTTTAGCGGTTGATGAAAGTCAGTCTCGGTTATCAGGGACACACAATCAATGATGGCTGTTTCAGAGTGCATCATTGCTGAGATAATCCTGTCCTCTGCCTCGTGGTCAATTATCAAATCCATAGATAAATCCTCCTAGAATGGGTGCCCGTTAATGAGCTTATTGTCCTTCCGGGTTTCATGGTCTCTTCGCTCCCAAGATAAGATAGTGAGGTAATCAGACTTATATTTCTTACCGGTACTGCCTTTGTAGAGGTTCAGTTTTTCAATACGCCTATCGGCTCCATCTCGGCCAAACTGTTCAACCAGTTTTTGATATTCTTCTTCGGTGAGTTTCACAAAATCGCCATATAATGCTTTAGTATCCTTTGCTTTAACTTTACTTTTACTTTTACTTTTACTTTTACTTTTACTTTTACTTTGTGGCGTTTCTTCCTCGGTTTCTTGTGTGGTTTCTGCGGCAGAAACTATTTCCTTATCCTGATGGTATCTATCCCGCATCGCTTCACGCTTTTTGAGCACCATATCGGACCGCTTTTTAATACCTTTACTAGTCAAAACGCCTCTTTCGTTGTAAGCGACACGATCAAAACAGTTCCAATTAAGGGCCGACTTTAATATCTTCTCGAACACTTCCATAGTTACTGCCGTTTTTCTGGCCAATATCTGCATCATTTCTTCCCTAGTTTCTGCGGCAGAAACATCTAACTCGAAGTTGGGTTCCTGGTATATCTGCTCCAATATGATGAAATAAAAAGCGTATCCATCGTTTCCGTATAATGCCCGGAGTGCTTCTATCTTTTTGTCCGTGCTGGCGTTTACATCGTGGGGAAAGTATTCCATCCCCTCTTTTCGCGGCCTTGCCATTACTTCACCCGCCTTGACGCTTCTTTCGCCTTGTCCCCAGTTCTGGGCACTAGAACCTTATCGCCTATTTGCATCTATCTCCCTCCCTTTCTCCACTCATTGATAAATGCCCCGACGCCTATCTTCGCGCCTGGGCGCGTGGTTACTCGATATACTCATGTTCCGCATGGCCCAGGTTGTCGTTCTCCCGGTACATACAGGTTTGTTTGAATTCGGACTCGGAATACATAAAAGCGCAGTTTACAACGCTGTCTACCATGGCCCGCGGGCCATACCGCGCTTTGAACTTAGCGACCGCTTCATTCATGGTGTCAGCATTGATACGTACCCAGCCGCCGTTAAAAACCTGCCGGCCGGAGTTGCCAAATGTGAAATAGTACATCACCATGCCCCTCCCCACCAGCCGGTAGCCCGGCCCAGGTTGACAAAGATGAGGAGGCCCATACTGACCATGGCAATGACAATGAGAGCCGGGCCAACGCCGTTAAACATATCCTCCCAGTTCTCGTTGTAGAAACGCCTTACGCGCTTGTACCAGGGCGGCGGGTTATGTTCCTTGAGGCCCAGCTTGCGTCTGGACTCATCGTCGCTGTACGGCTTGGGACCGCCCCACTCGGGGTCCCATTCCGGGATGTGCCGGTCGGCCATGGCCCGGACGCGGGCTTCACGCTCCTGCGCCGGGAACGGATAGACCCTGGCGGCTATCCGCTTCAAGGGCTGGGTCCGGCAGGTATCGTAATCGTTCCATTCAAAAAGATCCTTATGGGTCTCCATGTGGTATCTCTCTCCTCTCATGGTTCCAATCGCCCACCGGAGGAAGAATTTTCCCCCGATGAGAAAAATTTTTTAGAGTTCGTCGAGTTCCTTTTCTATTGCGCGTTTGATTTTTGCAATGATTCCCCGGGCCTCATCTACCCTCTGTCCCATGTATTCCAACGTCTTTTCGTCCATGCTAATCTTTCTCCATTCGTTTAATCCGCGCCCAGACGGTGCTGGGCTTGACGCCAAACTTCTCGGCTATCTGCTCCAGTGTCTTGCCCTCGGCCTTCATTCGGGCCATCTCGGCGGTTTCCTGATCCTTGACGGCCTTAGCCGTTTTCATGTCCACGGCATCGCCGTTCCGCTCATTCCACCGCTGTAACCGCCGCCACACAACGTCATTATTGGTAATGCCAAACTCTGTAGCTATCTGAGAGTAGGTTTTGCCTGCTTTCCGCATCGCGGCCATCTTTGCCGTCTCAGCGTCCTTGCGCGGCCTGGACGCACCATTCTTTCTGACCACCCCGATGGTTGCCAGGGCGTAATCGGTGGTTATCTCGACCGGCGCATAGACCGCATAGGCCAGCGCGCACCAGTTAAGGTTTGCGTCTTGATTGGCGTAATACGCCAATTCTGCCGCAAGCATGGGGCTTATTTCCCTATTGCCCGCTCAAACTCTAGGGCCATGTCCTCCTGGCCCTGTTTGGAATCGGATTTTTCCGCAGGAGGCTCAGGTTGTGGTTCCGGCTGTGGTTTGGGTTCCGGCTGGGGCTGGTCGGTGAAAACATAATCCGCGTCGATATATTCCCGTTTGGCCTCCGGGGAAGCCTGCGTGGTGTCGTCATATTCCATTGCGCTCATCATCTCCAGGCTCTTAGGCGCATACTTCAACAGGGCAATCAGGACCGTCTTTTTGCCCATCGAGATAGGGTTTGTCTGCCACCCGCCGTCCCTCTTATTGAAGCTCTTGGAAAACTTCTTGGCGTGCTTGATGATCTTGTTCCATGACCAACACTCGAAGGAATAGCCGCCGTTTTTAAGGTGGTAAACAGCATAGATGTGAGTAGGCAGTTCCCCGTCAGCCGGGCCTTCGTCGGACGGAATGTGAACCAGGTCCTCGAAGATGCCGTACTTAACCTCAAATTCGTCATCCTTGTAGACTTCCCGGATATAGATTTGCTTGTACTCCCCGGTCCGGTAGGCCAGAGCCAGCAATCCTTGATAACCAAGCTGGAATGTAGCCTTGTCTCCGTAAGGGATGATATAGGCTTGTCCTAACGGGGTGTTGGGTTCCAGTCCAAACTGGGCGCAAGTAATGAGAGCCGCTATAAAACTGTTTTTGTCGCAAGCGGCCAGTCTCTGGTCGCCGGTCCATATCTGGATAGCCAGCTTGGCCATCCGCTTCGGGTCCATTACGTTCTTGGGCATGACTGCCGCAATATTCGGTATCTGTCTTTCAAAAAACTCGGTCACGGTCATGGCCTTTTTGGCCGGGGCTTGCGCCTGCTGCTGGACCAGTTTATCTGTCAGTTCTTTTCCGTCTGCTTTTGCCATTGTGTTCGTCCTCCTTTTTAGTAAACCCGCATAGCCCGGAAGCTGGTGGGTTCGACCGTATAGCCTTTGCGGTGGGTGGTTTTCCAAGTGACCTTTTTGTTGCCGATGAAGCCGACCTCGGACGTTCCCATGGTCTGCATAAACTTCTGCTTGATCGCTTCCTGTTCCATTTGCAATTCCTTGATAGAGGTAGTCAGCTCTTTGTAGCGGTCGTAATCGGTTTGGTAGTGGTGCATTTCGACCACCGTGCCGCCGACCTCGTTGGAATAGAGGTTCTTGAGAATGTTGGTGTCGTCGTCATATCCGGCTGGCAGGGGAGGCTCTCCGGCCAGAATGTGGTTATTCCAGAAGGCGGTCAGGGTATCGGTCATGGCGGCAATAAAACCATCGTTGCGGGGAACGTATTTCCAAAGCAGCCTCTTGCCGACCAAGGCCACGACATAGGCGTAGGACAGTCCGGTTACATTGAGATAATGGGCTATCTGGCAATAATACTGGTCCGGGAGATTGTCTTCTTCCCACAGCCGCCATTGAGATTCCCCCGCAGTCTTGATCTCGATCAAGCCGGTACCCAGTTCGGGATGTGTCATTATTCCATCCAGGTTGGCTGACAAGAAGGGGATGTCTGGATGCTGAATCATATAGGGAAACTCAAAGACTTTAATTTCTATCCCCTCGTTTTTGAGGAATCGCTGCGGGAACCACTCGCGAATGATCGGCTCCATCGTGTTCCCAAACTCAATATGCACGTTATCCGACAAGTCCTCGGTCACTCCCAGAGCCTTCTCGGCATAGATGCCGAACGAGGATTTATAGGGGTTCATGCCGACGATAGCCGAAGCATCTGAGCCGCCTATATATTTGCGGCGCAATTCTAACCATTGTTCGCGGCTTATATCCCGGGTGTCGGCTATAACATTGAGGCTCGTGAAGTCTATTTGTGTTTTTTCCATTAGGTTTGTGGCCATGCTATATCGCCTCCTTGCGGGCTTCTACCATTAGGTCGCCGTTGGTTACGCTGGCTATCCAATATTGGTACCCATCGTCCTCAATTTCCTTGAGGAAGGCAGCTTGCTGGTCTTGGTCCAGCGACTCAAAGCGGTCGATGCAGATTACCCTCAGCGGTCCTGCGGTTGCCCGGGCAATGTCCAGGGCCAGTTTGATTTGCCTGCTGGTGGAAAGGTTGGTTATGGGAAGCCCGTCAATGGTGATCTGCATTTGAGCGTTGATGCCCAATCCCTTGATGGGCATTTCGATTTGCTGTAACAGTTCGGCTGGCTTCCGGCGAGCCGTTTCTACGCATCCGTCCAGCCGGGTAGCGGTCATCTGTTTGCTTTGTAGAGCGTCCTCTAGGGACCGCATGTTGTCATATAGGTTGACATAGCCCTTCATGGCTTCGGCGTGTTTGGCCTCAACCTCCAGGGGCAGGGGGTCTATCTCGGGCTTGGCTTCGAGCAATGCCTTGGCCTTATTGGCCCTGTCATTGGCATCGTTGACTGCCGCTCGGCGCTGGTCCTCGATTACTTGCAGGCCCATGGCGTGTTCGTTATTGAGGGATTGTACTTTGATGGCCACCGTGGATTCGTCAATGTTCTTGAGGTCATTTTCCTTGAGGATTATCCGGTTCTTACAGGCTTGGATTCCCTCTTGGAGCAGCTTTATCCGCTCTTCCAAGTCTTTTATTTCAGTGTTGATTTCGGCTATTTCGCCCCGGATGGCCTGCTTATCGCTCTCGACCGACTTCTTAGCCTTGTCGATCTTAAACTCAAACAATTCCTGCTGGTCCTTGACCGCCAAGCCGTATCGCGATTCGATGGCCTCAAGGGTTCCGGGCAGGGTATCCAAAATAGCTTGGGCCTGCTGGCGCAGTCCGTTAATCCGGTTCGCGTCCTGGACCTTGCTCCACAAATCCCCTATATTGACGTTGCGCCAATTATCCCCGTCGTAGTTGTCGGGCAGCTGCTCAAAAAGCGCCCTGATCTCATTGGCACATTCCTTGACAGCGGCGTTGGCAATGGTCCTGCGGTCGTAATAATACTTCTCAGCCAGGTAGCCCAGTACGTCGATGGCGTGTTGGTTGAGGTTTACGGCCGGCACTTCTCCGAACCATTCCTGCAAGTCTTTCTCGGTTACTCGCATGGGCATTAAGGACAGCAGGATTTCAGTTTGTTCCTTGTCTTTTTTGCTCATGAAGTCCACCGGATTGAATCCGAAGCCTTCGCCTATGAGTGATTTCAGGTAGGTTTCCGGCTTGGGTATGCTGGCTCCGTGCTGGGTGATTTTAGAGCTGGCCTTGCCCTCGATTGTTTCCTTCCGGGATATGGCCGTGGTGTCGTCCATTTCTATATATAAGGTAGCTTCCTCGGCCCCGTCCCGGATAAAGCGGGTCCGGCGCTGGGTGTTCTTGAGCCCCTTTTCGATGACCTCCAAGATGGAGGTTTTGCCTTTTTCGTTGCCCCCGGTAATGAGGTTGACCTTCCCGGCCTGAATCTCAAGCTCGGTTATCCCCAGGCAATTCTTAATTTCCAGTCTCTTGATCTGTGGCATCATCCGCTTCCTCCCTTCGTACTAAGCCGAACAGCATCACGCTATCGAAGAAAAACATCTTCTCGCGGATAAACTCATCGTCGATAATGTCCCGGGTCACTTCCTTGTTGGGGTAGGCACTTCTGATCTCGTCCAGGGAATTAAGGTGCACATGGATTGGGGGAATCCAGTTTTTGTTTATTGAGACATGCAGAACCCCGTGGTCCCCGGTTAGCAAGTCCTCCCCCGCCAGGGCCAATTCCTCTAGCAGTCCCATTAGATCGTTAGTGTCCGACATGGCTGTCCCTCCTTGTGGTATAATGTGGGTAATCGTTTTTACTCGGGCCGCTTTACGTTTTCAATTTCCAACTTGTTGATCTTAATACTCAAATCTATACCTCCTTCAACTCGTCCGTCCGTATCGTCTTATACCCGTACTCACTCTTGATTCCCTCCGGGGCCGCCTTGCCCCGGTAGTAATCCCCGATTAGGAACCGCACCCGGGCATGGTCGCCCCACAGTTCGATGACCTCACCCGGCGTCTCGCCGCCGCCGGTGCGGGGGACCAGGACCTTAGTGCCTATCTGCATCACATCACCCCCGGTATCACGCTAAATACCAGCCAGTCCAACACCGCGTAGCACCCGAAACAGAATGCCAAGAAGCCCAGTATCAGTATGTAGGGCATGGCCCTGTCTATGGTGGATGGTTTAAGCCTCTCCCTCTCCACCTCTGTCAGTGGCGGTCTGCAAGCGGCCTGCATCCGCTCATACTCCGCCTCAAATTGGCGGCGCTGGTACTCCTCTAAGCCTGCTTTAATCTCTTGTCTGCTCTCCTCGCTCGACCGGTAGTTGTATATCCGTGCCATTATCGTGTATCCTCCTTTTCAGTAGCTTCCAGACTGACCCCGTTGTCAGCCCGTACATGGCTCCGATACTGGGTAGACTGTAGCCCTGCTTCCGCAGTGACCTCATGGCCTGCACCGTGGCGTTGCTGTACTTGGTCATTTGATTGGTCTCGTCCACCTTTAGTCCCCCGACCCCCAGGGCGTATTCTGTATCAACCCCGGTCTCCAAGGCCAGCAATAGGGCCAGGTAGTTATAGGTGATAGCCCGGTCAGCGTAGTGGTCCGTGTTGCACTCTATTCCCAGCACACGAAGCACCCTCCCTCGCACTGGGCTATACAGCTCTGGCCGTCGTTGTGATGCTCGGGCAGTACCCAGGCCACGCCGCCGCACACCGGGCAGCGGGTGTCTACTCTTATGTCGCCCGGCTTCATGATCGCCCGGGCGTTGTCTATCATCTGGTGTACCTTGTGGTAGTCGATATCGTGGAGTGTGACTCTTGCGGATCTGGATGGTATCGTCATGAGTGCCATGTTTTTACCTCCTATAAGTCAATTGAATACTCGTACCAATTAAGTCCGTTCCTGGTCTGCACTAACCGGATATAAATAGTGCCGTTTCCGTGCTTGTCCCTGATTAAATCTAGTGCTGTGTCTATGTCCGGCGCCCATACTCGGCCTTGTTGGATTAACATTCAAATAGATTTAGCATCTCGTGCTTATTGGTTGCGTTTCTCAGGTTGGCCGCTGCCACCCGATAGTAGGATTCCTTTAGCTCGATACCCACGAATCTACGCCCCAATTCCAGTGCCCGGTATCCCTCTGATCCGATGCCCGCAAAAGGGCTTAGCACAATATCGCCTGGATTAGTCCATAGCTGTAGTGCTCGCTCGATTACCTGGAGTTGTAGCGGGCAGATATGCCGCTCATCTTCTTCTTCGCGGGCTGATTCTTTTTGTAGGGTGTCGGATTGGTTGATGTCGGTCCAGATTGGTGACGCATATCGTTGCCAAATATCGATACTGCGTTTAGTGGTGTTACTGGTTGGTTCCGGCGGTTCGTCGCCGGCATAATAAGTCAGCGGTCCCTCCACTCTCTCGGGATTGACGCCCGGCTTACGCATGGTTACTAGGTAGTCCGGTATCCCCTGGCGGCTCATGGCGCTGTCCTTTAATAATTGTTTATGGAGTAGCCCTAATGCCTTTGTCCTTTGCATGGCTACGACGGGATCTTTCCATATACAGACTTCGGAATGATATATCCATCCGGCATCTTGAAATTCACGGATTAGTTCCCCTCGAAAGTCCCGTATGCCGATGTATCCATTGTTTTGTTTACTCGTCGGCAGGTTCATGCAGTGAAACGATAGCAACCGGCCGGGCATAGTCACCCGGTAAAGCTCATGGATCAAAAACATGAAGTGCTGATGAAAATCATCATGGTCGGTGCAATTCCCCATATCGCGGGGCGAATTAGAGTAGGTATATAAGGATTCGAACGGTGGTGAAAATATAGTGTAGTGTATTGAGTTGTCCGGTATCCCCTGGATAACCTCGACGCAATCCCCATTGTATAGACTAAATTTGTCTGTGATGGTCTGGTCTAATACCTTAATCATGCTGCTTCGCTCCTTAACCAGTTGGGAATTATCATAACTTTGGTGGGGTTGTACTCTGTTACCTCTTGGATAGTCGCTCGCACGTTTCGCTGGGTTATATCGCGGGTATATTCAACCATCTCTGCGATCATGGCGTCTGCATCCCGTTCTTTACGCTGGATGTTAGATTTGACCGCGCCCTCCAAGTCAGATGTGATAATATGGACGTCAACCGGATTATCCTGGCCAAATCTCCAGCACCGTCTAACTGCCTGATAATACTGCTCAAAGCTATGGGACAGCCCGACAAAAGCCATCTGGTTGCATACTTGAAAATTGAGCCCGAATCCGAATATAGATGGTTTACTGATCAACACCCGAACATCGCCGCTGGCGAAGCCAACGGCTGCTCGCTCTTTGTGCTCGTTGCTGTCGCTGCCTTTAACCTCTACCGCGCCGGGGATGGCCTTTTTTAGTGCATCCGATTCGCTGTTCAGGTTGCACCATACCAGGAACGACCTGTCCGTACTGTTTACTATGTCTGCACACGCAACTACCCTATCCATTAAGGTCTGTTTAGCCGCCGCCCTTTGCTCCGCCAACCCAACCGCCTCAACCGTGAATAATGCCCCGTCTAACGGTTGGCCGCTCTCGATCATCACTTCATGGACAGTCAACTCCGGAAGGTTAAACTTGCCATCTTTATATCCAAGGTCTGACGGTTTAGTCACTACTGCCGCCCAACTTGCCACCCACTCCCAGAATCGCTTTTGAGCATGGCCTTTTAACCGCCATTTACTGGTGTCGCTGCCGTCATGGGTAAAGAACATGGCCAGCATCTCTGGCCGTTTCATTACCCCGAGAAATTCTGCTTGTGTCCCAAGCTCCATATAGTCATTGGGGGCCGGGGTTGCTGTGGCCGATAACCTGAAAGGAGTATTAGAGAAGGATTCCGTGATCTGTTGGCGGAGCTTACCATCAAAGGATTTAAGTATTGATGATTCATCAATAACCACGCCTCCAAATGACTCCGCATCGAAGTGCCCGAGCATCTCGTAATTGGTTATGTTCACTCCTGTCTTTACGTCGGATTGTTTACGGCAGGCATTAACCGTGACGCCCAACTTGGCAGCCTCCCGAACTGTCTGCGTCGATACCGCCAGCGGTGCCAATATTAAGACGTTGCCGCCGGTGTGCTCATGGACCTTTTGTGCCCATTCAACCTGCATAAAGGTTTTACCCAATCCGGTACTGGCGAATAGTGCCGCCCGCCCCTTTTTGAGGCTCCACCATACCAGGTCTTTTTGAAAATCAAATAATAATGGGTTTAGACTATTGCGGTCGATGTTTATACCTGTTGATTTGTGGGTGATTCGTTTGTTTTGTAGGTATTCCTGATAATCCATAATTAATTCCCTGCCTTACCTGTGGATTCATAATTGAGGAATATTTTGGTAATCTTGATGGGTAAAAAAAATTAGACTATAATGAGGGTGTATTACTTGTTAGTCCGCTTCGTGCGGGCTTTCTTTTTTGTTCAGCTCCTGGGCCACGAATAGAGCTATTTTCTTGTCCTCTACGTATTTGCCCGCAAACTCCCGGTTCCCGGAGTGGTCGACTTCATTGACGTCTATCAGGCGATAGACCGCATACTTCTTGGTATCCCCTATCATTTGTGATGTCACTTTCCATGGGCCTTTCATTGGTTCACCTCCCCTCTAATTTTTTGTTTTGTTGCTAAACAAATCGCCAATAGAGCATCCAAAAATGCGCGCCAGTTCTGGTAATTTATCTACAGTGGGATTGGCCTTGCCTGACTCCCACATAGCAACCGTTGATTGTCCAATGTGTAATAACTTTGCTAACTCACCTTGTTTTAATCCTGCTTTTTCCCTCAAAAATTTTATTTTTAACGTCATTTTTGACCACCCCTCAATATTCATATATTTGATAATTTATTACATGATATATCAATATGTTTTATTTTGCAACGGTTATTTTTAAATATTTTTGATAATTTCACATGACAGATTTTGAGTAATTTCTTGTAAGCCAATAGCATCCCGGTGAAGGTGCTGGATATTGTTGCCATAAAAGAACAATGGGCCGGGGCATAACCCCGGTTATTTTTTTTGATTATTTCTTATAAATCCCTTGTAAATACTACAGATATGTAGTATGGTATACATATAGATAGGACGGTAGTCCACCGCAAAATGAAACTACCGTCCAGAGACAACGACCGGAGCCGTCACCTACAGTATACCAGACGGCTCCCCAACAAGGAAAGGAGCAAAACGTAATGGCAAAGTACGATATTAAGTTTAGCTGCGGACATGTCGAGACCCGTCAGCTGTATGGCAAGACCAGGGACCGAGAGAACACAATTAGTTGGTTGGAGGGTCAGCTATGCTCCGATTGCTGGAAAGCCGAAGAAGCCCGCAAACGCGAGGAAGCGACCGCTCAGGCCAAGGAGGCGGCTCAGGAGATGGAACTGCCGGAGCTGACCGGAACTGAAAAGCAGATCAACTGGGCAATCTGCCTACGGGATAACTGGCTGGCAATCGCTAATGAGATTCTAGCCAGACAGATAAATATCTGGACACCCGTTATAAATCGGCATCCGGAACGGAAAGGTGAGGCTGAGGGAAAGATAGCTCTCCTGCAAAGGACCATCAATACCATCATAACTCAGCAAACTACCGCTCGGTACTGGATAGACAACCGTGAACGAAATGTCGAAAATACGCTAACCTTATGGGCCGAAAAAATCCAACAGGAAGACCAGTCCGAAGCCCTCCAAGCGGTTCCGGCAGAAGTAGAGGCCAAAGCTAAAGAGGAATTAACCATGCGCCCCGAAACACCAACAACCTCCCTGGTAACCGATATCACCATTAAAGATACTGCCGTATCGGCCAAGCTGCCGGAAAAGGACGAAAAATTCCGCGAGATCGTCAAGTCCATGGGATATAAATGGAGCGAAGGCAGATGGCAAAAAGCTATCAACCTCAAGACCGGGGCCGCCGTCGATCGAGCCGCCGAACTAGGCGTTAAGCTCTTGGCCGCCGGCTATCCCGTCCGGGTCTATAACGATGAAGTTAGGTCTAAAATCCAGGCTGGCGATTATCAACTGGAGACGGGCCGGTGGATAGTCCATATGACTGATAAAAATGCATTCTGTATTACCTGGGACCGCAGTGACGATGATTTTTATCCGGCATCAAAACGGATTCCTGGGGCTCAGTGGGAAAAGGGCCGGGGGATGAGGATTCCCAAAGAGTCTTTCCGCGAGGTCCAAGACTTTGCCGACCGCTACAAATTTAACCTCAGCCCCGGTGCTCAAACGCTTGTCCAAGAGGCTGAGCAAGCGTTTGCCGAGGCCATGCTGCTGCATGTGAATCCTAAAATCAAAGAGCAGCTGCCCCAGCCCGGTGACGTGCCCCCTAAGCTGGAGATAGAGACAGGTGGAATACATGCAGATCTTCGCGACGACAACTAGCCTGATGGCCCACCAGCGGGATGCTGTAGCCAAGGTACTGCCCTCTCGCGTTGGTGCGCTTTTTATGGACATGGGCACCGGCA
>Ga0209723_1003471_pt1 | contig 18939 bp, 19 predicted proteins | sample BiotimSIPDNA_2_FD_185750 | JGI IMG/M metagenome (GOLD analysis project Ga0209723, IMG submission 185750) | Anaerobic biogas reactor microbial communites from Washington, USA - Biogas_R2 time_0 SIP DNA (SPAdes) (version 2) | ecosystem: Engineered > Bioreactor > Anaerobic > Unclassified | place... | reverse complement strand
CTAAAAACCTCCTTTTCTTTTTTAGTTATAAAAATGCAACTTCATTAAAGTAGCAAAAACCTTTATTCAAAAACTCAGTAATCTAAACTGTAAAAGATAAACCTAATATCCCACTAAAAGAAGTATATGCTAATTAAGCTATTTAGTCTTATTATTTCATAAAAATAATTTTGGACGTGAAAATGAATGGTTAACGAAGGCGAGTATGCGCCAGACTTCACTCTACAAGCTGACAACGGTGACAAAGTTTCGTTAAGTAATTATCGAGGAAAAAAAGTTATTCTTTACTTTTACCCCAAAGATTCCACATCAGGATGCACAGCGGAGGCATTAGGATTCAAAGAAGCAAACTTGCATATAGAAAAACAAAACGCTATAATCTTAGGTGTAAGCAAAGACAGCGTAGAGTCGCACCGCAAGTTTAAAGAAAAAAACAGTTTACCCTTCATGTTACTAAGCGATCCAGATATTGAAGTGCAAAAACAATACGATGTCTGGAAACAGAAAACCCTCTATGGCAAAAAATACATGGGAACAGAAAGAACAACTTTTCTCATAGACGAAAAAGGTATAGTCAAGAAGGTGTACCGTAAGGTTAAACCAAAAGAACACGTACAATCCGTTCTTTCTGACCTGAAGGCAATAAGTTGAATTTTCCAAATATCATTTAGCTAGTTACAGCTCTTAAAGCTAAATCACCTTTAGCTATTGTCGAAAAATCGAAATGAATAAGCAAACCTTCAGAATACTGAAGGTTTCTTTAACCTGAGAACATTCATACTCCAAAGCATCCTTCGTATACCTGATAATTTCCGCTATAACAGCATTATCTATACCCCATTTGCTAAAGGCTCATCTTAAATCGCTATGACGCCCTTTATCCGTCAATATATGTTGTTCGCACTTGTTTTACAAAGTTACACAAAATATGTTTTGTCTGTTTTTTACAAAAAAATAAGTATTTATTGAAAGATATACGGGGAAATAATTTATGTATATGCCGCTTTTGGTTGCTTAATTACTCTGTTTGTTTTATTCAGTACAGCCGTATCTGTATTGTTGTCTTGTCTGGGTTCTTTCCTGAGTAGCTTCTTGCGTCGACTTCTCTGTGTCTGCGTTTTCAACACAGTCTCCCTCTCTGTGTTGCTCTCTTAGTTGTTCTTGGTTACTTTCTTGAGGTTGATTTGTTGCAGTTTCGCCGTCGTTGCATGTTCCATCTCGTAGTCGTTCTTGAGTTCTCTGCTGTGTTGGTTCACATGTTTCTCCAGTCTGAGTGCATGTTCCATCTCTAAGTTGCTCCTGTGTTGTGTATTGTTGCTGTTGAGGGTCTACTTCAGCTTCACAGCAGTTTTCATCTTTAAACTGTTGTCTAACTTCAGTTCTATTCACGTCTCCATCTTGGTTTCCATTTACTGCAGCCACAGTACCAACAGAAACAGCTATCAAGCAAGCTAATAGTGAAACAATAGCTACTTTTATTGTTCTATTCACTCTGATTCACCTCCAACTCACAATAGACTTACTCTGAAACGTTCAATTTGAGGTATACTCTGAAAAAACCATTCCAAAACTGAAACAGCAATTTCACGGTTCTATGCTATTATATTTGCAAGAGGTAAAACAACCACAAATAGGATCAACCAACCCTATGCTGCAAATTTTTAGGGCAAGAACTGCTGGGTAAATTATTGGAAATGCACGCGTGAATTTGTTTATTACATGCGGCTTTTGGAACGTTGCGATCGTTGGTTCAAGAGGTTAATAGAGGTATTCACAAACTCACCTTGATTGAAATGTAAAATAAAAAAGCAACTCATTCAGAGTAAAAATTGATTTGTAGGAATTAACGCAACAATTTATAACGATAGGCTTAAAACGTTAATTCGACAACTGAAGATTATAGAGGTCTATCCTTGTCAGACGTAGAAATAATCATTAAGCAAGAGGCAGGAGTAAAAGACCACGAATCTGCATCACCTCCAACAGTAGGGTTAAAAGCAGGTGCATTCGCTGAGTTGGGCACGCTAATTCTGACTAATAAACGTCTTGTCTACATATCAAAAGGTGGAGTTGCACGAGCAGCCGCTTGGGGAGTCGGCACAGTTTTTGCAGCTCAAGCCATCGGAAAACGTGTCTCAAAAGCTGAAATCGATGAGTTAACAACTCGAGAAGGAAGCTACTTTATACCACTTCAAAACATCATAAGCGTGGAAGCTGGCCGAAAAATGGGGCAATCATACATTAAAGTTGACGGCGTACCTTCAGGTAAGCCAATTCACTCTTATGTTGTCGACGGAGGATCCAACAATCAAGACTGGGTGAACGCAATTAACCAAACAAAATCAGGATTATCTCCCCATGTAGTTCCACAAACCGCTAATTTAAAACCTCATCAAACTCAAACATCTTCGTTTAAGAGCATCTGTCAAAAATGTGGTACACCTGCTAATTCAGGGTCAAGATTCTGTGCTTCATGTGGAACACCATTAACACAGACCCAAACAAGCATGCCAGTACCGCCCCCGCCGCCTCCACCGCCAACACAAGTGCCATTATGTCCAGATTGCAGAAGACAAATTAGATATATCGAACAATACAAGCGGTGGTACTGTGATAACGAAAAAAAATACCTTTAGGTAGGCTTTTTCAATTTTTCTTCTCAAATTATCTTTATATTGGATAATCTATTTTTTTTAAGCGCGTATTCTATCACTTTGTTTTTATGTGATAATGAATAAAAAATGGGTTTAACTATACAACTATCTAACCTTATATAATTGATTTGATAGTTCTTGAAAATACAAGTTGGAGAGATAAACCTGTGGATGAAGTTTTAGCGATGCTCGATAAAATGGCAAAGAGAATCCAAAAGAATGTGGATGAAAGTAAAGAGGCTATTTGGAAACAATCAGCGATATATGAACGACTTCAGCAGTCGTCAGAAGCAACACAAGAACAAAAAATCAGAGCGTTTATTAAAAAAACACTTGAGCTAGAACGGTTAGAACGTGTTAATTCACAATTGAACTTGTTGTATTCTCTTCAAATTTTTGCCTTCAAAGTGAAGGTGCTTGAAGTTTCTTTAGATAATATTACTCAGCAACTTACAAAATCGCATGTTCTGGAGAACAGTAGTGAATTGGAGGGAATTAAAAAGAATATTGATGCGCTCAAGATTCTTATGGAGGCTCAATATGAATCATTAAAGGAGATAAACGAATCGCAGAAACATAACTTGGGTTATATACAATAGAAATAAAAAAATAAAAAAGACAGCTTGGCAGTCCAACCATTATATGGTTGGCTGACTACAGCTTTTTTGTTTTTGGGTTGATTAAAACAGTTTTTCCCAACTTGAAACTAAGTCTAGGACTTCTTGTCCAGCCTTTCCACCATAACTCTTTAGGCGTTCCCGAGTATCTTTTTCTGCAATAGCTTTCTTCTGGAATTCTTGCATTTGCTCATCGTTTTCTGTTAGATATAGGATGCCGTCTGTTCCTGCTCTAGCCATTCTGACTGAAACTGTAAGAAGTTCCTTTGTGGTTGGTGTCTCTTTTGGATCATCGCCTGGACCTATAACGTATAGTGCACAGTTTAGCTTAACGTCTTTGAAGAGTTTTTTGAAGTTACGTACCAACATTTCCCAATACCATGGAGTTGCATAGTTCTTGCTGAACATCACAACTAAGAATTCGTCTGTAAGTGGTGCGAGATCATCAAAGTTTACTCCAAATCGTTCATAGTTTGTGACTGGGTCTGGAAGTACGCCAATGACAAATTTTTTCTTTGCTCTGTTGCGTACGCGGTCGCTTACTTGTGCCATGTAGTCGGTGACTTCTTTTCGTCTCCATTCATACCAGCTGAGGCCGCTTTTTGCGTGTAGTTCTTTACAGCGTGGACAGATACAGTGACCGTGCTCTGCAAAGTGGATGCTGTTTAGCCATATACCTTGGCTTTTACGTGCAACATCTTCAATGTAGTCTAGTTGTTCTGCGCGGTGTTCAGGTTGAGTTTGGCAGAGGACTTCCCAGCGGACGTTAAAGTTGTCGTTGGTTCTCCATGCTGGGCCAAGTTCAGATTGAGATATCCAGTCTGGGTGGTTACGTGCGGCTACGTTATCTCCAAAGATAGCTATGTTGCTATGCATGTCTGCTTTTGGGGGCATTCTTCTGCCGACTTCTGGTTTTACTCGGAAAAGGTCATAATCAAAGCCTGGGACTCTTTTTTTTGGTATAAACATGTATGTGCCGAATTTCATTTGCTTCTACCTTTTTAGAACTCAAGACGCGCGTGGCTGTTATAAAGTTTTGCAATAATAAGCCAAGAATTGACCACAGAACCTAAAAAAGTTGTTTTATGATTGTTCACAATGATTTATTTTACAGTAAAAATAGAGTTATGTATTTTTAATTACTTTTAGTGATTATTACTAATCTGCAATGTTTTAGTTGATGCGAAATAACTTGAATGAAAAATAAATTAATTAAACCTGACTATACGCTTTAGTTCCTCTAAATGCTAATAAAATCCGCTAATATTTTATTTTGTCTTCACCTTTCTATGCTCCAACTGATCTAAAATTTTGTTCGCAAAAGCTGTATTATGGACAAGTTTTAAACAAATACATTGAAAAACCCAAACAAAAGAAAGTTAAAATTCACCTGATCATTTACGCAAGCTTTTTAGGGCTAGTTCATTTCGCAAGTTATGCTCTGCCTCTATTTTATGTTTAGGTGCCTTAATGACTCAACCATATACTCAACAACCGCAGGAAGCCACTTCGGCGTTAAGATCTGATTCAAAAAAACCTATAACAGATGAAAATCTATCATTAAAAGAAATTAATTTTTCCACACCAAATAACAATTTTTCCTCTGAAAAATATAGTAAATGCGTTAGTTTGAAAGGCAATGCAATAAAGACTGGTATTGCTTCAGTGTTAAAGATTTCAGGTTACACTAAACCTCCTAAACAGCCTGAAACTAATTTGCATTCATCTATTAGGCGTCTTGTCAAAGTTTTAAACTGGGCTGCCCTTCTCTTTGCAGTATTAATCTCTATTTTAAGCTCTTTGAGAGGGTTACTGCCAAACCCCTTAGAGGTTGTAATGTATTTTTTAGCCCTACTTTTTATCCTGTTACCAGAAAAGTTGCCTAAGCTTGTTACTGCAGTTTTAAGTGAAGGCAGTCGTACTATGTATAGTAAAGGTGTAATTCTAAAAAATCTGAATACAGCAGAAACCTTGGGAAATGTTTCAGTTATAGTTACCGACAAAATCGGAGTATTAACCGAGAATAAACCTCATATTACACATCTTTTTTTTGACGGTGACATTAAGTCAATAGAAGAATTCAAAACTAACGAAAAATCAGCTTTAAAAACTGCCTTTCTAGCAAGTGCTCCCGCCGGAACAGCTGATTTAAGTGATCCGTTCGCTAAGGCACTTTTTGATTATCTCAAAAAGGCAGGGTTAGATACAAAGACTCTAAAAGACGAGTGGATTGTTAAAGACGAAATAAGTTTTGATCTTAAACGTGAAATAGCCTCATACTTGTACCAGTTCAATAACTCTAAGGTTGTTTTATCCAGTGGTTCACATCAGAGGATTATAGAAAAATCAAACAGGATATTGCTTGAAGGTCGAGAAACTCCTATTACAGATTCACTCAGAACTCAGTTTTCCAATATTACTAAACATATGGAACTCAACGGTGAAAGTCTTCATGCTTTCGGATACCACCGTTTATCAACTGAAAATGAAAACAACAAGGAATTATGGGAAAGTGATTTCGTTTTAGTTGGCATAATAGGTTTTACCTATTCGCCCCGTAAAGAAGTCAAAGACGCTATCCAAAGCGGCAAACAAGCAGGCGTCAGAGTGATACTCCTTGACCGTGATAATCCAGAAGTCGCCAGAACTTTCGCAGATAAAGTTGGATTAGAATACTCTAGGGTGGTTTCAGGAAAAGAACTCTTTGATCTGTCTGATTATGACCTGAAAAAAATGCTTGAAGAAACTCCTTTATTTGCGCGTGTAAATCCAGAAGATAAGTTCCGGATAGTAAAATTGCTAAAAGAGAAAGATGTTGTAGCTGTTACAGGCTATGACGTGAAGGATGTACCTTCATTAAAAGAAGCCCATATTGGTATAGTTCCCTCTTTATCGGTAACTGAATTAGTGAAAGAATCCTCAAATATTAGACTCTCCAATTACAGTTTCGCTTCTATAGGGACTGCGGTTAGAGAAGGTCGTAGACTTTTTGGTAACATAAACAAGGGATTACAGTACTATTTAGCCTGCAAATTAGCAATAGTAGCTCTATTTGTAATATCACTTATTCTAAGCGTTCCCTTACCTTTTTTGCCCATACACATTATACTATTTGAGCTCTCCATTTTTGTCGTTACTTATGCAATTTCTATTGCTGAACCACAAGAGCAGACATTAACGAAAAAATCGTCTTACTACTTCAAAGAACGGTTTATGGACAATATAATGTTAAAAAACATCTTTTTGGGTGCTTTTAGTATTTTCTTAACCGTTACTTTAGTCTACCTGTTTGCCTATTATACCTCATTAGACATAGCATATGCTCGTACAGCATCTCTTGCTGCTTGGCTATTAAGCCATTTACTGCTTGCATTCAACTTTTGTTCTGGCAAACAATCATTATTTAAACATGGGTTATTATCCAACAAACTAATTGTGATTTGGGCTCTGTTAGTCGCATCTATTTTATTGTTATCTTCAACTTTACCTTTATTGCAGACTGTACTTAATATGGCCGTGCTGCAGCCCCTCGATTGGATATTTATTGTAATCCTCTCTTTTTTTCCTACTTTTTGGGTGGAACTCAGGAAAAAATTGACTAAAAAACTATGAATACACATATTCGATTTAATTAGTTTTATTAGTGTTTTAAGCTAAAAAAGATACCACTTAGGAGTAAAGGGAATAGTGGACTCTAAATCCGCCACCGTCAATTTCCCGGTTGATACAATTCGTTTTATAGCTATATTCCTTATTATTTTTCTCCATTCTTCAGGTTACCCTTACAAATTTCTTACTCCAGAAACAACAGTTATTGATATAGTAAATTGGTTTACTCTGAACTTCTACGATACAATAGGTATGTTTGGCTTACCATTATTTGTAATGTTAACAGGCGCTCTTCTGCTTAACCCAGTTAAAAGTGATGAACCGCTTCGGGTTTTCTACAAAAAAAGGTTCAACCGTATAGGGTTACCTTTCGTTTTTTGGACTATCATCTATTTTATTTGGACTTTTGCTGTACTAGATTGGCCATTTACAACATTTAACGTACTGCAAGGTCTAATTAGCGGTTCATATTACCACTTATGGTATCTTTACGTATTGATGGGGTTATATGCGGTCACACCAGTACTCCGAGTGCTGGTTAAAAATCTAACTCGAAACCTATTCACGTATCTACTTATTCTCTGGTTTACAGGTACAGTAGTCACACCCACCATCCATACTTTCACAGACTTTAACTTTAACCCCGTGGTATTCGTAATCTTTGATTGGGTAGGATACTATCTGCTGGGAGTATATCTTATTAACAGCAACATCCGCCGTTTTGTAGCCTACACTGTAATGATTTTAGGTTTAATAGGAACAATCATGTCAGACTGGATAATTACTGCATTTTTAGGGGCACAACACACCGGTATATGCCACAACTATATGAGTCCCACAATAATACTTGGATCTGCAGCTTTATTCTTTATTTTAGTCACAGGAAAATCAATCATAATTAAAAGTCATGTAAAACTCGATCGCTTTGTACAATGGGTAAGCCAAAACACATTACCTATTTATTTACTTCATATGCTTGTCTTGATAACTTTAACAAACGGGGTCTTTGGTGTCTATTTAAACACCTTAACGTTCTCTCCAGTTTTGGATACCCCACTGTTTGCTGCAATCGTTTTCGCGATTTCTTCTACAGCAGTTTATATACTCAAAAAAATGCCTTACATCTCAAGGTTAATAGGCTAAAATTTAATGTAATTAAAACCGTGTAACTTTTTAACTTAACACCATATTTACTTTGCAGGGAGACACTATCCTTTGCCTATAAAATATTACGCTGCTCCAGAAATCAAGAAACAAGTTGACCAGTTAGCACAAGAATGCGAATTCTACCATGTTGTGCCTCAGTTTGTCTATTGCATCAGAAGTAAAGGCTCAAAAGCGCGTCGCACGATAGCCCGTATCCACGGCTTAGGTAAAGTTTGGCAGGGCGTACTTAACCTCCCTCCATCATATACTATAGAGGTTATCTCTGAAATTTTTGATAGAATGTCACCAGAAGAAAAGGAAAAAACCCTCATACATGAACTCATGCATATTCCAGGTGGCTTTTCAGGCGGCTTTAGACCACATAAAGGGTATGTGGAACGCAAAAACGTTGAGGCTGTATATAAAAAACTATTGAGTGATAGGGCAGCTAAAAAGAAAAATGGCCTTTTTCCCTAAAAAATCAGTGACTCGTGTTTTTGAAGTAATTGTTTTTTCGTGATTTTGAAAGAATAAAGTTTTTACAACGAAATGTTAAAAAAACCATGCCACCTATAGTTGCTAAAGACACAAGGAAACTTTGCCGCTGTACGGAGTTTATCTTGATGAAACATGTTATGAAAAGTCTTAAGCACAATGGTATATTCGTTCCACCTTACGACTATAAAGGTTTTAACATCAAAATACAAGGTAAAACCTTAAAGTTAACACCTAAAAGTGAACAGATGGCGGTTGCATGGGTGCGAAAAGCTACATCTGCAGCATCGCCGCCTGATGTTGTCTTCAAGAAAAATTTTATGAAAGAATTTCTTGAACAAATAAAAAAAGAAAATCCTTCAGCAACTTTCTTAGATGAATTTACGACAACATATCTAGAAAATATAAACAAATATCCTGTTACTATTACTGATGGGAACTCTTCCAATCCGCAAGAAATCAATTTCACTCAAATTTCTAAATATATTGAACAAGATAGAGCAGCGAAACTTGCCTTAACTAAGGAAGAGAAAAAAAGTCTTTCTGAAGAACGCAAAACAAAAAGGTTGGCTTATAAAGAAAAATATGGTTACGCTGAAGTTGATGGGCAAAAACTTGAATTAGCGAATTGGACAGCTGAACCTTCTTGTCTTTTTGCTGGGCGTGGTGATCACCCTCAACGTGGTCGTTGGAAAGAGGGTCCAAGTGAACAGGATATTATTCTTAATTTGCCATCTAAAGTTCAAAAACCGCCGGGTAACTGGAAAGGAATAGTTTGGGAACCCAATAAGATGTATGTCGCTAAATGGGAAGATAAACTTACAGGTAAAATCAAATATGTCTGGTTTAGTGATACAGCGTTTTTAAAACAGAACAGAGAAAAAGAAAAGTTTCAAAAAGCTGAATCCTTGGGGAAGCAAATTAACATAATTGAAAAACACATTCTAAAAAACCTAAAAGATAAAGATGAAACACGCCGCAAAGTGGCTACAGTATCATGGCTAATTTTAGTTCCTAACATGAGGGTGGGCGACGAAAAAGATCCAGATGAAGCAGACACAGTTGGTGCAATAACACTTAGAAAAGAGCATATAAAAATTGAAGGCGACACAATACACTTTGACTTCTTAGGTAAAGACTCTGTTAGATGGGTGAAACAGTATAAGGCGCCTCCAGAAGTCATTCAAAACATTAAATATTTCAGTGAGAAAAGTAAAGAATACCTCTTTGAAGGTATAGATTCAAAAAAAGTCAGTCGATTTCTATCTGAAAAAATGCCTAAACTAACCGCTAAGGTTTTTCGTACATGGCGATGCACTAAAACTGTTAAAGAAGAACTTGAAAAAAGTGGGGTAACCAAAAAAGACCCTGAATACAAAAAAAAGTTCGCAGCAAAGATGGCAAATCTTAAAGTGGCTGAAGTAGCGAATCATAAACGTAAAGTGCCCGCGACCTTTGATGACCGAGTAGCTAAAAAAGAAGATGCCCTAAAGAAGCTTAAAGAACAATTGAAGCTCAAGAAAAAAGAGGGAAAAACGACTATATCTCTTGAAGCGCGAATTGAACGTGCCAAACTTGACTTAGAATTAACAAAACTTACCCGAGAATACAATTTGGGGACTTCTCTCAAATCATATATTGACCCAACAGCGTATGTAAAATGGGCAAAGAAAGTAAAGTTTGACATCGAAAAATTCTATCCTAAGACGCTCAGAAGTAAATTCAGTTGGGCATTGGAACAAGCAAGTAAGTCAACGGCAAAGTCTGAGTGTATTACTGAATGAAAATCAACGAAACCAAAGCTGGAACAACCATATCCATTTTTGTCAAACCAAATTCACCTAAATTCAAAATTGAATACGATCAAGAAGACATAATTGTTCATTCTACAGAAGAACCAGTGAAAGGTAAAGTAAACAAAGAAATAATAAAAGAAGTGGGAAAACTGTTAGGGTCCAAGGTTGAGATTATTTCAGGTTTAACATCTAAACAGAAAGTTCTGCTCATTATAAACGCAGATAAAACTGATGTTGAACATACCCTGAAAAGAGCTGTCTAACCGATAACACTATAATCGTATTCTCGAGAAATTTTAACACTAATTTTTTGTTAATTAAACTCTTTGGGTACATCAAAGACGTGTTTTAAATCAGTTTGCTACTGCACTTTACAAAAACTTTAAGAGATTTTAATGTGAAAAGTTATGTGAACAAACATGAAAGCTGATCCGAAAACGCAAAATGAAGTCACTCAAACTCTGAAAGGTATGTTTGAATCATATAAAAAGAAAGATCTCGAAGGTGTACTTTCTTTTTGGGCTCCTGATCCAGACATTGTTGTTATCGGTTCCGGTTTCGACGAAAAAAGTGTTGGTATTGATCAATTTATTGAACATCTTAAAAGGGATTGGTCTCAAGCTGAAGTTTTAACAATCAGCTTTAAAGATTATACAGTTTCTGCTGCAGGACCTGTAGCTTGGTTTTCAGCTGACATCAACTTCCATTGTACAATTGATGAGCAAGAGGTTGATTTACCTGGACGTCTAACTGGAATCATGGAAAAACGTAACGAAAGATGGCTTTGGGTACAGATGCATTTCTCTACTCCAAACATTGAACAGGTGCAAGGAAAATCTTGGCCAAAACACTAAACAAGGTTTTAGCTTATCATTTATCTATGCCTCAGATTAATTTGTTTTAATCCATTTTCCTCTTTTTAGTCCATAATTAATTTCTGAGGTAGGTTTAATCTCAAATAAACTAAAAAATGAAATAATTACAGTAACGTTCTTTTAAAACCGTACAGTGTCTGTAGATAGAGGAAGAGTAATGAGCAGTATTCTCGATGAAAATAGAGGTATCCCTAAAACAATGTCTACTCAACACCCTGATAACGCGTGTAATCCAGAGTGGATTAAAGACGAAGTTATAAGAGGTAATGCAGAGGTAGTGGAGGCATTTTATGCATACAAAACATTAGGGTGCCAAGAAGTTATGTGGGATTCAGAAGGCAAAGACACTGACACACATATATCAAGAAAGTTACTGCAGAAATACTGGGACTTTTTCGCTAGTCATACAATAGGCGAAGAGATATTTTTAACTTATAGAATTCCCAACCCGAAAATTGAAGGGGCAGAAAAGAAAATTCTTGTTGAAACTTTACAAAACATTCCCGTAGCTTTTGACGTGGCTTCTGCAGTTTACAAAAGAGATGTCGCGCCTATTTTTGAAGTAATTCTACCATTCACAACCGAAGCAAAAGAACTTATTACTTTATTCAACTATTACAGAAAAACAATTGTTTCAGCTGAAGACATAACCCTTTATGATTCAACAACTGTAAAAGACTGGATTGGAAGCTTCAAACCTAAAACAATCAAAGTAATCCCCCTAGTAGAAGACTTCGATAGCATGTTGCACGTCGATAAAATAGTGACTCCCTACATAAAAACAGTTAAACCTAAAAATCAACGAGTTTTCATAGCGCGTTCAGACCCCGCTTTAAACTACGGGTTAATATGTGCTGTTTTACTCTCAAAAATAGCTTTAAGCAAACTAAAGGTGATAGAAAAAGACCATAATACTATGATACACCCAATCCTTGGTGTAGGATCAAAACCCTTCAGGGGTCATTTATCACCGGATAACATCGATAACTTTCTCCAAGAGTATAAGGGATTATCAACGGTAACTATCCAATCAGCTTTTAGGTATGATTACCCAGCCGAACAGGTTAAAGAAGGGATCCAAACACTCAACCAGAGATTACCTAACGAGAATCCCGAACCCATCGAAAAACAAGAAGAAGAGATTCTGTTAAGTGTATTGAGGAAATGCAGAAAACAATACGAGCAACAAATAGAACTTTTAGCGCCATTTATTAACAGAGTTGCGGTGTATGTTCCTCCTAGGCGTGCAAGAAAACTACACATAGGCCTTTTCGGCTACAGTAGATGTGTTGCTGGCGTGTGTTTGCCCCGAGCAATCTCTTTTGCCGCTGCTCTTTATAGTATAGGTATCCCTCCGGAATTCATAGGCATGAAAGCACTAAACGAATTAGATAACAAAGAATGGGACACACTTAACAGACATTACCTGAAAATGAAACACGACTTGAAAGTAGTTGGCGAATACGTTTCGATGGGCAATGTAAACATGATTCTTGAAATGAGCCAATTAACCTCTAAGGCAGTACCTATGAGCGAAGATAAACTCAAAGCGGGATTCAGAGCAATCTTGGAAGACTTAAATTCAGTCGAAGAAAACCTAAAAATCCGTCTTGGGTCAAGAGGCGTTATTCAGAGAAAGCACGAAAACTTTACAAATAATTTTCTTCTATCAATGCTGCAAAAGGAAGACAGCGAAGCCAAGACTGCCCTTAAAGAAGCAGCTAAACTACGAAAATGTCTGGGTTAATGTTTTATACCCAAAATTTTCTATTTCCACAGAAGGCACTCATGAAGCTTTTTTCTACTGTTGCTTAAACCTTAGGAAAGCTGCAACACCGCCAAACGTGCTCTTTAACATTTGGCCCTCTTCAGTTTCACCTGAAATAACTTCCACTTCAGTATTGGTTGATGTTGCCAAATCCGCAATATCGTCAATTATATCTTTCTTGTCAACTACAGTCAATGATGGAGCTGCACAACTACTGCACGGTTTTCCGGATAAACTCTGTTCAAAACTGACGACTTCTTTTCCCTTCACGGTATGCTCTTCTTGGTAACCACATGCACTACAACTAATGTTTAAACGAACCAAATCTATTTCTTCCGACAACAAAACCATCCGTACAGCGCCAGCTAAGATTAGCCGTCTAACTTCACTCTCACCGTATGTTATCAATCCGCTGTCATGGCCAACTTCATACAGGAATTTTTGCATAATTTCTTTCTCTTCGATATAACGTACCTTTTTCATAATCTCGGGTGCTTTATCAACTATTTCTTTGACGCCTTGCTCTTCAACGTAAGCAGTATCAATAACTGCGAGGATTTTTTTAGAGAGTTGATAATTTATGTACTCTCCCTTCTGAAAATCGTATTTAGTGGGACCTGGACCGCCAAGAATAATTCCTTTTAGATTATCTATAGGCAATAATACTTCGTCTACATGTCGGGCAACGCGAGTAAAATATTCATTAAGGTGCATCTCACGAAGTCTTTCGTAACGTCTGGCCGATTGACCGCCGGCGCGAGTTTTACCTTCAACTCCTGAATGCATCTGCATTATAATCTGTAAACGTTTACCTTGTAATGTGGCTATAGTAGCGTTTGAAGCATCAATTAGTAAAATACCATACGTTTCTTTTTCACGCAGCATCTCTTGCAGGTGCTCTGTGTGAAATCGGCTATCACATCGGTAAAGGAAAATTTTAATAGGATCAGGAGGAACGATGACGTAACTTTCCATACGTTCTGTTCCCGGTCCCCCACCCTCCTGGGGTAGTGCACCAGTAAAAATAACTATACCTTTTTCCCCTGGGTCTTTGAAAAGTTTGAGTTTTTGTTGAGCTTTCACTATAGCATCAAGAACATTTTTTCTTGTAACATTTGATTTAATGTTGCTGGCTGTTCCATATTCATTGCGTAGAAGGTTTAATGCATCGCTGATTTGTTTGTCAGGAGGCACATATATTGTGATAAGTTCAGTATGGCTGCCTTCTTTGTTAGCTAAAGCATTAATTGTCTTTCTCAACCTGAAGAGTTCTAATGAGCTTCTTTTTTCTGTACTCAAATCTTTTCACTGAAACCTGGTAATTAAGTAACATTTCATTCCTATCTAAGGTAAAAAAAGTTACGACGAAAAACATAAAAGGTTATGCTTTAGGTGCTTTCACCTTTTCTTTAGGATCTGCTTCAACTACGCCGATGGCATCTTTAAGAAAAGCCTTAAACGGCCCAAGTTTTCCACCGTAGTTGCCTGCAGAAATCTTGACCACGCCAGGAACAGCAATAGACGCTAACACACCAACTTTCATTGCATTTTTTACAGCGTCCAAGGTTAAACCATTCAAGACTATTTCTAACACGCATTCAACATTTTCTGGCACAACTGTATTAGGTACTATGGTGCGTAGTGTTGGACAGTAAGCCTCGTTAGTTGATGCCTTCATTTTATACTTTAATGACCCTGCTTTACTTCCTGAGCGACATACTCCGCCTGGAAAAGGCATGATGACATCAGGAGCATTGGCGCGGATCGCTTCAACAGCTGCTTCTGCAGCTTTGAGACATTGTTCTGGTGTTTTAGCGAAAATCATAAAGTTTCCACCAGCAACTGCTTCCATAGCTCCGAACCCGTCTTCGACAAAAAAGTTGCCCTCCATAACTGGAATTTTCCAACATTTCCTGCCTCCTACTAAAGCTTTCTTTTGGAAGCCATCACCGAAGTATCTTAAGCTACTTCCAACATTTAGTGTACGTTTACCAGTTAAACCGTTCAACGCTTTAGTTGTGGGGCAGGTCATTATGCATTGGCCAATACGTTGCATAAGTTGATTTTTTAATTCAAATCGATCTCTGTTGTAAATTTGAATAAGCATACCTGGACGATTGTCAGGTGTTTGGTCCGCTGGAACTGAACGTTCAATAGCAGCTTCTGCAGGTGCCATGATAACGCTTGTGGCAAAACCAGTTGTAACATCTGCAGCGATTTGAGCCCATTTCTCGTTTTGAGCTGTAATCAAGATACGGGAAGCCCATAGTGGAAACATTTCTGCGAAAGTATCATGAACCTTTACTATTTCGCCGGAAGGAGATTTTACGAGAAACATTTTCTCGTTTTCGTCATAACCTTGAATTTCAAGCTGCTGAGTGTTTGATAACATCGATAGGACCTGCAATTGTGTTGGAATTTGTATGATTTAAGAGTTTTCATGAATTTTTTGTTTTCAACTAGGACTTTTTTAGATTATAAGCATTTGTTTTTCGCTTTTGGTAAGAATATTCAGGCAGTCAAACTCTAAGACTATACAGATGATTGCGGTTTCATTATTAAATCAGTTTTGTCTGTTGTAGCTAACTCGTAGAAAACTGAAGTTTTTATAGCTTCTTTATTGCATGAATCTGCACACTGAAAACAAAATATACACTTGCATAAATCCAGTTGTGGCTTTCTTTTAGTGCCAATTTTGATCATTTCAATGGCGCCGGTAGGGCAATCTCTACTGCATAATCCGCAACCGACGCATAATGAATAGTCAAACACTGGTCGCCCACGATATTTCTCAGGCAAACAGGGTTTGACGGCGGGGTACATTACCGTCACTGGTTTATCAAAGGCCGATCTTAATGTTCTTTTGAACATTGATGTTGAAAAGATTTTTCTACGTAACTTCATATCGCAACTACCCTTAAGAATTGATTTTGAGGCATTTTTGCTTTGCTGAAGCGAAATCGTTTTTGTATGGTTAATAAGTTAAAGATTGTTGACAGGTTGGTTTTATAATTTTTTGTTTGCAGATTTTTCTCTGGAGAATTCGTGTTTTCAAGTTCATTTTACAATTTGTAGAGTTTTTTCTGCTGTAGATATACAGAAAAGTAAATCATCAATTGTTGCAATCAAAGTCGCAAGTTTGTTTTCACATGTTATAACTGTTATCACTCTGTTTTCTTCTCTTAAAGTTTGGACACATAATCCTTTTGGGGTTTTAAAGTTGTCAGGTGAGACTGCCTGTGCTATTGCTTCAGCAATTTTTGAATCCGAATATTCAATTTGAATTCTCGTTTCCAATTTTCTCGCCTTTCAACTGTTTACCCACTAATTCGTCAGCAGTTTTTATGAAATCTTCAATTTTGTCTAAAGAAACTTGGGCGCCTGCGGCGATGTTGTGTCCCCCGCCCTTTCCGCCATGAGTTTCAGACGCTATTCGCATGACATCACCAAGATTAACACCTTTACGTAATGCTGCTTCTGTTGTGCGCCCTGAAAACTTTGCTGCTTGCTCCTGTTCAATGTTGGCAAATGCGAGAAGGGGTTTTTCGTTGTTGGTAAGGCCTGATACAAGTATGGATGATACAGTGCCTATTATTTTTTCGTTAATGAAGTTTTCACCATAAATTACATATATATGGTTTAACTCTCGTAGCCTTTCAGGTTTTTCCATAACCCACCCTAGATATTTGTTTATGTTTTTGCGGTAGCCTTCAAGGATTTTATTTGCTTCTTCTAAGGCGCACTTTCGATCTCCCATGCATATCGCTATTCCGAGGCTGGGTTTATCCATTCGTCCTGTTGAATTCAATAATACTGCAAATTCTCGTCCATCACGAAGTGCAGTGTTCGGTTCTTCTTTAGTTAAAACATAAACATTGCCGATTAAGTTCTCAACTTCCAGATGTAATCCCTTAGAAAGCAGATAATCAGCTAATGCAGTGCATAATTTTTTGCGTTCGTCATCTTTTAAATCGCAGAGTGCACGTAGTCTATCGCCTTCTTTGAGTGGAATATCCAAGTTAGCTACAAAGTTCAATGCGTCAGTTTCTTGGCCGCTTAAACCTGGAATAAACGGGTTAGTTGTAGTTGCCAACATTTTATGTATGGGTCTAGTTTCTCGTCCAAAGAAAGTCAAATCTTTCTCTACTTTAAGTAAACCAACTGCAACTGCATCATTAACAATTATCTCATTTAAGCTATGAAAACTGCGCTGCTCATATTTGTCCTGCATATCACCTAAAGCACCAACTAGGGCAATAGGTGCTAAATCCACATTTTCTGCGTTAACAGCTTTTGCTGCAAAATACGCTACTCCTGAACCGCTAACCTCGGTTGCTCCATCTATACCATAAAGATGAGGGTTAAGTTGAACAATTCTGGGGTTATTTGTTGTGCCTGTAATTTGATGATGATCAAGAATTACTACATTATAATCAGGAATTTTTTCATTAAGCAAGTCCAAGTATCCGCTGCCGAAATCTGTCATAATCACAAGTTCCGGTTTATCAGCTTTTATTGCCTCAACAATTTTGTCATCAACCCACTGCATCACTCTTATTCGGAATCGTGCGTCAAGTCGAACAAGCATTTTTCCAATTACACCCGCGGCAGCAACTCCATCTGCGTCTAAATGGGAGAAAACACTAATGTTTCCGTCTTTTTGAACAGTTTCTATGATGACTTTCGCAGCTTCTTCTGATTTGACTAAGAATTTATCTATTGCAGTTTGCTGAAGCATACTTTTCACTCATGCCTAAAAGGTCTAATCGGATTTAAATCTGGTGCATTAAAAACTGTTATCAAGAAAATTTTAAAAAAGAAAGTTTAGGATACAGAGGCTATTTTGGCCACGTACTTAAAGTTCTTAGCTATAACCCCTTTACGTTTGTAGTAGCGTGAAAGTTTATGAATTCTTGCTTCAATAATTTGCATGTTCCTCTTATTGTGAAGGTCTTTCTTGTTTTTGTCCATGTGGACAGCTAAGCCCTGAGCTTTTTTCATAAGATTAGCTAGGTCCTCTGGCATTGGGGGGTTTAAACTAGATGCTTTTAGTGTTTCACTTATGCTTTTTCCAGTTATAGGCTTTACAAGTGGAATCGCATATTGATCGCGTAGAATAGTGCCTATGCTACTCATTGAGTGGCCTTCTTTAGCGAGTTTAATTATGAAGGCTTCAACTTCTTCAGGTTGGTACTTACACCAACTTGGTGGACGTCTACTGACCGGTCGAACTGAATGAGATCTTCCTTTTTCTTGCTTTGGCATTGTTACACCTTAGTGTGCACCTAAAACACAGCGCACCAATATTTAAAAGTAACTAGTCTAACGTCTTAAAAACAAATTTTAATCTCCATCATAAATGTCTCTTTTTTATGAGGTGCACAAGAAACTGAACTAATAAAGAGCCTCCAGCAAAAATGAATAAAGATGCCCAAAATGTGAACCATCCATTATGTGTTCCAGCTAATAGGAAAAAGTTTACAGCAATAATAGCGCAAACCCAAAAAAATAGGTTTCCTATTGTTTCAGCAATCTTGTTTATGGGCGACCTAAAATTTAACCTTAAAACTAAGATAACAACTTGTAATATGCTTATCCCAACAGCGAAACTTGATACTGCACCATAAACATCTAAGTGTTCAGCAGGATTTGAAGGTGCAGGTAAAAAAAATTGACTACTTGCAGACGGATACGGTACACCAGTTAAATCAGTAAAAAAAATACCGATTTTTTGAGGTATCCCGGGCGTTAATCCAAACACAGCCCCCAAAATGACTAAAAATCCGCCGACAGCCAATGCAGTAATTAACCCTTCCGACCAATTCCACTCGCGATGAGTTGTACCACTCATGCTTTTGCCCCACGTTCTTCTATACACTTCTTAAGAATATAACATTTTTCTGGGTCTCAACTTCTATTTTTATACCATTCTGCAAATTTACGAATAGCTCTTGACCTATGTGAATAACAGTTTTTTTC
>Ga0209723_1003467_pt1 | contig 18950 bp, 13 predicted proteins | sample BiotimSIPDNA_2_FD_185750 | JGI IMG/M metagenome (GOLD analysis project Ga0209723, IMG submission 185750) | Anaerobic biogas reactor microbial communites from Washington, USA - Biogas_R2 time_0 SIP DNA (SPAdes) (version 2) | ecosystem: Engineered > Bioreactor > Anaerobic > Unclassified | place... | reverse complement strand
CGCTCGATCTACGAGCACTGTGGCGACCGCCGCCCTACGATCCACGTCCTGGACGACGGCCGGCCCGAACTGCGGTTCTCGCAGCACTGCCCCGAAGAAGCCACCATGGTCGATCGCCTGGTAGAGACCGAATGCGACATCGGTCTCTCCGCCGGCCGCAATCGTCTGCTCGACCTTGGCAACTCGCCCATCGTCGTGTTCACCGACGACGATCACCTGGTCACCGAGCACACCCGCTTGGCGGAACTGGTCGCCAAACTCGACCGTTTTCATAATCTCGACCTGCTCGCCGCCAAGAGCGGTAAGGACGGTGGCCCACGCTTGATGCACGTGAAGGACCAGATTCTGCACATTCCCGAAGGGGCCTACCGTCGCCACGACTTCATCGCCCGTTGCCATTATGTCAGCAATTGTTTCGCCGCCTATCGCGACATCCTTCAAGCCATCCGCTGGGACAAGCAGCTCAAAGTCGAGGAGCACTGGGATTTCTTCTGGCGGGCCAAGATCGCCGGCGTCAACGTAGGCGTCGCAGTCGACCACAGCTTCGAGCACATCCACGTCGATCCGCCGGGTTACGTCCGCCGACGTCCCAAGTTCCTGGCGATTGGAAAGAAGAAACACGGCATCCGAAAGGTCGTCTGGCGATGATCGAACTTCCCGCCCTCGAGTACCACGTTACCCACACCTGCAATCTCTCCTGTGAGCAGTGCTCCCACTACTCCAATTTCCATCCCACGGTCCCAATGCCGACGCCCGAGGAAACGGCTGAAGAATACGCCGCCTGGTCAGGTCGACTTCGACCCGGCCGATTTGCCCTCCTTGGTGGTGAGCCGACGCTCAATCCACGGCTCGTTGAGCACGTTCGCCTGGCTCGCAAGGCGTGGCCGGATTCGGATTTGATGCTCGTGAGCAATGGACTCCTTCTGCACCGCCATCCTGACCTGCCCCGCGTGCTGGTCGACACCGACTGTCGTCTCGACGTCAGTCAGCACGGGACGGCCCGGCGGTACATGAAGGAGTTTGCCAAGGTCAAGCGACTCTTGTGGCGATGGCGAGCCGAATACCCGGGCATCCGGATCCAGATCCGGAAGTCGCATCGACGTTGGATGCGGCAGTATCGGGTTGTGGATGGCAGACCGATGCCGTTTGAGTCGGATCCTGAGGCGGCCTACCGGGTCTGCACGCAGAAGTCGTGTACGCAATTGTATCGGGGATGCCTTTGGAAATGCCCGGCGCTGGCGTACTTCCGACTGATGGAGCAGGAGTTGAAACTTGAGGCCATTTCCGATTGGCGACTGTTCCACGGTCATCAGGCCTGTCCGTCGATGACCAGTGATGCGGACGTCGATGCCTTTCTCGCGACCGCGGCCATTCCGCAGTGTGGGCTTTGTCCTGGCAGGCGTCGCATCGTCAAGTATTCCCAAATGATTGCTATGCGAGCTGGCTGAGCAGGTGCCTTCCTGGATCGCGATGCGTCCCTACGCATCGGTTCGCATTCTCAATCGCCAACCTAAGCCTGGCCCAACTTGCCGAAGCCAACGCTCCTGTGCCAGCCGGCAATTCGCAACGGTACACGGAACCGACAATCGAATGACAATTGGACCGAAGTTCTTGACATCATGAAACGCCAGCAATGCCACTTGAGGAAGACCGTCCGCTGCCCCGCATATTACTCATTCCGCCGAAACAGCCGAATACCTGCCTCGTCCTCAAACGCCTTGCAGATCATCTGGAGCCGCCGTTTCCGAAACTGGCGATACGCTCGGGCTACACCTGGTGTCCAAAGCCCACTGCCTTTGTCGCAAGGAATGAGATGGCTTTTCATTGCTCGGGTAAAGAACCGCCTGCTTTTGAAGTCGGCGAGGTATGATCTGGGGCTACGGGAGCCGATGGACTGGTTCTCCTCGGCCACGACGAAGCAAATGTTGCATAGACTGTTGTATTCCCGGTGCCGAAAGCCGTATTGCGCGAGAAGTGCTCTCGGAAAAATGTGGTGCTTCTCGCTTCGATTTGCCATCGCGATCTCCCGTCGCAAAGGCACCGGTTCACCGTTGTTGAGGAAACACGGCTTGCGGCGCGCAAGCAGGCAGAAGAAGGCCTTGGCGATGGCTGCAGGTTGAGTATATTCGGTTCGCAGCAAGTCCGAGCGATCCACAAGATCAGGGAACTTGAATCGAGTAATCGTCTTGCCTGCGAGTTTCTTGAAGAACCCCACATCCGCGATGATGTTCTGGCGGTAGCCGCGGCCTGAATATCGTTGACCAACACCTGTTGCCCAGAACCATTTCCGAATCTCGTCGCGTTGTCGTCGGTTTGGCTGTGCGCGATGGTGAAAAAAGAAGACTGTTAGGGTAGCCAGCATATTCACTGAGGGTAGGAAATCTTTTTCCAGAACATCGAATGTGGTGTGAAGATAGTCCAGTGCTTTTAGGAAAGCCCTGCGAGATTCAGCCCAGAGAGAAAGAAACCTCTTCTTCTGGACATCATCAGCCTTGATCCGCTTTTCCCACCACCGGACGGCGGCCTCCAAAGCCCGTTCACCCACGTCCGGTTCGCGGCCTGGGGTAACAAACGTGAATGCGAGTAAGATGGTCTGGTAATCCAGGTCGTGGAATTCGTCCGAAAGATGCGCTCGAAGATCGTTGGCCTTCTCGCGAAGATCAATCGCGGAGGCTCGTGCAAACGCTCGGTCTGCTGAGCTTATTCGCATGCCGCGAGAGTTGATGCGAATAAACGCGTCTCTTACTCTATCAATATCCGAGGACGACATGGTGATGAGAGGAACGGGATAGCCGAGCAAACGGTCCCGGCAGGTTTTGACCCGCCGCATCTTGGCCACACTCAGACCCCGCAACCGACGCTGCCAGTTCGAGGAAAGGATGTCGGCAACGGATACGAACTGCCCTTCGACCGGCTTCCTGTAGCTGAACCAGGATACCAGGTCATCTCCATCGCCGTTGTCCAAACGAAAGCTCAGCCGACCGAAGTCTACAACCTGGCCTGTGGAGTTCTCTTTCCGCTCTCCACGTACTGATTGGTACAGCACAGAAAGTCGCTGTTGCCCGTCGACTAAATACCAGATTTCCTTGTTCTGTGGACTGAAGGGTGGCAGGATGTGAAGGGAAGGCCGCAAGAGATCCCCATTCTTCTTTCCCGTCTGCCAAACGAGGATCGAACCGATGGGCATTCCCCGATAGATGCTGTCGAGAAATTCCGCCGCCTTACGCCCGTTCCACACGAATTCCCGTTGAAGCCTGGGAATGGCGAAGACGCGATCCTCAAGTCTCCGCTGGATCTGGCGTACGCTCAAAGTCTTGAAAACAAGCTGGTCCATGGTCGTCGCCAGAGTTCATCGGAAGATCTGCCTGGGGTTAGTGCCAGTATAGTTGGACCGGATGGTGGTTGCCACATTCCCAAGAAATCGACAGCCGTGGAAGCGTTGGCTGCCACGGCAAACGACTGGAACGACCGACCGGCGTATGCGCCGCTATCCCACATGCCTCACCGGTTCCTGGAGACACGAGCCTAAAGCCCGCTTATCAACCAAGCGGGCCTCCAGCATTCCCACTGCCAACTCTTCCGGTAAACACGACGAGAACTTCAGTTCCTGGACCATTTCCGGGGAGATAGGCAGCGTGAAGCCCTCCGGTTCATGGTGTCGAATAGCCTGAATCCGGGAATCGAGATCATCCAGTCTGCCCGTCACTTCGAAGGCCACTGAGAGGTTGTCGTGATCGAGCACGGGCAAACCAGCATCGCGAAGTGCGGCGGCAATCGCGGCGTTGGCTTTGGAGCCTGCGAATGTCCACCAACTCGCCTCGTCGCCGTTGGATTTCACGACGGTTGTGCCTTCACGCAGCCAATCAAACTGGCTGCGCAGGTCGTTGATTGAAGTCGCGGCTCGGCGCGACCAGCATGGTGCCGCCACCTCGTCGGTCAGCGTCTTGCGGATCGCCTGCGAAACCTCGTAAGCGATGGAATGTCCGCCTCCGAGCCAACGCGACTTCCCGTGGTCCTTGGACGGCTCCACGTAAGCCACTTTGCGCGGCCAATCGAGATGCGTGACCCGCCAACTGCGACCGGAAAGCAAGAGGCTGGTCTGTCCCCCTTGGCCGGTGGCGAAGGAAAGCTGATGAACGAATCCCAGATCGCTTCTACCGTGCTTCACGGCAAATAACGGTTCGCTCGTGATCATGGACAGAATGTCCATAAAGTTGCGCCGTCCGAACTCCTCTTCTCCTCGCCTGCCGAACCACAGAATACCGGCATCCTCCCAGAAAATCCCGGTGGTCACCATGTGGTTGATGATCTGGTCGGCCGTGTCCCCTTCGATTCCGGCGAACTTCACGAATCCCCTGATCCAGTCCGGCCAGGTTTGTCGGCCGATCCCGCTCTCCTGCCGGGCCAGTCCCATCAACTGCTGGGCGAAGACGTGCAAGGGCAACTTAGGAGGCTCAATGGGTTCCACGAACCCTTCTTCCCATAGTCGGATGATCGCCGCGGATTGAAGCAAGGCGTCTTCCGAAGTGGCCAGGAAGAGGCAGTTGCGCGCCGTCCCGTGCCGCCGTCCCGTTCGTCCCATGCGCTGCAAAAAATTGGAAACGGTCGGCGGGGCATCGATCTGAATTACACGGTCCAGGTTGCCAACGTCAATTCCAAGCTCCAGAACGCTTGTGGCAACGATTACGCAGTCGTCCCGCGTGGCAAACGCCTTCTCAGCCTCGTGACGCTGCTCTGGACTCAAGGAACTATGGGTGACAAACGTAGTGACTTCCAGTCCGCGAAGCTGAACTGCAAGTTCCTCGGCCCTTGACCGGCTGTCCAGAAAAACTAACCGCTTTTCACCACGATGCAGCCGGGAGATGACCATCGCGGCGTTTTCCAGAGACCCCACGAAGTCAAGCGTGACCTCGGCCTGGCTGGAAGCCGCTTCCGGCGGCAACATGACTCGCCGTGGTCCCTGGCATGAGCAAGCCAGCCATTCACAGAGGGCCTCCGGGTTGCCGACCGTGGCCGACAACCCCAACCGCTGCAACTCGCGGCCGGTGATCCGGCTTATCCGCTCCAGGACTGCTAGAAGATGCCAGCCACGGTCATCGCCAGCAAACGCATGGATCTCGTCGATGATGACCACGCGGAGATTGCTGAAAAAGGACTTCCGTTCCACCTGCCGGGAGACGAGCATCACCTCCAGGGACTCTGGCGTGGTCAACAGACAATCGGGAGGATCAGCCAATATCCGCCGCCGCTGGCCGGTCTTAATGTCGCCGTGCCAGAGACCGGCTCGACGCCCCAGAAGGGTTGCATATCGCTGCAAGCGAACGTCGAGATTGTTCAGCAGGGCTTTGATTGGGCAGATGTAGAGCACACTCAATCCCGTCCAGTTCTCGGATAGCATCCTGGAAAGGACTGGCAAGATGGCTGATTCGGTTTTGCCACCGGCCGTGGGCGCGAGTATCAGAGCGTGGTCCCCGGCAAGGATTGGCTCGATGGCTCGCTCTTGAAATGGTCTTAGCTCCCGCCAACCGAGGCTGTTGACGACGTGGTGTTGAACAGCGGGATGAAGTTGCTCAAATGGGGTCACAGATTCAACTCAATGTCGTCAACCGTGCCAGCACCCATCGCATTTCGCTCGACTGGCCTCAATTCGGATTCGCTGATCGTCAGGGAATAATGCTCGCGAGGGTTGAACTCGGGGAACTGGTCGATCCGGTCGAGGACATCAGCCACGAGTTTCTTCAGGAAGATTCGAGGGGCAATGCCGACCTTGCCTCCAAGTTTTCCGGCAACGGCCTGGGCAAGATCTTCGATGTAAGCGGCGTCGGCGAGATTGCTGATGCGGTCAGGGGCCAGGGCATGGGAGCAGAAGATGTCGCGAACTTTGCCGCCGACATTCACCAGCCGCTCCAAATCGAATGCAGGGAGCCGAATTTGCACGGCCCTTGGGTTGTCGAACCGGGCATTTGTGTTGAAATCCACATGAAGCCGCTGGGCCAACGGTTCGAGCCGCTGCACACCCTGTGGACCATCGAAGAAAGCCGGGGTGCCCGTAATCAGCAGGTACAATCCCGGAAACCGGCCCGCGTCAACTTCATCGATCAACTGCCGCAGGGCGTTGAGGCTCTTGTCCCGAACGTCGCCCCGAACCCTCTGGATCGTCTCCACTTCATCCAAGACGATCAAAAGCCCCGCGTGACCGGAATCGCGGAGCACAGTGAGCAAGCCTTGCAGGAAATTCAGTGCCCCGAAGTGATCGATGTCGCCCTTGACCCCAGCGGCCCGCTTGGCACCGGCGGCAACGTTCGGCTGCCCGGCAAGCCAGGCTGCGATGCCGTCTGCCACCGCCGAATCGCCTGCCGTTTGGGCATCCCGGTATCCGCGCAAGGCTGCACTGAACATCGGGGCCTTGGCCGTGACTGCCGCAAGGCGTTGCTCCAGAAGCTCGCTCGTGCGATCCAGGAGCCGCTTGCTGTCGCTGGGATCGATGGTGCCCTCGGCCAGTCCTCCTGCTCGGTGAACTTGGGTTGCACCACGCCCTCGAAGCAATTTCGCCACGCCCGGAGCATTTCCTCGGCGTTGTCGAATCGTTCGGCCGGATTGCGGCGCAGGGCCTTGGTGAAGAAGGCGGTGAGTTGATCCCGGATGCTGGCGTCGAAGACTTCGGCATCAATGGTCGCTTCGCAATCCAAAAGGGCCGGATCGCTCTTGCCGTCGCCCCATTTTGGCGGATTGCCGGTGGCCAGTTCATAGAGCGTGACCGCCGTTGCGTATCGCTCCGCATGGAGGTCCCACCGCGGCGGCTTCCGCAGCGATAGGAACGGCTCCAGGTAGCCCACCTGCCAGTTGAACACCTTGATCTGCGGACGATCTGCACCGGGATCGACGATCAAGATACTCTGCGGTGACAGGGCGCGATGGATGACCCGCTTGTCGTGCGCGAATCGGACGACCTCTGCAATCTGCCGCAAGAGTTCGATCCGTTGTTCGGGAGTGAGACGCTGGCCGACCTGGGCCATGTAATGATCGAGCCGAATACACTTGGGGAAGTGCTCGAAGATCAGGGCCGGGCCGAGTTCGTGCTCTGTGAAGCCGTGGGTGCGGAGGATGTTCGGATGCTGGAGCGTTTCGAGCAGGTGAAACTCGCGCAGTGCCGCCCGCTCGATGATCTGCCGATCTTCCGCGGATGCTCCGGTGCGAACGAGATACACCCGAACCCGACGCTTGACATCCTCCAGCTTGACGTGGGTTGCCTGCCAGTCCTGGAAGCCAGGTCCTTCGAGGAGAAGCTGGCTCAGCACGAAATCGCTGACTTTGCGGGAACGCTTGGACGGCCGAATACCAGCCTGATCCATCGCCTGGCTGATCGCCTTGGCTGTCGGCCGGTCAACGTGGCACTTGACCGACTTCTCCAGGCCGGGGCAGTCGCGGCGTTCGACGGCCGCCATAATGCCGGGACGGGCTGGTCGTTCGGCGGTGGCATCCCGATCTCGGAGACAAACCCGGCACGCCGCCGTACCGGTTAGCTGGTTCTGCTGATCGGGTGCTGAGCAGAAGATGAGCGGATCGAGGAACGGTATCCGCCCCTTGAACTTCTTGATTGCCTTCTGCCGCTCCAGGAGCGACTTTAACTTCTTGGCCTTGCGATCTGCGGCCAGGATGGGATTGTCGTCGGTGAACAGCTTCCCGTCGTGCTGCCAAATCCATGTGCCCGCGTCGCCCCGGATGATGCCGGGGCGGCTCTTGATTTCGACCAGGAAGAACCCGACCGGGGTCAGGACCAGCAGATCAACCTCGTTAATGCTGCCATCATCAGCGATGAACTCGAAATTCGACCAGGCGCGGTACGGCTCTCGGGCAGGGAACCGCGAACGGACAAATTCGAGGGCCTCCCTCTCCCAGGGGAACTGCGATTCAGTGATTGTCTGCCAAATACCGGGTGACATGGCTCCGATTCTACTGGGTTCGATATCGCAACAGAAGGAGTTTACTCGGTGTTTGGAGGCATTCCTACTAGCGGTAACCACTTGCCGTGCATGAATTTAACAAACGGGCAATTCCGGAGGGGTTATTTGGTATCCACCCGTTAGGACCGTAGATCCGAGGGCTGACCACGGGTCGTGTGGGATAGGCAGACGGGGAAATCCCTTGTTCGGGGGTTTAGAAACACCGTCGAATAAGACATTTTGGCCAGAAGTCATTGACTTCGTCACCCGATATAGTATCATATGGCACCTCTTCTTGTGCAGGATGTCAGAGGCTGCATCGATCAGGGTCAAAATCGATGACCGCGAAGAAAGCGGACGCTTGGACGCTCGGGGAAATCCGCCGGCTCGCGGCAGACCAAAGCCGGGTTCGGCTCACCACGACCGTTCAATTTGACCTGATGGCTCACCGGCTGACAAAAGCCGATGTTTGTGACGAGATCATCGCCTGGATCGACCGCGGCGAGCCCGTCAAGGAAGTCGTGCTCCACAGCTTTCCCGGCCTCGTCGGCCAATCGGCATACGAGATCAAGCCTCGCATGAGGAACACCCTCTTCTACATCAAGGTCACTCTCGTTGAGTTGGGGAAGCCTGGCGAGTACATGCTCGTCGTTTCGGCGCACCCGGACCATTGACAGACGTGACGACCTGATTGAAAGAGACGACCATGACTACCACCCAATGCCCGCTTTGTGGCAACCAGACCCTGGAACACAAGCACGGCGACTACCGTTTTGAGCCGCCACAGAACATCCCTGGCGGCGCCATGATTGTCGCCGATGCCACCTGGGACGCATGCACCAGTTGTGGTGAAGAGATACTGCCGGACGACCTAACCAAGGCCATTGAAGGCGAGCAGTACCGGCGGTTGGGACTGCTCACACCGTCGGAGATCCGCCAAGTGCGGCAGAAGACCGGCCTGTCGGCCGTCGATATGGCCAACCTGCTGGGAGTGGGTGAGAAAAGCTACACCCGCTGGGAGAACGGCCGGTCCATTCAGAACAAGTCGAATGATACGCTTATTCGACTGCTGGACAAGAACGCCGACGCGTTCGTGATCCTGGATGCCGAACGCAAGCCGGATCGCGACAAACTGCTCTCCCAGTATGTAAGCGGGTTACGGGCGCTTAAAGGCCAACGCCAGTATGCGATGGCTGCACACGGCGGTGACCTTGGGGTCGCGAACACGGAAAACCTTCGTCAGCGATTGCGTGAAATCCGGGCTGCGCACGGGAAGAAGAAATGACAACGTTCAACGCAACCTACCTGGAAATCGAACCGCGTGAACTGGTCACCTACCTCCTTCGCGAGTCCGGCCAGTTCGAGCGAGAATCGGTAGACACGGCCAATCTGCTGGAACTTCTCGGGTTGGATTACGTCAGCTTCAACTTCGACCTCGAACTCCCGCAGGAAGCCAAGCAAACGGTTGGTGACGCGCGCCCGAGGGCACTGATCTCGTTCGGGGACCGGATCATCGCGACAGATTCGGAGCTGGATGAGAACCGCATGCGGTTCAGCATTTTGCATGAAGTGGGGCATTTCGTCCTTCCTCACCACGAGCACTCGCTCTATGTTTGCGACGATATCGGGCTGAGCCCTTCATCGCGGCTGGTGTTCGAGAAGGAAGCCAGCCAGTTCGCCGCGGACCTGCTCTTCCTGGGCGATCGGTTCGCCCTGGAGGCCAACAGCCGCGCCATCAATGCCCCGACCGTCAAAGAGTTGGCCACGAAGTATTGTGCGTCCTTCGAGGCGACGGCACGCCGTATCGTCGAGAAGAGCTTCCGGCCGTGCATGCTGGTCGTCTTCAAGAAGGAGCCGCGACAGAGCGGCGACGAGTTGGCCCAGCCGCCCACCTGGTCCGTCCGCTACTGCATCGCCTCGGCAACATTCAAGTCCCAGTATTTTGAGGAGCTTTCCGGCACAGCCCCGCCAGAGGTTGCTACGGCCGTCACCCGACCCGGCTGCGATATCGCCAATAGCCACAAGATCGAAGTCGCCGTGCGATCAACAAGCGACCAGAAGGAACTCCAGTTCACCGCAGAGTTCTTCAGTAACACGTATAACATTTTTTGCCTGCTCACACCGAAATAGGACGCGAAGCCGAGGTTGATCGGAATACACGCGAACAGTCCGTTGGAGACGAACTCACGCACACAAACACAGTTTCTGCAACTGCCAGACAGCCAACGAGGGGGCCATGCACGACAAGTTTAACTACTACGATCTTCTCAGCATGCTCGTTCCCGGCACGCTGCTCGTCGGCAGTGTGCCCTTTCTGTTTCCGTCGATCACTTCACCCGCATCGCATGTGGGCATCCCAGACGCCTTCGTCGTTGTGGTACTGACCGCCGTTGCAGTCTTTCTCGGTCAAGCGGTGCAAGCTGTCGCGAGCTTGGTTGAGCCTGTCCTGTACTGGACTTGGCGGGGCCGGCCCTCAGACCGCGCCCTGGAGAACGGCATACCGCGCTACTTGCCCGCCGACGCGGCCAAACGAATACGGAGGAAGCTGCAACAATGGGTTGGAAGCGACGCAACGAATCATGCGCTGTTTCTCTTCGCCATGCAGCAGGCCGATGGGGCTGATGTTGGGAGGGCGCGACGTTTCAATTCTCTCTATGCCTACCACCGAGGTCTGGTTGTCCTCTTGGTGATTCTGATGGTGATGCTGTCGTTGTCAGCGAAATGGGGTCGTGCTGCGGCATGGGATTGGGGGACGCAGCTTGCGTCCTTTGCCGCACTCGCCCTGTTGGTGTTGCTCATGTGGCACCGCGCCAGACAACGGGCCAACTACTACGTCCGCGAAGTTCTGCACATAGCGGAGCGGCTTTACGAGGAGTGGAAGGGAGCAGAGCATGGCTAATGTTGCCCGTGAATTGATCTGGCCGACCGACGACAACATCCTTATCCGAATGGTGTTCCTACATGTCGGCCAAGGGGAGTCCACAATTGTCCTTGTTGCAGACTCGGGAGGCTATCGGGTGCTGCTCGTCGATATCAACATCGACAAGGAAACGGATGGGATCGATGTTCCGCGACTCATGCGAGATTTGCTCGAAGGGGAGGATGGGGGACTGACATTCGTCAACACTCATCCACACAGCGACCACTTGAACGGCGTGACAGAACTCGCGGATGCAGTTGCGATAACCGAGGTCTGGCACTCTGGGCACGCTCCTGGAAAAGCGCACGCTGATGCCTACAAGGACTTGCAGAACGTGATCAAGCAAGTCACGAAGGCCGGGGGAACGGAAGTCGAGCTACTGGGTAGCCGAAGTGCCCAACAGATCGGGGACGCGGAATACTATGTGCTGTCCCCCGCCGAACACGTCGTTGAAGAGATCGAAGGCGAGTCGGGGGAAGAACGTTACCGTCGGATTCATGAGCAGTGCGCGGTTCTGAAGTTCGGCACGCGCGGAAGATGGATCATGCTGACAGGAGATGCTGATCGGAATGCATGGGAGAAGCACATCGCCGACTATCACTCTGATCGTCTGCGCTCCTCCGTTCTTTCGGCGGCCCACCACGGCTCTCGCACTTTCTTCCGTTATGACGAAGACGACGACCCATACCTTGATGCCCTTCAGACCATCGAACCCGACTACGTGGTGATTTCGGCACCGACCAACGACGAGAGCCCGCATGATCATCCCCATGAAGACGCCGTAGGCTTCTACGCCGACGAGGTAGGCAAGGACAATGTCCTCCACACCGGCGAGAAACGCCATTCTTTTATCTGCGACATCTTTCGGGATGGGCAATATCAGATCGGCTCGGATAACGGTGATCTTGCAGATGCTTATCCCGCGAAGGATGAGGACGAGAAGACTGAGAACAACAAGGCCAAAGTCGTTGCGACCACGACGGCGTTCGGCACTCGTGTCGATCATCGCCCCATGGGAGCATCGTGAGCATGAGCACGTCCTGGATCGCCATTTATCCCCAGTGGTATTTGGAGGAACGGGAAAGACTCGCCCGTCATTACCCGCAGTTTCGCGTTGACGACAAGGCTTTGCGGCAGGGGAGGCTTCATTGCTTTGGCGAGCTTCTTGTGCGCCCACCAGGGGGAACTGTAAGGCATCCTGTGTGGCTCATTTACCCGGAAGCTACCCCCTTCGAGATGCCTTTCGTTGTGCCGCTTGAGCGACTTCCCGAACGCGACTCAGACGGATCGCCTAAGGAGAAATTGCAGTCCAAGTTGTTTGATCACCGGCACCAGATGCCGGGCGGGCTGCTATGCCTGTTCCAGCGAGATACGCGGTCTGGATTAGCTGGTGAACGGATACGTGGAATCGATGTTCTTCGCCGCGCGGAGCAATGGTTTCTCGGGCACCATACGGGGCACTGGCCTGCGGATTCGGTCTCGACAGAGCTTGAGCCGCATTTTGAGCACGCGGGTGATATCCTTCTCAGTAACGTCTTCTTTTCGCCCGACATCGACGGGTTCGGGCGGTTCTTCATGGTGCCGGATTTCCGGCGGCACATCGACGCCGTTGAAGACGACCTTTGCCCGATGATCATGACGGCGGTAACGGTGGAAAGCGGCGGCGTGGCGAAGTATTTTGACGCACGAGATGATCTTTCACGCATTTATCCATGGATTCAAGGGGAGGCGTGGTCGCCCACGAAGATCCTCGAATCTGACAACTCCGACTCCAGTGCCCCTGTTGCTCATGGGTATTGGTGGTCCTTGAGTCACGAGCCACGGCCGTTCCGAAATGGCGAGGGATTCTTACGGGAACTTGAACGATCCCATTCAGACCCATGGTCTCAGGTAACATCGCTTCTGAAGCACGACTTGTTGACCGCCAACGTTCATTATCTTGGCCTGCGATATCCGGGCCGACATGGGGAGTGGGAATGGCTGATCCTCTGCATGCTCCGTGGGAAGAAATCGAACGGCATTCTAATCGAGAGTGACGAGAAGAAGCGAAGAGGCTTTGAACGCGCTGGAATCGGCTGCGTGCGCGTTCACACGGCTCGACCAAACGATCTCAGGCTACGAAACACGAGCGTCGTTGACAAACGAATCGAAGACAGGACGGTCGCCCTAATCGGCTTGGGTGCCCTCGGTTCGCCCGTCGCAGAGCTTCTTGCAAAGGCTGGAGTTGGGAGATTTCGACTATGTGATTCGGATCGACTCGGTACGGGAAATGTCGCGCGCCACATCGGGGGTCTTCACGAGTTTGGTGCCTACAAAGTTTGCGTCGTAATGTCCCGCATGCTTGAAATAAACCCATACCTGAAGTTCGGTGATGGCGATTCTTCGGTGGCCTCAGCCGTCAGGTCTTTGGACCAACTCGCGACCTTCATCGCACCAGCCGATTTGACGATCTGCACTACTGCCAATGAGAACGTCGAGTCCACGATCAATCAGATTGCCGTAATACAACGGAAGCCCGTTCTGTATGGGCGCGCCCTTCGGCGGGGTAGCATGGGACGGGTCTTCCTGGTTCGACCGGGCGTCGATCCGTGCAAGGCGTGCCTCGGAGAGTATGCTCGCGCTGGCCGGTCAGGTGAAGCTGCCCCGGATGGCTGGATCGATGTTGAGGAGTCGCCGGATGATATTCTGTTGCATGAATGTGGACGACCGGTGATACCAGCAAGTGCCGCAGATTTGTCCTTCGTGGCCGCTTTGATCGCCAGAGTGGCCATCGACTACCTCGAAGGACGATCACTTGAGGCTAACCACTGGCTATGGTCACGACCGGCCGCCGTTGAAGTTGCCCCCCGATTCAATCGCCCAATGGTGACCCATATTGCACAGTTGCCTCGATGGGCAGAGTGTGGAACATGTCGAGAACCTGACGTGGTTGGTGTGGCGATGAGTCAGGAGATATACGATTCGGTCGTCGCCATGACAGAAGCGTCGCCCGAGAGTGAGACTGGTGGCATCCTCATTGGGTTCATCGACGACGATCATCGCGCTGTAGTGGTTCGAGCAACCGGCCCGGGTCCGAACGCCGAAAGATTGAAAAGCGGGTTTGCTCGCGACGTTGAGTTTGTTCAAGGCGAGTTGGATTGGATGGCGAGAGAGGTCGATTCTCGGGCAGTCTACATCGGCGAATGGCACAGCCACCTTGAGGCAGATCCCGAACCAAGCTCACGCGACATCGAGTCAATGTTCGGGATCGCGACTGCCCCCAACTACCTGACGCGTTGCCCCGTGTTGCTGATCGCCGGGCTTGATCCAGCCACGCGGAAGGTAGCTGCGTTGAAAACATGGGCCTGCCCTGTCGGAGGAAGGATCTACCTAATCGAAAACGATTTCTCGTCCGTGGCGGAAGAGGGCTTGCGGGTACGAGATCGTGGTGTCGAGTCTCCCTTACCCGATTTGAAACCACGTCGGTCCACTAGCGACTGATGAATTCATCCCGCGAGGTAGGCGAAGATTCCCCCGAAACCCCTACACCGCACCGTCTTGTGAATCTACGGAAGCTGTTATAGACTGAGCCGTTACGGAATGTGGAAGACTGGGCTCCGAACCAGCACGCCCATCGACACGCTCATTGCAGATTGATGCGAGCTTTACCCATAGGCAGCAACGTGTCGAGCACCGCCCGGAGCACCCCGCCACATGTCTGTCGCCGTAACCCCTTACGCACGTGCAACCTTGGGCGACATCAAATTCCGTTTCCTAAACCGGTGGTCGCAGGTTCGAATCCTGCCGGGGGTACTCAAAAAGCCATACGCCATAAAGGTTTATGGTGTTCTCTTCTGAATACCCAGTAGCGGATACCCTCCACTCGGGCTCCACAGCCGCACATCCCCGGAGCCCAAATCATGCAGACCCGAGCCCACCGAATTCTCCTTCTCCTCCCAGAGTGGGGCAAGCCCGCAACCCAACCCTCACAAACATGCCCGCACCATTCGCACAGGTCCAGCACAAAGACACTAATCTGCTACTGGACGGTGTGGGCTCTGTTCATCGTCGCAACTGCCCTCATGATCCACACGGCAAATCGGAAATAGGGCGTTCCACTCTGGATCATCATGGCGACATTGGCGGCCGCCGCCATTCTGCTTCAATTTGTGCCTGACAGCGACTCGGACAATCCCAACTACCAGCCGGCCTTGAACCTTCCGATCAATGAGTTTTCTCCCGGCGATTCTTCACAGCGGCCCCCAGAATACGAATCGAATGCTGCATCGTGTCCGTTGTCTGTCCTCATGGCAAGGATATGTCGCGGTCGGCCGGAGAGGCGGAGGTCTCCGGTGGTTGCTGAACGGGCCGGTCGTGCCGATTGCACCAGCAAAGTGTGGATTGGGCCGGTCCAAATCGCTAGAATGGCCCGGTGCGGGTCCCGCGTTTCGGCACGGGACGTTGACCGGAAGAACCACGTACTGCCGTAGCCCCATCGCCAGAGAGAGAACATCATGAACCTGCGAAAACTCCGCCAAATTCTGTTCGTTGGCGTTGCCGTGTCCTTCGCGGCCGCCACCTGTTCGGCCGACGTTCGTCTGCCGCATATCTTCGGGAACCACATGGTCCTGCAACAGAACCAGCCGATTCCCGTGTGGGGTTGGGCCGATGCGGGCGAAGAGGTGACGGTTCGGCTGAGCAACGGAGACGCAGCATCCACCAAGGCCGGCGCCGACGGGAAGTGGACGGTCAAACTGCCCGCCCAGCAGGCAGGCGGACCGCTGGTACTGACCGTGTCGGGCAAAAATAGCGTCAAACTGAGCGACATCCTCGTCGGCGAGGTGTGGCTCTGTTCCGGCCAGTCGAATATGGAAATGGCAGTTGCCAGCAGTAACGACTATGAAAAGGAACAGGCGGCCGCCAACTATCCCAAGATCCGCCATATCAAGGCTCCCAGGGTGCCGAACGGTTTCCCCCAAGACGACGTCGACGCCGCATGGACCGTCTGCTCGCCCGAAACGGTGGGCGGCTACACCGCGGCCGGCTACTTCTTCGGGCGCACGCTTCACAAGGAACTGGACGTGCCGGTGGGGCTGGTCAATTCGTCGTGGGGCGGCACTCGAATCGAGCCCTGGACGCCGCCGTGCGGATTCGTCGGCATTCCCGAACTGGCCGACATCCTCAATCAGGTGGAACTGACCAATCCCGCCAACGGCGCCTACCAGGCCAAGCTCGCGGCCTATCTCGACGGTCTGGAAGCCTGGCTGAAAGACGCCAAGACCGCCTACAAGCAGGAAACGCCGCTGAGTCCGCCCCCTGCTTATCCGGCGGAAATCCAACCGCTCACGAGCCATGGGTCTCCGACGACCCTCTACAACGGCATGATCCACCCGCTGGTGCCGTTTGCTATCCGCGGAGCGATCTGGTACCAGGGCGAATCGAACCATGCCGAAGGGATGCTCTATTACCACAAGATGCGGGCTCTCATCGGCGGCTGGCGGGAAGTCTGGAAGCAGGGCGAGTTTCCCTTCCTCTACGTGCAGATCGCGCCCTATCAATACGGCAACGAATCGGCCGGCATCCTGCCCACCTTCTGGGAAGTCCAGAACAAATCGCTTGAGATTCCCAGCACCGGGCAGGTCGTCATTCACGACATCGGCAACCTCCAGGACATCCACCCGAAGAACAAGCAGGAGGTTGGCCGCCGTCTTGCCTTGATCGCTCTGGCCAAGACCTATGGGCGTTCGGAAATCGTCTACTCGGGTCCGATGTTCAAGTCGCTGGCTGTCGAGGGCAATAAACTCCGCATCACCTTCGACCACGTGGGCGGCGGACTCGTCTCGCGCGACGGCAAGCCGCTCACCTGGTTCGAGATCATCGGCAAGGGGACCGACTTCGTGCCTGCCACGACCGAGATCGACGGCAACTCGGTCGTCCTTTCCTCGCCCAAGGTCGAACAACCGGCCGCCATGCGTTTTGCCTGGCACAAGCTGGCCGAGCCCAATCTGGCCAACAAGGAGGGACTGCCCGCCGCTCCGTTCCGGGCGGGCGAGGTGCCCGAGCGTGACTGGCTGGCGCTCAAGGTCGAAGAGGCCGCGAAGTACAAGTTGATCTACGATCTGAATCTCGCCAATCTGGGACGGGAGGTCAAATACAACGTCGATGCCAGCAAGGAGTTCAAGGGCCCGTTCGATCGCATTGCTTACTTCCTGGAACTGCAGAAGTTCGGCGATGAGACCCGGTACGTGTATGCGTCGATGGACGCCTTCACCAACGACGTGACCAAGATCGGCGTTCCCACGGTCGGCAGTAAGGCGAGTTTCCAGCAGAAGGTGGCCAATTTGAACGTCCTTTCCAACGTGGCGGGCATCGTCACCGGAGAAGGATTGGCGGGCGGAAACATCGAGTTCTGGCCCAACAACTACGGGCCAACCAACGTTGTGAACGTCCCCAACGCCAGTGCTTCGCTCTGGGACTTCGGCGACGAGAAGAGCAACCCCGTCGACGGCTACGGCTGCATGCAGGTTCACAACCATGAGGCCAGGCAGACGATCTTCGCGATCAACCAGTGGAAAAGCGGCCCGTCGGCCGACATCGGCATCGGCAACGGCAACACCGATCGGACTCGCGACTGGACCTTCACCTCGAACGCCTCCCAGTACGAGGTCAAACGCCTCCGCGTCCTCGTCCGGCCGAAGTGAGTCCCACCGTAGAAGAAAGGTCAAGCCTCGTCCACGTTCGAACCTTCATATTTCCGGATTCCGATTTGTTTCGGATTTCGCGTTTCGTTCTTCGGATTTCTGCGCTCACGGAGGTTCCTTGTGACAGTCCGAAAAGTCGCTCTGATGTTGGCCGGCATCCCGGCAACGAACATGGCCCTGTATCGCCGGATCCGCTTCTCCGTGGGCGATCCGGCGGCCTGTATCGAACTGCCGGGCGACGGCAACGAGGTGACGCGGGTACTGATTCTCCGCGACATCGAAATGGAACGAGCAAGGAAGCACGCTCAGGCCGATCGGGTAGCCTGTCCGGCCGACTACTCGCCGGAAGGAGGCCTGTCCGGCGACCGGGAAACGGCGACGGCCCAGGCGGCGGCCGAGTGCGTGCGCCGTGCCGGAATGGATCTGGTGCGAGCCGACCGATCTCTCCCGCTGGTGTTTGTCGACATGCTGCGGCAGGCCGGGATTGCGGTGGAATACGATCCGGATCTTGGCGTCCTCGATCGGCGAGCCAAAGATGCGCAGGAGATCGCCTGGATCCGAGAGGCCCAGGCCGTCACGGAAGGCGCCATGGAGATGGCATGCCGGCTGATCGCGCGAGCTGACGTTGCGGCAGACGGAACCTTGGTTCACTCGGGCGAGACGCTTACGGCCGAGCGGGTCCGCGCGGCGATCGATCATTGGCTTCTCGATCGGGACTACGTGAACCCACCGACGATTGTGGCCGGGGGTCGCGAGGGGGCCGACTGCCATAACCTCGGCACCGGCCCGCTGCGCACAGGCGAACCGGTGATCATCGACATCTTCCCCAGGAATCGCCGGACACTCTACAACGGCGACTGCACGCGAACGGTCGTGCATGGCCACGTGCCCGAGGCTCTGGCGGCGATGCATCGGGCGGTGTGCCAGGCCAAAGCGGCGGCCGAGGCGGCTGTGCGTGCCGGCGTGACCGGCGAGTCGGTCCACCGGGCGACCATCGCCGCATTGGAGGCAGCCGGTTATCCATACGGGATTCCACCCGAGAATGCCCCGGCCGATTTCTGTTCGCTTTCCCACGGAACCGGCCACGGCCTGGGGCTGGACGTTCACGAACCGCCGCTATTGGATATGAAGGGGCCGGAGTTGGTCGTGGGCGATGTGGTGACCGTCGAACCGGGACTTTACCGGCTCGATCTTGGGGGCGTGCGGGTTGAAGACGTGGTGGTGGTCACGGCCGAAGGCTGTGAGAACATCAATCACCTTCCAGAGGGGATCGACTGGGCCTAGATGTCCGTTTCGTAAGTTGACAAACAGTTATAGTTGACCTGGACAAGAAAGGGGACATGGGGTAGCAAAGGCGAATTGGTATTGAGAATCAGGGTTCCAGAGCAAGGAGGCTCGCCATGCCCC
>Ga0209723_1003465_pt1 | contig 18961 bp, 13 predicted proteins | sample BiotimSIPDNA_2_FD_185750 | JGI IMG/M metagenome (GOLD analysis project Ga0209723, IMG submission 185750) | Anaerobic biogas reactor microbial communites from Washington, USA - Biogas_R2 time_0 SIP DNA (SPAdes) (version 2) | ecosystem: Engineered > Bioreactor > Anaerobic > Unclassified | place... | reverse complement strand
GGAACGTCAGTTTTCGGGTTTTGCCACCGTGTGATGTCAGTTTTTATGAGAAAATAGATCTCACTAAATACGATTTCGAGAAAGATATCGAGCAATATACTACCGATCTTCTTGGCTTGTTGGATCAGTCCTATCAAGCTCGGAAAACACTCGATGACAATATGATTCCCACCGTCTTTCCGATTTTGGGAATTGGCGATTATTCAGCGTTTTTAGCGGGAGACATCATTTTTAAACCCGATACGAGTTGGGGCGAACACGTGCTAAAGGAAATTGATGATTGGAAAAAACTGCCACCGTATGGCTCGACCAAATGGTATCGTCTTTTTATGATGATTACCGAACGGTTGATCCAAAAAAGTGCAAAACAAGGAATCCCGTATATGCGAGGATTCTTCTCGCCCCTTGATCTCGCCCATGCGCTTCGAGGAGAAGACATCTATTATGATTTTTATGACGAGCCGGAAAAATTACACGAATTACTCGATTATTGTGCGACTATGACCATCCGCTTTGCGGAAGATATCTATCGACTGGTCGATAAATATGGTAAAGACACAACCTATGGAACTTGGTATACCCGTAAACAAATCAACATGTCCGAAGATATAGCCTGCATGATCAGCGGCGATACGTACCGGGAATTTTGCCGACCGCATACCCAACGAGTCGTCAATCATTTTGGGAGCGGCTATATGCACTGCCATTCCCGGGCGATGTATTTGGTAAAAGAAATATGCGATATGGATCACATCGTCCATCTCTGGTTGGCCACCGACCCGAACCAACCTCGACCGATCGATCATGTGGCCAAATTGGTCAATGACGCTCAAGGTGCTGTGATGGCAATCGACTGCGACACGTTTGCGGAAATCGAAAAAAACTATGAAGCCATGAAAAAAGGCAATTTCTCCATATGTCTTCCGGTCAAGTCTGTGGAAGAGGGAGAAATGGTGATTCAACGTTTCCGACAATTGGAAGCGACACATCGCTAGATAACCAATCGTTTAATATAATAGAAAGGAACAATCGGATGAAGAAATGTTGTCTTTTTCTCATAACTTTGATCTTGACTTGTTCGCTTTCCTGGGTGGCAACATCCAAAGTTCAAGCGGCAGATGCGGACGTCATCCGCATTTGGTTTAGTCAATATGAAGCAGAAAATGCAGCGCTCCAAACAATTGCGGATCGTTATTTTTCCGAGACCGGGAAGGAAGTAGAGGTCATTCCCCGTATCAATGTCTTTAACGCCGTCAATGATTTAGTCAACAACGCGACACTCTCTGAAAGACCAGACATCGTTTTCATGCAAGCGCCGGATATCGGAAGATTGGTCGCAAGCGGGTATTTAGAATCTTTGACTGATAAAATCGACGATGAGCTCCGGAGTCGATTTGTCGATGTGGCATTTTCCGCCTTTCGATTGAACGGCGAAATCTATGGCATTGGTTATTCGGTCGATACGTCGGGACTCCTCTATAACAAAGACATTATTTCAGAAGCCGAACTGCCAAAAACGTGGGAAGAGTTCTTTGCTCTTGCAGAGACAAAGACCGTGATGGACGGTGATAAAATCAGCGTCCATGGCACGCTGCTCAATTCCCGGGATATGTGGTTCACCTATCCGCTGATCAAAACTTACGGTGGGTATTATTACGGGACCTATCCCAACGGTGAATACAATCCGTATGATGTCGGGCTTGATAACGAAGGCATGTTGGATTATATCGCCCAAATCAAGGATGCCCAAAATAAAGGACTGGTACTGACCAATAAGATTCACGGCGAAAGCGAGATTGTCTCTCGATTTGCGAATAATCAGGTCGGGATGATTCTTTATGGGTTATGGTATGCCTCCACCTTCCAACAAAAAGGCATCAATTACGGCATCGCGTCCTTACCGGATTCGAAAGACGGAACGATCTCGCGGGCATTGACCACTGTTCAAGGGTTTGTCATGAATCAGTTTTCACTTCATAAAGAGGATAGCTGGGATTTTCTTAAGTATATGCTTGAAGATGAAAACCAACAATTGTTGATCGAAGCAGGGAACGAATACGAGAGAAAGTTAGGAACTAGAAATCCGGCATCCTTGGCCGTGATCGAAAGCGACTATATTCAATCATCCGCTATTTTATCATCACTGAGCGAGCTCAGTTCCGAGTGCGAACCGTTCCCCAATATTCCCGAAGGACCGATCTGGTACAATTACACAACAACCGTGTTCCAGGCGATATTCTTTGGGGATCAAAGCGGCGAATGCGACGCAGAAATTAAACTCGCCGAGCTCGCCGATAAGATCCGCGATGATGTCCGGCTGATGAATTATCACGCCGATCAAATAGAGCTCCCTTCGTGGGTCATTTCGGCAATCATTGGAGGACTGTTGGTTTTATTGATTGGCTTCTTCCTCTGGAAAAGAGCCAAAAACAGGAATAAACCAAGATACTTAAGATTGCCCTCATGGAAAGAAACATTGATCGCTTGGGGCCTGATGACACCGCTATTGATATTATTGTTGGTCTTCTATGTTTATCCGATCATTCATAATTTTTATCTGTCATTGACAGACTATAGCGGTATCAATCTACGCGACTATGGCTTGATTGGTTTTTCGAATTACAAGGACGTATTTGTCGCCGGACTGGACGGATTGATATCGATGGTCATCTGGACAATCACTTTCGCAGTCGCGGTTGTGACGGTGTCGTTTGTCTTGGGAACATTATTGTCGACTTTGCTTCAAAAAGCGGGAATGCGGATTGCGAGAATCTACCGAATCGTCTTCATTCTTCCTTGGGTGATTCCGACAGTGATCACGCTCCTTATGTGGCAAGGGTTGCTCGAGACGGAGAACGGACTTGTCAATCAGATTTTGGGAGTGATCGGGATCCCGAACATTCCTTGGCTCTCACATCCGGTGGTAGCCAAACTGTCGACAATCCTGGTGATGACTTGGTTTTCCTTCCCTTATTTTATGGTGATTGCGAGCGGACTCTTACAAGCCATCCCCAAAGACTATTATGATGCTGCCAAAGTGGATGGCGCAAGCAGCGCTTATATTTTCTTTTCCATCACTTTACCGTTGGTATTCAAAGCTTTGATTCCGACATTGATCATGTCGTTCATCATGCAATTCAATCAATTTGGTGTGTACATCTTGACCGCTGGTGGACCCGCAGCTGATAAAATCGGCGCACCGGGATCCACCGATCTTCTCATCACTTATGTCTTCAATACCGCCTTCAATACCAATCGCTATGCCGTGGCGGCGACCTATTCCGTGTTGATCTTTGTCTTCGTCGCGCTGTTTGCGGTTGTATCGATGCGGATCACCCGAAAGGTGGCGGAAAGCTGATGAAGAAAAATAAAGCGCGACTAGCCAAAGTAATCATGCATCTGTTTTTGATTTGCCTGCTGATTGTGACCATCACTCCGTTTGCGTATATCATCATGATTGCTTTTGGGAAGAATATTGTCGGCACGTCCGCGACCATACCCAAGGAATTCACCTTGCAAAACTTCCAAAGATTGTTTACGGAAACTAAGTTTATCCATTGGCTAGGAAATTCACTCATCATTTCGCTATTCACAATGGTTGTTGCGACGCTGTTTGTGAGCATTACGGTTTATGTATTTTCCCGTCTCCGTTTCCGCGGGCAAGGAAAGTTGTTTCAGTTCATCCTTCTCATCCAGATTTTCCCTTTGACGCTCTCCATGGTGTCGATCTTCCGGATTTTTGTGACACTGGGGATCTTGAATGACCTAAAAGGACTGATTATTGTGAACTCGACGATTTCCTCGGCCGGATTAGTGTTGCTGGCAAAAGGTTATTTCGATACGATTCCTTATGAAATCGACGAGGCGGCAATGATGGACGGCGCGACGAAATTTCAAACGTTGGTGAAAGTGATCCTTCCACTTGCCAAACCGATGCTTGCCGTAGTTGCGATTCAAAGTTTCGTTATCGCTTATAACGAATATGCGATCGCTTCCACGGTGATGACCCAAGGACTGGATACCATGCCGCTTGCGGTGGGGCTCCAATCGATGATTACCGGCCAGTACGGCACCAATTGGAGCCTGTACTGCGCTGCCGCACTCTTGGGATCGGTTCCGATGATCTTACTTTTCTATTCGTTACAAAAATACTTTATTGGGGGTTTGACCGAAGGATCGGTCAAATTCTAAGGAGACAACAATGGATAAGACAGCCATACTGCATATATCCAGCGGAAACTATTGTTATCCAATCGGGTGCGATACGCTCCGGGTGCGGATTCGGGTGCGGCGAAGTGAGACAGAAAAAATAATCCTTTTCTACAAAAATCAATACAATCATTCACCGCATTTCTTTCAGGTAGAGATGCCTCGGTTGTTGGAAGATCAGGATTTCACTTATTATGAAAGTCCGATTCAAATTCCCGAAAAACACTTCAAATATTACTTCCAAATTTATCCCAATGCGGGGGAGCCGCTTTACTATGCTTCCGATGGCATCGTCGATGAACCAAAGCCGGAAAACTTCTTTTATTATCCGGCCATTAACAAAGATCAGATTTGGCAATTGCCGGATTGGGCAGAAGGAGAATCCATCTATCAGATTCTAGTCGATCGTTTTTTTGACGGAGATCCCGCCAATAATCCTCCCATTGTCAAACCGAGACAGACTCTTCCTGACCGTGAAACCTATTATGGCGGTGATTTTGCCGGCATTATCCAAAAAATGGAATATCTCAAGTCTTTGGGAGTAAAAATCATTTATTTATCGCCGATTTTCCAATCGCCAAGTTATCACAAGTACGATATCTCTGATTATTATGCCATCGAAACCATTTATGGTGGAAAAGAAGGACTCAAACAACTGGTGAAGACGGCGCATAAAGAGGGAATGAAGATCGTTCTGGATGCCGTCTTTAATCATTGTTCCAGCGAACATCCATTCTTCCAAGACGTTTTATCCAACCAAACACAATCGCCTTATTGTTCTTGGTTCCGGATCGATAGTTTTCCGGTTTCCTTGGAAAAAGGCAATTATGATAATTTTGCAAACGAAGTGCCTACCATGCCCAAATGGGAGACCACAAATCCAGAAGTCATCGAATATCTTACGAATCAAGCCGTTTATTGGATTCGAGAAGCCGATATCGATGGATATCGCTTTGATGTGGCTGATGAGATCAGTCATCGATTCTGGCGAGCGCTTCACGAGAAGATTCGCCACGAAAAGCCAGAGGCATTGCTGATTGGCGAGATCTGGAATCATGCATGCGCCTGGCTGAATGCCGCCGAACTCGACACCGTGACCAACTATAAATTCCGGCAATACCTGTTGGCATTGCTGGAAGAAAAAATCACGCCTGATCGCTTTATCCATCTGATTCAGCGCAACAAGAGCTTATATCAAACGCCCGCAACTCATTACCTCATCAATCTAATGGGAAGTCATGACACCTTAAGACTCGCAACCGCCTTGAACAATGAGAAGAAGCATTACCTGGCACTCTCGCTGCTTTATTGTTTCGAAGGCATGCCGCTCCTTTATTATGGTGATGAGATCGGATTAGAAGGCGATGTCGATCCCGACAATCGCCGGGCCATGCTCTGGGACCAACCCGAAAGCGAAGCTCAAGCAATGTTTCGTCACATTGCGAAGTTTCGCTCCGAATCAATGATTTTGAAAAAAGGCGAGTCAACGTTTTTGGAAGGTCAGCCGACGAGTGTGCAATTTTTAAGAACGTTTGACAAGGAATCGATTCTGGTAGTCGCAAACATCGGGACTACCACGCTCAAAATCGATCAACGCCAATATTCTTATCTCATCGGAAAGGCGCATATTGAAAAATCTGGCTACTTTGTGCCACCGATGTCGCTTGCTTTATTTTTAGTAAATCAATCCAACCAATAGGATGAGATAAAAGGAGGATTTGAATAAAATGCAAAGATTGTTTCGATTTGTAGCATTTTCACTGCTTGCATGCCTGACTTTCGGTGGGCTGGTTGCCTGTAATGATGATACAACAGCCGCAACCGACGTCACCACGACCACAGCAGCGCCCACTTCAAGCGGAGATACAACAACAACCGCAACCGAGGCGCCCACGACCGCCAACACCAGCCCGTATTTTCTAGCGGGAAATTTTTCCGGTTACGTCGCGAATGACGAGGATTTTCGGATGACCGAAATCCCTGATCGGGCCGGTTGGTATCAGATCACGGTGTCTTTGACAGTAGACAACCGCGACAACGCCTATGATGGTCACTATTACAAAGTGACCGATGGCACCTGGACCACCTGCTATGGCACGGATAATTACGCGCTTCAACCGGCACCGGCTTCACCGACCGGTGGAGGGTTGGGATCGATCTGGGTCTATGATAACATGGAACTCACGGTTTTGTTTGATTCCAACACCCTCACCATCTATGACAATTCCATGGAACGAGAACTCGAAAATCCAGTGATTTACGGCGATTTCTCCAATTGGTCGTTATCGGATGAAGCCGCTGTCGTTTTGACGGAATCAGATGATGACAACTTATTTGTCGGGTCTTTGACATTGCCGGCATATACCGGAAGCGATGAATTAGGATATTCCTTGGCTGTCTGCTTGTCGGAAAAGTATTATGTCTGGCAAGGAAGTGGCTCTTGGGGAGCAAACGATCAATATCTCTTTGACGGCAGTGCCGGCGGCATGGGACTGGTGTCTCATTTAAAACCGGAAGTTGAAACGACGTATGACCTCGTCTACAATGCCACCACCCATATCACCACCGTGACTGTGACGTTGGCAGAACCGGTGATTTATGGCGATTTCTCCAATTGGTCGTTAACGGATGCGGCCGCGGTCGTTTTGACCGAATCGGATGATGATGAGAACTTATTTGTCGGCTTTTTGACATTACCGGCTTATACCGGAACCGATGAATTAGGATATTCCTTGGCGGTCTGCCTGACCAAACAACTCTATTTCTGGGAAGGCGTCGGTTCTTGGGGAGCTGGTGAACAATATCTCTTTGACGGCAGTGCCGGCGGCATGGGACTGGTGTCTCATTTAAAACCGGAAGTTGAAACGACATATGATCTGGTGTACAATGCCATCACCCATATCACCACCGTGACTGTGACGTTGGCAGAACCGGTTATCTATGGTGATTTCTCTTCTTGGTCACTCGATCCAGCAAATGCCATCGTCTTGAACCAAGATGCCGAAGATGAGAATCTATTTATTGGTACCTTCAACATGCCAGCTTATACCGGAACCGGTGAAGGCTATATGCTCGCTGTCTGCTTGACCAAACAACTCTATTTCTGGGAAGGCGTTGGTTCTTGGGGAGCTGGCAAGCAATACCTCTTCTCCGGAGATGATGGCGGGATGGGGAAAGTCACGTATTTGGATTTAGATGAGGCGATGGAACTCGTTTTCACGTATAATGCCACAACGCATCAAACCTCGATCACGCCACCGACTGAGAAATCGGTTGCGCCATTTGAAAAATTGGCAGCGCCGACATTATATGGGACCTTTACCCGAGTAGATGATGATAGCCAATGCTTCCTCTTAGAAGGAGAAGGAGCGGCCATTATGACGAAAGTCGTCGGTGAGACCGACCTTTATGAAATCACGCTAACATTGCCGGTATTCGTAGCACCCACAACAGGTTATTATACAGCAGATGCCGGTTATCGGTTTATTACTGTACTAACGAAAGCCAACGTTGGTTGGGGCTATTATGCCGGAGAACAATATCTCTTTGACGGTTCACCGGCTGGAATGGGCGGAGCGACCATTATCAATATCACCGAAGCCGGTGCTTACCGCTTTGTCTATAACGCAACGACAAATGTAACAACTTATACGAAAGTCGAATAAGAATTCTAATAATTGATGGGATGATGACATGTTCAGAACCGCAAGCTGGGTACCCGATTTTCGACATCTCGAAAAGGTACTGCAAAAGCAAAAACCGGCACGACCGGTCTTCTTTGATTTTATTATCGGCAATGATAAAGAAAAACTGTTAGTGGGAAACGACTATTGCGTCGAAACTGAATTTGACCGGGTCGTGACGACGATCAGGGCTTTTGATTCGGCCGGATATGATCATGCCCCCATCATTGTTCGCGGACTTACTTTCTCTCGGAAAGACGATCCGTCGCATCACGGTGAAACCAAATCATTAAACAGCGGTGCGACGATCGTCGATCGGGAAAGCTATTTGGCCTATCGCTGGCCAGAGATTGACAATTGTGATTTTAGTTTGATACCGGAAGCGGGAAAATATTTAAGCCGACATGTGAAGTTCGTTCCCTTCAGTTTGGATGGCATTTTGGAAAACACTATCGGAATTATGGGGTATGAAAACTTATGTTTTGCTCTCTACGATGATCCTGAACTGGTAAAAGATGTCTTTTATCAGGTGGGGAGACGCATCAAAGCATATTTCGCCCGCTGTCTCGAATATCCCGAAGTCGGTGCGATCCTTTGTAACGACGACTGGGGGTTCAATTCCCAAACAATGGTGCCGCCCGCTCTTCTTCGTGAACATGTGTTTCCTTGGTATCGAGAGATTGTGGCACTTGCGCATCAAAAAGGCAAGTATGCGATATTGCATTCTTGCGGGTATTTTGACGATATTATCGATGACATAGTTCACGATATGAAATTTGACGGAAGACACTCTTACGAAGACAAAATCAAACCGGTCGAAACCGCCTATTCTCTGCTGTTTCCCAAAATTGCGGTCATGGGCGGAATCGATGTTGATTTTCTAGCAAGATCCACACCGGATTTGATCCGGAAGCGGGTGAAGGATATGTTGAGACTCGCTTCCCAAGGGGGCTATGCATTAGGATCCGGCAACTCTGTACCGGATTATATTCCCAATGAAAACTTTGTCGCGATGCTTCAAGCGGCATATGAAATGGACGGAACCGATCATGATTGATAAACAAAAATGGCTGAATAAAATCAAGGAAAACCGAAACGAATCCATGCCGATACTGACGTTTCCAGGAATACAAGCTCTGGGGATCACGGTCAATGATTTGGTGAATTCGGCAACGCTTCAAGCTCAAGTGATGGCACACATTGCCAAGACCTATCCGATGAGCGCCGCTTTATCGATGATGGACTTATCGGTGGAAGCGGAAGAGTTCGGCGCAAAGATCCGTTTCTTTCCAATGGAAGTACCCACGGTGATCGGCGCGGTGATCAACAGTCCAATGGACGCGATGACATTGATGGTGCCTCAATTAGGAAACAAACGGACAAAGACGTATGTCGAAGGCGTACGGCTGGCAAAAACCTTGATCAAAGACAAGCCAGTTTTTGCCGGAGTGATCGGACCCTTTTCCTTGGCCGGCAGGCTGATGGATATGACGGAGATCATGGTCAATAGCATAATGGATCCCGATATGGTCCATGTGACGCTGGAAAAAGCGACGGCGTTCATCCAACGTTATATTCTCGCTTTCAAAACAGCAGGGGCCGATGGCATTATCTTGGCCGAACCGGCCGCAGGACTATTAAGCCCGGAAATCTGCGAGAAATTTTCCAGTTATTATATTCGAAAGATCAAAGCGGCCGTATCGGATAGTGATTTTCTTTTCATTTATCACAATTGTGGCAACGTCGTTCCGTTAAAAGACACCATTTTATCCATCGACGCGGATGTCTATCATTTTGGTGACCACATCGATTTGGAAGATATGTTGAAAATATTTCCAAAAGACAAGCTGATCATGGGGAACATTTCCCCGGCAATGCTGTTAAAAAAACAAGATCCTGAACAAATCAAAATCCAGGTTCGAGCGTTGTTGGAAAGGCTGTCTCCCTATGATAATTTCATTATCAGTTCCGGGTGTGACATCCCTCCGGCAACACCGCTAGAAAACCTGGATGCCTATTTTGAAGCTATTGATGAATTCTATTCAAATAACAGAAAATGAGCCATATCGAAGTGTATCAATTCCCTTTTGATGGGGAAAATCAAAGCAAAACAGTGTCTTTTTATCTTCCAGAAAATTGGGATTGCGCGAACAAAACGATCCCGCTTTTGGTCATGCATGACGGACATAACCTATTTTTTAAAAGTCAGTCGGCGTTTGGAGAGACTTGGAAGGTAAAAGAAACGTTGGATGAACTTTATCAAACGACCAACCAGCAGTTATTCGTTATCGGTATCGCGGCTCCGTCGATAGCCCGCTTTGATGAGTATTCTCCGTTTCCTTTGTCTTGTGATCCAAGATATTTATCGTTTCAACCGGATCATCTTCCCGGAGGCAAGGGAAACGACTATCTGAAATGGATCCGCCTGGTGATCCTTCCCTTCTTTCTTTCGAAATACCCAATTGATTCCAAGCGCATTTATATGGCCGGATCATCAATGGGCGGATTCATTTCTCTTTACGCCGGATACAAGTATCCGAATGTTTTCAGCAAGATTGGCGTGTTCTCACCGGCGCTTTGGTTTGCGGATAACGCAATGATCTCATTTATCGATAAAAATCACAATCGAAACACCGGGATCTATTTGGATGTTGGAACCAATGAAACCAGCAATCCACAGGTTTCTGATTTTCCAGATATTTACCTTTCCAAAGCGAGACAGCTTTATCAGTTGTTAAAAAGAAAGAATACAGCGAATCTATGTTACGTAGAGGAAGCGGGAGGCACTCATTCGGAAATCGCCTGGGCCCGACGCTTTCCCCGCTTTTGCCAATGGCTGTTTGAATCGAACAAATAACAATCACACACAGTTGATTTCTCTATCAACCCGCCCCTTTCCGGGGTATTTTTTTTGCCCGGAGAGGATTTTTCTTTTTTTAAAAAAAATCAACACCCAAACCATCCACTTCAATTTTTGAAGTATGAAGAATCTTAATTGTAAAAGAAGAGTGATTTTGTTATAATGATTTAAGACGATTTATGTAGCTATTCGCGCTCTTTAAAGAGATGGATGCTTGTTTGTCTGATCCGTATTCGCACCGAATCAGTGCGACTTATTTTTTTCACCTAACTGCTTGAAAGGACCCAGGAATACATGAAACCCGGAATCGAGAAAAAAACCCATACGATCTTATATGAGAACCCCCTCTGGAAGGGGATCATCTGGATGAGCATTCCGGTGTTTTTGTCCAACGTTTTAAAAACACTACATGATCTTGTGGACGGCTTTGTGCTGGGGCAAGTCCCCAATGTGGATGGGTTTTCGGTGTCCACATCGATGCAAAGTGCGGTTTCCTTGACTTGGCCGGTATATTTCATTTTCCTTTCGTTTGGCGTTGGGTTATCCGTTGCTGGCAATGCCTTGATCGGTCAATATGTCGGAAGAGACGATCTGGTCAACGCTCGGAAATATGCGTTCAATACCATTCTTTTGTCCTTGATCTTAGGAATAGCGTTCAATATTTTTGTCTATTTTACTGCGCCGGTTATTTTAGGGTGGATGGGCGCGACGGGATCGGATTTGGATTATGCGATCACTTATCTTCAAATTCGCAGTTTCGAATTACCGATCCTTTTTCTGTCCTTTGCCTTTCAAGCGATTCGTCAAGCAACGGGCGATACCGTCACTCCGGTCATTGTCAATGCCATCAGCATCGTCATCAACATCATCTTGACCCCGATCATGATTTTGGTTTTGAAGATGGGAATCGTTGGCGCCGCCGTATCGACCTTGATCGCCCATTGGTTAATGTTGCCACTCATTATCATTTTCTTTTCTCGAATCAAAAGCGGGATCAAAATCGATCTAAAAAATCCCGAACCACGCGTGGACATCATGAAAGATCTGGTCAATATCGCCTTGCCCGCTTCTTCCGGACAAGCGATCCAAGCCCTTGGATTTGTGATTTTGAATTCCTTTATCTATTCTTTTGGAACCGCAACGTCCGCCGCCTTTTTCATCGGCAATCGCATCAATTCTTTGGTGATGTTTCCCGTGTCCTCCATCAGCGCAATTGTCGCGATCTACATCGCTCAAAATGTGGGGGCGGGGAATATTCCGCGCGCACGAAAATCCTTTCGAACGGGCATGTTTCTCGCTGTGATATTGATGACGTTCGGAGCGCTTTTGATCATTCCTTTCCGCACGTTTTTAGTGGGGATGTTCAACCATGACCAAGAAACGGTCCGACTTGCGGCGGAATACACACTTTTTCTGCATATCGGGCTTCCGTTTATGGGAGTGTTCCAAACGTATCTTTCCACTTTCCAAGGCAGCGGAGAGACCAAGTTCTCTTTTCTCTTGGCCATCACCAGACTTTGGGTCTTTCGGATACCGCTCGTGCTCATCTTCATGAATTTTACCGATTTAGGCCCGAGCGGTGTTTGGTATGCGATGCTTATCAGCAATCTCCTGGCAGTCTTTGTCGGAATGTTTCTTTATAGCAAAGTGCGATTCCTACCGAAAATCCGAATGGAAAAAGCCATGGAGTCACCAGCGGAGGCCACGTAATGGAACCATTATTTTTCCCCAATTATCGTGAATCTATTTTAAACGTGTCAAATTCCATTCTTCATCATTATCGGGCGAAAACAACATATCCCACGTTAAAAGAAGTCGATCAAGTATTGACTGACAACATCCGAAATGTTGTCTTGATCTTGATCGACGCCATGGGAGAAGCGATTCTTGACCGGTATTCAAAGAGCGCTCCCGCTTTCATGAGTGACCATGTTCGAACGATCTCGAGCGTCTTCCCGCCCACAACCGTGGCCGCAACCACCAGCGTTCTCAGTGGACTGCCGCCGATAAGAACGGGATGGCTGGGGTGGATGCAATACGTGAAAGAAGAAAAGCGAAACGTCGTGTTTTACACGAATCAAGATTATTATGACGAAACACACGCGTTCACTTACCCCGTTGGCGCGACGATCGTTCCTTATACAACCCTCTATGAACAAATTGAGAAAGCATCTCCGGATGTCCTAACAAAAGAAATCTTCCCGGCTTTTCGGGAGGCAAACCACACGACGTTTTCAAGTCAGTGCGACACGATCGTAAAAACCTGCAAAGAACCCGGGCGACACTTCATCTATTGTTATTGGGACAAGCTAGACACATTGTGTCATGAAACCGGCCCAGTATCGGATAAAGTCGAAAGGATGATGAAAGAACTCGATCAGACATATCAAACACTCATTCAGACTTTGCCGGAAGAGTCGGTCGTAGTGGTGATAGCCGATCACGGTCAGGTGGCGGTCGAACCAATCGCGCTGAGAGACTATCCCGATCTTTGGGATCTCTTTCTTCACGAACCGTCGATCGAATCGCGAGCGACCGCATTTTTCATCAAACCCGGATGCCACGAGCAATTTGAAACGACGTTCAATCAGTATTTTCGGGATCGGTATATCCTGTATCCTTCGCGGGTGGTCCGAGAGATTGAATTGTTTGGCGAAGGGCCTGCCCACCCTCGAATCGATGAATTTTTAGGAGATTATTTGGCCATTGCCATCGATCACAGTTATTTCAAACTTCACGACCGCGGATTTGTCATGAAAGGCCAGCACGCGGGACTCTTGGCGGAAGAAAGTTTGGTTCCGCTGATCATTCATTCAAAAAGATGATGCCGAAGTGGCATCATCATTCTTTTTCGAGTGCATGAACAATCAATTCTGCCGTCGATGGATTGGTCGCTAGGGGAATCTTGTAGACATCGGAGAGTCGCAACAACGCCGAGACATCTGGCTCGTGTGGCTGTGCGGTCAAGGGGTCGCGAAAGAAGAAAATCAAGTCGATTTCTCCGTTTGCGACGCGAGCGCCGATTTCCTGATCTCCGCCCAACGGGCCGGAGCGAAGGCAGTGGATATCGAGGCCGGTGGCTTCCATGACTTTGTGTCCGGTGGTGCCGGTCGCAACCAGGGTGTGGAGGCGAAGCACTTCCCGATATTTGTTGGCAAAAGCGATCATATCCGGTTTCATTTTATCGTGAGCAATCAGGGCAATGACCATGGCATTCACTTCCTTCAAGGGATTGATAAACCCATTATAACATGAGTGAAGAAAATCAAAAATCGAAAGCGAGATATTTAAGGCATTTTTCGGCTTGCTTTTTAAAAATCGATTTGCTATAATGTAATAGCCGATTTTTAATGGCAGATGGAGAGGTAGCGAAGAGGCTAAACGCGGCAGACTGTAAATCTGCTCCCATTGGGTTCAGTGGTTCGAAACCACTCCTCTCCACCAGTGAAATAAAAAAACCGTCGAAGGTCAAACTTCACGGTTTTTATTTTTCTGTTTCCGGAGAGGGTGATCGGAAGAGAAGAATCAAAAAGAAAGGACGACATTGGGTTGATAGAGTTTCAAGGTTTCCTGAAAAGCGCGGATCTCGGTTTCTGTATAAGGTGGCGAGTCGATCCATTCTTGATCTTCCGGAAGATAATATAACGGTTTTTGATAGGGATTTAGGATATAGCGGGGAACGATGGGTATTTCTTCCGCCATCGCGATCAGATCTTCTTGAGTCAATTGAGGGAACACGGTCGTTCGCACTTCAAACGCCAACTGACTTTCCAGCAACAGATTGATCGATGTCAGTACTTTGTCGGGGTCCGCTTCACCGCGACAGTAACGCTGATAGATCGCTTTGGGGGCTTTGTAATCGATGGCGACATAGTCTAGCAGACATTGATCGATCAAGGTTTTTAACATCTCGGGACTGGATCCGTTGGTATCCAATTTGGTTAAATAACCGAGTTGTTTCAAAAAACGGAAGTAATCGGGCAAATCTTGATGCAGCGTGGGTTCACCGCCGGTAATGACGACGCCATCAATCAGACCGATTCTTTTCCGAAGATAACTCTCAATCTCTTCGGTGGAGATGATCTGAGGAAAATCTTCCGTCAAACTCCGGTTATGACAGTAAAAGCAATTGAAATTACATCCCGGGGTGAATAGAACTGTGGCTATTTGTCCGGGATAGTCAATGAGAGAGGTTTTGACAATACCGGCAAAAATCATAGATGTTTTCCTTCAACCAAGAGAGAGTAGGTGTCCGCAGTTGCGTCCGCCTCGGGTGATGCGGGGTCTTTGATCACATATTTGACTCGATCCGCATACTCGGCTTTTTTGCCTTTGTTAAAGTTTTGAACCGGACGAAGATACCCAACGACGCGAGTGTAAACTTCCGCCGGTTTGCCACAAGTGGGACAGGTGAAATGTTCTCCGGAAATATAGCCGTGCTCATTGCAGACAGAAAAAGTCGGCGTCAAAGAAATATAAGGCAGTTTGTAGCGTTCAAATACTTTTTTGATCAAATTTTTGGTCGTGGTCGTATCTTTGATCCGCTCACCGAGATATAGGTGCAACACCGTGCCACCAGTATAAAGTGATTGGAGTTCGTCTTGAAGGTCCAAGGTTTCAAAAATATCGTCCGTAAACCCGACCGGCAGTTGACTGGAATTGGTGTAATAGGGAGTCTCTTTTCCAGCGGTGATGATATCGGGGAAGCGCTCTTTGTCACGTTTTGCCAAGCGGTAACTGGTGCCCTCGGCAGGCGTGGCTTCCAAGTTGTAGTAGTGTCCGGTTTCCTCTTGGATGTCTTTGATCACATCGCGCATATAGTGCAATGTTTTGATTGCGAATTTTTGACCGATATCACTGGTCAAGTCGATTGCTTTTCCCAACAGGTTTTGAATGGCTTCGTTCATGCCGATCAAACCGATGGTGTTGAAATGATTGAACCAATACTGCCCGGTTTTCAGTTTGATGTCTTTCAAATAATGGGCGCTATAGGGATAAAGCCCCTTGTCGGATTGTTCTTCGATGATTTTTCGTTTGATTTCCAGACTCTTTTTTGCCAAATGGATCGTTTCCCAGAGCCGCGTGAAGAATTCGGTTTCAGATTTGGACAGATACGCTAATCGGGGGAGATTGATCGTGACGACACCGATCGAGCCGGTCAAAGGATTGGACCCAAAGAGGCCACCGCCTCTTTTCCTAAGTTCGGTCGTATCGAGTCGTAACCGGCAGCACATCGACAGAGCATCTTCTGGGGATAAGTCGGAATTGATATAATTGGAAAAGTAGGGAATTCCATATTTGGCGGTGATTTCCATGAATTTTTCCACAACGGGGCTATCCCAAGCAAAATCCTTTGTGACATTGATGGTGGGGATAGGAAAGGTGAAGACCCGACCTTTGGCGTCGCCTTCCATCATCACGTCGCAAAAAGCCAAATTGATCATATCCATTTCCGCTTGGAAATCCCCGTATGTTTCCGGCATCAACTTGCCGGCAATAATCACGTTTTGATCGCGCATGGTCCGAGGCGCGACGATATCAAACGTAAGATTGGAAAACGGGCATTGGAAACCCACTCGGGTGGGCACATTCAAATTGAAGATGAACTCCTGTAATGCTTGTTTGACTTGCTTGTATTCCAAGTTGTCATAACGGATAAAGGGAGCTAAATAGGTATCAAAAGAACTCCAGGCTTGGGCACCGGCGGTTTCGCCTTGCGTCGTGAAGGTTGAATTCACGATTTGGCCGAGCAAGGAACGGAGATGTTTGGCGGGACTGGATTCGACTTTGTTGGAGACGCCGCCAAAGCCGCCGGTGATGATCTGACGAAGGTCCCATCCCGCGCAGTAGGGGCCAAAAAAGCCAAGATCATGGATGTGGATGTCACCGTTTAAATGGGCTTCACGGATATTGGCGGGATAGACTTCATGAAGCCAATAGTTTTTGGTGAATTCTTCACGGACGTAGTTGTTGAGACCGTTGATCGATTTTTGCGTATTGGCATTTTCGTTGATTTGCCAATCGCGGTCGTTCAAGTACTCGGTGAACATATCGATTGTCGCACCGATCAGAGCGTTGGCTTCGCGAGAGGCACGTCGTTTTTCGCGATATAAAATGAAGGCTTTCGCCGTCTTGGCATGCCCGTTTTCGATCAATACTTTTTCCACGATATCCTGGATGCCTTCGACATCGGCGATACCGCTTTGATATGTCGCTTCGGCAATCTTGATGACTTCGTCGGTCAGCTCTTCGCTTTTGGCAAAATCGGAGCCACCAACGGAGCTTGCGGCTTTGAAAATGGCGAGAACGATTTTCTCTTTTCGAAAGGGAACGACCGTCTGATCGCGTTTGATGATTTGTTTCAACATATCAAAGCCTCCAATGCTCTTTTTCTGTTCGGGTAATTATGATAATAGGGAACGATTTTGCTTTTGTCAAGCACCTTTCAAAAGAAAAAAAACAGGTGATTTTTTTGATGATGATGTAAAACTGCAAGATCGTGCGACTTCACTTTGTTTAAAGCCAATAATAAAATATGAAAATATATTTTTCTTATAAATATCAATTTTCCATTTCCGATATTTTCTGAAAATTAGTGATTAATTGGCGTGTGTAATCCATTATTTTCTGTCGGCTTTGCTTGCAAGGGCATTCATTTTTAGAATACTCAAAAAAATGAATGAAGAGGCGTTGAATCTTGAAAACCTTCGCGCTATAATGACACCATCAGAAAGGAAGAGCAAAAACCGATGGTTTCAGAAAAGTGGAAGTTCCATATTTATTATTTTGTTCGCTTCTTCGGCGATGCTTTTTTTTACCCCTTCATGATGATTTATTTTGTATCAAAGGGGATCGCGGATGAAAATCTGGGCGTGATTCTGGCACTGAGAATGATTACGGCAATGCTCGTGAATCCACTATGGAATTTTCTTGTCAAGGACATCCGGATCAGTCGGATTGTCCTGAAGATCATTACCGTGGTGGAAGGCGCTCTGATCATTGTGATCAGCCGAGTCAGTGGGTTTGAATTGTATGCCCTGATTGCTGTCTTGATTGCGTTTTTCTGTTCCCCATCTTTTCAGATCCAGGATGGTTTTACCGCTACCTTTGCGTCGGAAAACAACGTGGAATACACATCGATTCGGCTTTGGGGATCGGTGGCCTACGTCATTGCGTCAGCCATTGCCGGATTTTTGATCACAGCCTCGGGATATGAAGTCTTGTTTTTGATTTCTGGGAGTTTCTTCATCTTTACATCCGTGATTGTTTTTTGGATCAAACCCCTTAAAAACGAGACTAATCTGGCGAAAACACCCAAACGCGATTTTCGAGCGTTGATGAAGAACAAGGACTTTTTTCGATATCTTTTGTTTTATACTCTGGCAATCGGAGCCATTAATATCGGCGATTCTTTTTTCTCGGTTTATGTGACGACGATGAAAGGGATGGCTCCGATCGCTTATGGGCTTTTATACTCGGGTTTTGTCCTGGTGGAAGTCATAGCCATGCGGGTGATGCTTTATAAAGGACAAGGATTGAAAGAGAAAAATCTGTTATTGTTTTCGATTTCTTTTGTGATTATCCGGTTTGTGCTATATGGCTTGGATCTGCCACTTTCGGTTGTTTCGATCATCACCCTTTTTCGGGGGTTGTCGTGGGGAATCGTCATCTATGCCCATCTACGTTTTTTGATCAAAATCGTGGGGATCGAGAATATCACGGCCGCTATTTTGATCCTGACCTTGGCATTCTCTTTATTTGCGGCGGGAGGCAACTGGCTGTTTGGAGCTTTGATCAAGACACTCGGGTTCAACGTGCTGTATTTTTCCTGTGCGGGGCTCTTGGTGATCGCCATCTTGGTCATGCTCATTTTGCCACCAAAAGCGCATTATGACTTTAATCATCGGCCAATTGAATAAAAAAAGTAAGTTTATTATCGAAGAGTGGGAACTTTAAGTTATAATAATTTCAAGGAGACGATATTATGCATCTCGATATGTTACTAGTCGGATTGACTCTAGCGATCGCCTTGGTTGCTTTTGGAGTGGCCGGAACCATCTTCATCCGCTTGCAGAGAGTGAAGGGTGTCTGGCAAATTGGAATTCTTTTTTTATTGGAATTCATCTACGCAATCGGATATGGTCTGGAACTGGCCAGCGACTCACTGGAATTAAAGATTTTCTTTAATCACATCCAGTATTTGGCCATT
>Ga0209723_1003463_pt1 | contig 18964 bp, 15 predicted proteins | sample BiotimSIPDNA_2_FD_185750 | JGI IMG/M metagenome (GOLD analysis project Ga0209723, IMG submission 185750) | Anaerobic biogas reactor microbial communites from Washington, USA - Biogas_R2 time_0 SIP DNA (SPAdes) (version 2) | ecosystem: Engineered > Bioreactor > Anaerobic > Unclassified | place... | reverse complement strand
ATCAAGCATCTTACTTTTTTCTTTCTTTGTGGCTCCTCGATACAACTTCCACATTTTGTGTAAGTACTTCCGTCTTTCATTGATTGTCATTTCATCTTTTTCGGACATCGCTAGCTCCAGTAACATTTTCTTTTGAGCTAACGATACTATTTCAGTAACATTTTAGATGAACTAACGCGATATCTTTATCAGAATAATTGATGTACATTATTACCAAGGAGCACGCCATGTCAGCAAACAAACCTATAAATCTGGGCGATCCATATCAAACTGCCCTGTTAATTATTGATGTGCAACATGGGTTATTTAATAAATCTACACCCATTTACCAGGCAGACAATCTGATTCAAAATATCCTCGCTTTAGTAGATAAGGCTCATCAATCTGACACACCGATTGTTTACATTCAACATAATGATGACAAGTATTTGATCAAAGACTCACTAAATTGGCAGCTGCACCCCAGATTACAGCCAAAACCACAAGATTTACATGTCTTCAAAGAGCACGGCAATGCCTTTGAGCAAACCAATCTGGGCGATTTGTTAGCTGCTGCAAATGTTGGCAGAATTGTGATTGCTGGCTTGGTGACTCATGGGTGCGTCAAAAGCACCTGCCTGGGAGGCTTGAAGGAAGGCTACCAGGTCGTTTTAGCTGGGGATACCCACAGCAGCTTTAGCAAAGCTGCCCCCGTCTTAATTGATAAGTGGAACAAACTGCTAGCTGAAAAAGGGGTTATTGTTAAAACAACATCAGAGATTAGTTTTTTAAAAGAACTTAAATAGAAAACCTTTAATTTACAGAAGCATTAATTCAATTAAACCAATGGCCTATAACAAAATGGGGGAATGAGTTAAAAAGACAACCCCCAGATATGGGGGTTAGGGTAGAGATAAACGGCTATATATAGGCAGTGAGCGTGCAGGGGCTCGAACCCTGAACCAATGGCTTAAAAGGCCACTGCTCTACCATTGAGCTACACGCCCGACAAGGCATTATTTTAACACGTGTTAATTATCGCGTCAACCAGAAAACGCAACCAGTTTCAGCTATCCGGGTGCAGGATGAACAGCCAGCCAGACTCTTCAAGCAGCCCCTGTTGCCCTTCCACGCTGCAGAACATGCCGTTTTTACTCCACAAGCAGTTAGCCTCATCTTCATATTTAAGTTGCATTGACAGTGGCTGATCTACCTCCAAATGAAAAGGATTGCCAATGGTAATGGTTTCGGGCACATTGGGAGGCATATCAAAATAGCCATCTTGAAAGCCGGCCATCTGCAGATTCATTTTTAGAATACTACCAGGCGCAGTGTCCATGCTTCCAGAAATATCCACATCATAATGTTGTTCGAGGTATTGGATGATACCACCTTCAAAGGTTTCGCTTTGGAGGCAATCAAATTTACCCTCGCCTGTGAGCTGATATGTTCCCGTCACGAGGTCGAGCTGGTAGGGCACAAAAGAGGCGCAGAATTCGGGCGTGCCGCCAAAAGGATGGGGAAAGCGGACTTCTAGCTCGCCGGTCAGTTTCTGCGGCAGTTCAGGTTGATCAGGTGAGAGCGCACCAATCAAGGTAGGCGTCGGCGTTGGGCTGGGTTTGATTTGCGGCTGGGTGGAGATGTTTGTCGGAGTTGGGCTTGGTTCTATGCTCGTTTTAGAAGCACAGCTGGTGAGAGGAATCAAGATAAGGATTAAGCAAATGTAGCGGATTAGATGATTAAGTTTCATGTTTTGCTCCTTTTTCTGAAATGCTAAAGCCAGTTTATTTAAGAATTAAAGGTAAGAATAATTTCGCATGAAATTCATCTGCACCAAGGTCAACATTATTCGGTGCTACGCCAAAGGGTCGAACCTCTCCATCGATATCAATGAAGACCGAGCCTGCGGTTACTTTATTAATCGCTTCAGATCCTGGTTGAAGGTGAAAATCACCACTATCCTTATCTGTAAAAAATGGATCTCCTCGAAAAAATGTCGATCCTAAACGCCCATCGTTATTGTTGGCATAAAAGAGGTTTTCTAAAATCGTTGAGGAAAGCATTGCCGGATCCGGTATGTTGATTGCACTATTATGTAAATAAGCAAAAATGTTGCGCCTGATATTGACTGTGGTGTAATCATTAGCCTTTACACCATATCCCGCCTCAGCAAATGAATTATGAAAAATATTAATATTTTGCTCATCAAAGACCGGGCTTCCTTCCAAACTAAGCAAAATTCTAGTGGACCCTTTAATATCCGGCAGCCTACCGATAAAATTGTTTACAAAATCCATTGTTATGTTGCCAAAAATGTCAAATAACAATTCGGTAGGATTTCCCCAAAACTTATTTCGTTCTATCCGGCCACTTATGTTTCCCATATCCCCAATAATTGCTATGGTCGAGTCACCTGCGTTGTTTTTGAAGCTATTCTGGGAGAAGGTGAGCGTGTTGCTGCCCCGAATCATGATGGCGCTGCCTGGAACCAGTAATTGCTGAATGGCGTTTTGGTATTCAAATTCATTGCCAAGCAAATGCAAACCGTTATTATTATAAGAAAACAAACCGGCGGCCTGCCCAACTCGATTGTAGCCCGTGTCATTATTGTAGACTATGTTGTTGTTGAGCAATATTCCACCAGGGTCTCCTGAATTACTAATAAACATCGCGCCACCATAACCATAGCCCTGATTTGCAGCATAATTGTGCCTGAAGAGGTTATCGAGAAGCGCGAGGTTCTTGGTATTATCCACGTATAAGCCTCCCCCAAGCGAATTGTGATCTGGGTCCGTGCTGGTGCTGGCTGTATTTGCCCAAAAATCAATGTGTTGAAGGGTTAACTGATCCACATTTTCGGAATAGATGCCGCCCCCACAAGCATTTACAGGCCCTGCATAGGTATCAATGCAATTTGAAGGCCCCATCTGGTAAGCATCGCCGCGCATGATGGTAAAGCCAGCGATATAGACATGCATCCCGTCATTACTGAATCCTTGAATGGCAATACCCCTGCGGGCTGTCTGCCCATCCAGGATTGATGTCTTTTTGGTGATGTCACAAGTTACCAGACCTGTGGACCCATATTGACAGCTGCCAATGATGGTCAGACTTTTCGAAATATAAGTAACATAATGTGAGGTGGAGTCTGTGGCCGTGTATGTTCCTTCTTTTGCAAAAATGGTGTCATTTGAGGAGGCAATTGTTTGGACGCAGGTATCCAGATCACAAGGGTTGGCCTGGGTGCAAGCCGTGCCTAAGCCACCTGGCTCAACAAACCAGTTATTGCTGGCTTTTACAGGCGCCTCTGATGTAAAGGTGGTGCATGCGATTATAAGCACAAAAAGCAAGCGCAGGTATTTTTTCATGATCCCTCCAAAGTCGTGGTAATGTCTCTCTATTTTTTTTGACTGAGGATCAGCGATGGATACCCTGGGTTGTAGTGCTAGTTTTTCTCTTTGATGATCGGGTAGGCTTCAGTGCTTGTTAATTTAGTTTAGCATTAATAAAAGAACAAAATCAATTGAGTTTTGTTAGGTACCTATTAGGTAAAATAAAAATTGATTCAGAAGATATTTGATTAAGATTGATCTGTACAATAAAATTATTTTTTGATAATTCAGAATATGTACTTACAACTTGATGATGCTTATCAAAAAATAAGTCTTAACAAGGTTTACTAGGATTTAAATGAGAGTAACAATTTATTCATAACTAACTTACACCCTTGTTTGGTCAAAAACAGTAGCTTATTTATAATATCAAGTTTAGATTATTATTATAGGCTATTGTTAAAACAGGCTGATATTTTTCTTAACCAAAATTTGATCAAAGGCCAACTCTTACGAAATATTTATCGGAAATCCACAAGTATTTAATTGTTCTAGTATTACTTTCGGATCAGGCCATCGTTGACCCCAACGACGAGAATTATGCTCTGTCCATGAGTAATTATCGAAATCGTATTCATCAGTTTTCCCAGAAACTTCTATTTCAATCTTAGAGTTATTCTTTTTGTAATAACCTTGAGATAAATAACCTTCATCAATAGAATCCATGACTTGGGTCAACATTTCCTCACTAATTTCTGGATATCGGTCTTCAAATAGAACGAAATTTATAGGATAACGAGGACGAGGCGGGTGATCTTCAATAGGATATCCAACAACAAGCTCAACGATAGGAAATACTCTTTGCGGCAAGTAATACTCCTCCTGAATTTTTGTTGCTTTATAAGGAGCGGTCCCTAGAAAACAACTTCCCAAGCCAAGACTTTCAGCGGCTATAACCATATTTTCAGCAGCGAAGGCAACATCTTGAATACCAGCAATGATTGCTGAAATATTGTTTGTTACAGGTTTCCAACCACGTTTTTTCATAATGAGTTCTAACTTATAAAAATCCAAACAATAAGTGAATAAAAGTGGGGCACCAAAAGGGTGCGCATCTTTTCGATTTAATAGAATACTATATAATTGGGCAATAAATGGTGCTTGTTGTGCCGCTTTCACTAATTTCTCAATTAAAACATCGTCTGGCATTTGAGCTGTAAACTTCCTGTCTGAACTTCGAGACAAAATACTACTTAATACTTGATTATCCATATCATCTCCATATTGCATTAAGTTGAACAAAATAAATTAGCTAATTATCCCTAAATGCAAAACTATCTTGACTATTAAAATTTTTTATAATATATTATATCAGGCGTCCACCAAATACTTTAACAACTATATAAAAGGAGAAAATAAGATGTACCAATTATCGAAATGGGCAAAGCAATTAATGTTAGTGCTCGCAATAATTTTGTGCTTTAGCATGGCCGCTTGTGCAAGTGGTGAAGTACAAAACCCCGAAACTAATGAGGTCGAACCTAGTGGGGGGGAAACTAGTGGAGAAGAAACCAAAGATGAGGAAACCACTGACGAAGCAAAACGTTCTGATGTTGTCTACTGCTTAACAAGTGACATTAGAGCAATTGACTACACCGTTACAACCGACCAAATCACCAATATCTTTTACAGAAATATTTATGACACACTGATTAAAAAGGATGCTGAAGGCAACTTCATCCCTGGACTTGCTGAAAGTTGGGAGTCCTCGGAAGATGGTTTGGTTTGGACGTACAAAATCCGGGACGATGCTTACCTTCATGATGGTACAAAATTAACCGCAGAAGATGTTGCTTGGTCAATTAATTATACAATTAATGCTGGCACAGGCGTTAGTGCAAATATGATCAGTATGATCAATGCAGAAGTTGTGGACGACTACACTGTAAAGATCAATTTAAGCGCTCCCTATGCGGCTCATTTGGAAGACGTGCAAATTTATACTTACATATCTAAGAAAGATCACATGGATTTCGACACTAATCCTATTGGAACAGGAGCCTATAAGTATGTCTCTCGTTCTTCCGGTGATAGTATAATTTTGGAGGCTTTTGATAAATACTATTTAGGGGAACCGAAAATTAAGACACTAAAATTTAAGATAATTACCGACAGCACAACCCAAATCTCAGCTTTACAAAGCGGAGAGATTGACTTTCTGACCCATGCTCCATTAGCAGCAAAGGATACCGTAGAAAGTGATCCAAACCTGGTTTGGCAGGAAACAACTTTCCGGGGCAATATTTGGATTTACATGAACATGCACAAACCTCCATTTGATAATGTACTGGCAAGAAAAGCAGTGCAATATGCGGTTGACATGCAAGCAATGTTAATCGGTGGCTCCGAAGGAAGAGGAAAAGTATTGAAAACATTCTTCCCTGCCAATGTTCCAGCTTCTCCAGAAAATGATTATGTGCAACCTTTTAGTTATGATGTGGCAAAAGCTAAAGATTATTTAGAGCAGTATAAAAAAGAAGTTGGTGTTGATAAAGTCACGATTGAAATTACCGCTCCTTCTACAACGATGTACCTTTACCCAGCCAAGACGCTAGAAGGTTTGCTGCGTGATGCAGGATTTGATGTGACTCTGTTAGAAATTGATCGGTCTGCGTTTTGGGCTTCAATATATTCTAGTGAGTTTACTATAGTAGTAGCGGGAACATCCTGGCCTGTGCAAGATGCTGACGGTCTTTATATGTATTATCCAAGTAATACACCTTCGGCATTAGGAATGGGATTGAACGATCCTGAAGTTGACAGGTTGCTCAATTTTGCAAGGACGAGTAGTGACCTAGAAGCTCGAAAAGCTGCTTATGCTGAATTTCAAAAGGTGATGGATGATAATGCTTATGCGATTACGCTTTATCAACCAAATAATGCGGTGGCATATAATGCTAAGCTAAAAGGCGTTACTGATAATGACTTGTATCAATTCTATGTGTTCGATTGGTCATGGTAAGATTGAATATACATCAATGGAACACTCTAAGATAAATATTTAAAATATTCGTAGAAGCCGCAAAAATGTTATTGCGGCTTCTAAATTTAATAAAAGCACTTAAGGTGAAATAATGACTAGATTTATTCTCAAAAGATTGCTTATTCTAATTCCAGTTCTACTTGGAGTCTCACTTCTAATTTTTTACATTCTCACTTTGATGCCAGCTGAGGTTGCCGCTATTCAATTGGGAATGGATGCATCTCCTGAGACAATAGAGCGCTGGAATGAAGAGCATGGAATGAACGATCCTTTTTTTGTTAGATATCTAAATTATATGAAAGGTTTACTACGTGGTGATTTAGGTAAATCCTGGACTACTAAGACGTCAATTAATAAGGAGTTTTCTGAAAGAATTCCGTCTACATTAATACTAACTTTTGGGTCATTAGCTATCAGCGCTGTAGTAGGAGTAACAATTGGGGTCATATCAGCTATTAAACAGTACAGCATATTTGATTACACATCTATAGTCTCAGCTATGATCATCACTTCATTGCCTGCATTTTGGCTTGGATTGATGCTAGTATTAATTTTTTCACTACGGCTTAATTTCTTTCCTGCAACCGGCGGAGGGTCTTTCAAAAGTTACATTTTACCTTGGATTACCCTTTCTGCCGCTACCTCTGCGCAATTAATTAGAATGACACGTTCAACAATGCTGGAGGTTATTCGTTCAGACTATGTGTTGACTGCCAAAGCAAAAGGCGCAAAACCTTTGCAGGTGATTTTGAAACATGAATTAAGGAACGCATTACTCCCAACTATTACTGTAATCGGGGTTATTTTAGGAGGTACACTGGGCGGGGCGTTAGTTACTGAAACAGTATTTGCATTGCCTGGTGTAGGTACATATTTACTTCATGGGGTATTAACCTACAATATGCCAGTAGTTATGATTAGTGTGTTGTTTATTGCTACAGTAATTGGCATTGTAAATCTAATTATTGATATTCTCTACATGTATATCGATCCTAGGTTACGAAGTCAATTTATAAAAGGATATATTGCGAGGTAATCCCATGAAAATTGATTCAAATAATAATTTAGAGCCAAGTCATTTTAAAAGGAGAAGCCAATTATCCTCAATAATATATCGATTTAGCAAGAATAAAGTGGCAATGCTTGGTTTGATAGTGTTTGTAGCAATATTGTTCTTTGTTATATTTGCGGGAATATTTGTTGATTATGAAAAAGATGCTATTGCGCAAAATGTTTATGTTAGACTTACTCCTCCGAATAAGGAATTTATTTTTGGCACAGATGCATTTGGACGGAATGTATTTGCAAGAATTTTGTATGGCGGTAGACTATCAATAACATTATCTTTGATAACTGTAGCATCTTCAATCGCTATTGGCACTATCTTTGGAGCAATGTCCGCTTATTATGGTGGCACTTTGGATAATGTAATTATGAGGGTCACTGATGTTTTCATGGCTGTTCCATCAGCTCTTATGGCTGTCACGGTAGTTGCTGCCTTAGGCATTAGTGTCCAGAATTTAGTTATAGCTATGATAATTTCACAAATTCCACCAAAAATTCGGATCGTAAGGTCTGCTGTTTTACAGGTGAAAAATTCTGATTACATAGAAGTTGCGAAGTCTTATGGTGCAAAAGATTGGAGGGTGATACTTAGTCATATACTGCCAAATGTTGCAGGACCTTTGATTGTTCAAACGACTCTCAGTCTTGCTAATATCTTGCTAAGCATTGCAGCTCTAGGTTTTATTGGCTTAGGCGTTCCTTCCCCGTTACCTGAATGGGGTACGATGCTTTCCCAAAATAAAGCGAGTATGCGATATTACCCTTATCTTGTGGTGTTTCCTGGTTTAGCAATTGCCATAACCGTCTTAGCGCTAAACCTTATTGGGGATGGCCTACGGGATGCCCTAGATCCTAGGTTAAAGAATTAGAGAGTGGTTAATCATGAAGAAATTATTGGAAATTAAAGATCTACATGTACAATACAAAACTGATAGTGGTATTGTCTATGCTTTAAACGGAGTAGATTTAGTTGTCAACAAAGGTGAAACTCTAGGCTTGGTCGGAGAGACAGGAGCAGGAAAAACAACTACAGCGCTTAGTATCCTAAAATTATTGCCTGATCGGGTAGGGAAAATAACAAAAGGTTCCATCAAATTTGATGATATGGAAATCACCAAAGCGAAGGAAAAAGATTTAAGAAAAATTCGCGGCAATAAAGTATCGATGGTGTTTCAAGACCCGATGACGAGCTTAAACCCAATTATTCCTGTTGGAGATCAGATTGAAGAAGCATTGGAGCTTCACACAACACTGAACAAAGATGAACGATCAAAAATGGTAGACAAAATGCTTGAGGATGTCGGTTTACAGGCAAAAAGAAAAAACGAGTACCCACATCAGTTTTCAGGCGGAATGAAACAAAGAATAGTAATAGCAATGAGTTTGGCTTGTAATCCAGAATTATTACTGGCTGATGAGCCCACAACAGCATTGGATGTTACGATCCAAGCCCAAGTGCTTCAACTTATAAATTCTCTAAAAGACAAGTACGATTCAGCATTGTTATTGATTACACACGATTTAGGCGTTGTAGCCCAGACTTGCCAGAGGGTGGCAATCATGTATGCCGGTAGAATCATTGAGGTTGGCACTGCTAAGGATATTTATGAATCTGAGATTCACCATCCATATACAGTGGGCCTTTTTGGATCAATCCCAGAACTAAATTATGATTCTGAACGTTTGCATCCTATTCCTGGATTAATGCCAGACCCGATGATATTACATCATGGTTGTAGCTTTTACGAGAGATGCCCTAAAAGATTAGAAAAATGTAAATCTGAACCTCCAAAAAGCTTCACAATTGGTTCTCATTCAATATCTTGCCATTTGTTTGAAAGTGATGAAACAAATAAGTGAGCATAGAAAGGTGACAAAATGATTGACTTAAATACACCTCATATTCAAACAATTGATTTAAAGAAATATTTCAAAACTCATGGAGGAAATTTACATGCTGTTGATAAAGTAGACCTCTCAATTAACCACGGCAAGACATTAGGTGTTGTTGGTGAATCTGGATGCGGTAAATCTACATTGGGAAGGACTATATTAAGATTAATAGAACCTACATCAGGGCAAATTCTTTATAATGGAGAGAATATTGCTGCTTATGATAAGGCAAAATTATGGCATATGCGTCAAAAAATGCAGATGATTTTCCAGGATCCATATTCCAGCTTAAACCCAAGAAAGAACGTAAGTGAATTAATCTCTGATCCATTAAAAGTATTTAAGGTACCTAAGAACCTTAGAGAAAAAAAGGTTTCAGAACTTATGGATGTAGTTGGTCTTGCTAGCTACTTTGCCCAATCGTATCCACATGAACTTGATGGTGGTAGAAGACAAAGGATAGGAATTGCTAGAGCCCTTTCCCTAGAACCTGAATTTATTGTTTGCGATGAGCCTGTGTCTGCATTAGATGTCTCAATTCAAGCTCAAATTCTCAATCTCCTTATGGATTTACAAGAAGAGCGGGGATTAACCTATATGTTCATAACACATGACTTATCTGTCGTTAGGCATATTTCTGATGAAATTATGGTAATGTACCTTGGAGTTGTGGTAGAAAGAGCTTCATCGATTGAATTAATTTCAAATCCGCTTCATCCATATTCTAAAGAATTAATCAAAGCAGTTCCAAAACCTAATTTAAAACCTGAAAATAGATTGGAGATAACTTTACGGGGAGAAATCTCGGATCCGATTGAACCGCCGGACCGATGCAGATTTGCATCTAGGTGTAATTATGTAAGTGAAAAATGTTTAGATAAAAGCCCTCAACTAATAGATTTAGGTAATAATCATTTTGTTGCCTGTGCCTTATATCAGGAAGGTACATAGGATTCTCTTCAATATTTCAATTGTTAAAAAAGACAATTATTCTACAATAATTGTCTTTTTTGTTATTTAATCGAAGAATGAAGTTAATTAAGTGGTTATGCTCAACTTAATTCATTCCTAAATAGGAAGTATTAATCCAATCAATTACCAAGTCTCTCGGAAAACCCTTAACCAATTCTCTCCAATTATTTTCTTAATGTCCTGTTTCTTATATCCTCTCTTAATAAGATGATCAGTTACATTGCAGAAATTAGCCATATTCATCAGGCCATCTAATTTCGCAGCCAAATATCCTCTGCCAGCCATATACCCTTTGTACCCAATACTATCTTTTCCCGCGGTATCCCGAAGAAGTTTGTGGAAGTACATCAGGTTGCGGTGTTCATATCCTCCAACCGTCGCGTCTGAATCTAAGCCAATACCAACATGATCAATACCAATTAAATCGACATAGTAGTCAATACAATCAACAAATGTCTCAATAGTCGGGAAGTCTATTCCATTATACAAAGTAGGACTATAACTCGAAACACCTAAAACACCACCTAGAGCTGCACATTTTTTTGCTTGCTCATCAGTTGCGTTTCGAACGTGTTTAAATAATCCCATTGGGTTATTATGAGAGAAAATGGGTGGCTTTGAGCAAAAATCCATGGCCTCTAATGTTGAACGCTCACCCACGTGACTTAAATCGACAGTCACACCATATTTTTCCATTGCCTTGATTAATTTTTTACCATCGAGGGTTAACCCTGCATTATCTCCTGAATAACAACCATCAGCTGCAAAGGTTCTATGATTGTAGGCTAGTGTCATGACTCTTAGCCCCATCCGTTGAAATAGGTTCATAGATGCATCAAGATCATCATGATGAACAAATTCACAGCTCTGAGCTCCGATAATGACACCTACTTTATCATCTCGCTTCGCTTTAATAATATCATTTGGTTCATAAACCATCATTAAATGGTCAGGATTGTCTTGAACAGTCCCATAATAATCAATAATTTTTTGTACCGCTGCACCAGCAGCATCTTTAGTAGCAGGAACAGTACAGTTCATTGCAGTCACACCAGAAGCTGCTAAGTTCCAGGCATAACGCTCCAAACTGAATGTGCATAAATCTATTACAATTGAATCATTATGGAGTTCTTTACCTTCATCTGAGACTTTATCATTGATCGCCAAGATCATTTCTTTTACTTCAGGGGTATCTTCGCACGCTAACCTCATACTATTTTCAAAAATTTTTTCATATATTTCTTGTTCTGTTTTATTTATCATGTTTCTCCTTTGATTTATTGCATTGATTCTAAAATTTTGTCATTCTAAATAATTCTATCATCTAAGCTTGCGATAAAATGAGTTTTGCATTTTTAAATGATTGATTATTATTAATAATTTAACACTTGACTTAGATAAATAATCAAAATCCCTGAAGAAAAATTTATCTAGTAGACCAATAACATTGGCAATAATTACAATACATTTTCCTGTCAGCTGGGTTACAGACTTATCTGTAACCCAGAATTGTAGGTGTTTATAAGTTTCTTACCAAGTTTGTTTGAATATCCTTAACCAATTAAGACCTAATATTTTCTGGATATCTTGTTTTTTATATCCTCTCTTCAAAAGATTATCTGTAACATTACTAAAATTTGCCATATTTATCAGACCATCAACTTTTCCCATCAAGAACCCACGGCCTGCCATGTAACTCTTATACTGGAAACTTTCTTTGCCCATTTCGCCTTGAAGACGGTGGAAGTATAAAACGGCACGATGGTCATACCCTCCCATCGTCGCATCAGTATCTAATCCACATCCTACATGGTCAATTCCGATTAAATTGACAAAATAATCGATACAATCTATAAAGGTTTCGATGGTCGGAAAATCTTTGCCATTGAAAAGAGTCACGCCATAACTGGAAACACCAACAACACCACCAAGCTCAGCGCATTTCTTTGCTTGTTCATCAGTAATGTTTCTGACATGGTAATTAACTCCCAGGGGATTAGAATGTGAAAAGATAGGTGGCTTAGTACAAACATCCATAGCCTCCAGTGTTGAACGCTCACCTACATGGCTAAGATCTACTGTTACACCATACTTTTGCATAGCTTTAATCAATTTTCGGCCATCGTTCGTTAGGCCAGCATTATCACCAGAAAAACATCCATCAGCTGCAAAGGTTCTATGGTTGTATGCAATTGTCATAACCCTCAAGCCCACCCGTTGGAAAAGATTAATTGATGCATCCAGATCATCATGGTGCACAAATTCACAACTTTGAGCTCCAATGATGACACCAACTTTTCCTTCTTTTTTTGCTTTGAGTATGTCATCTGGTTCATAAATCATCATCATCTGTTCTTCATTGTCTTGAACTGTGCTTTGATAATCTATGATTTTTTGTACTGCTCCTCCAGCAGAATCCTTAGTACCAGGAACTGTACAATTCATAGCAGTCATACCAGACGCAGCCAAATTCCAGCCAAAACGCTCTAAGCTAAAGGTACACAAATCAATTACAATAGACTCATTGTGAAGTTGTTTGCCGTCGTCAGAAACCTTATCATTGATTGCAAGTATCATTTCCTTATATTTTGGATGATCTTCAGTTTTTTGTTGCCTATAAACCTCAAAAATCTCATCATCAATTTGCTTTTCCGTTTTGTTTAACATAGCTCTCCTTTATAAATGTAAGTGAATTATAATTATTCTAACATTATCAAATAATATTAGGTTAGAAATTTGCATTTACGCCAATTAAATTAGTTAGATCGTTAGGATAATGACACCTATAAGTGTCATCAATATGCCTAATCCCTTTTTTATAGTAAAAGGTTCACTTGAAAAAATCAATCCCATTAGGACACCAAAAACCGGAGAAGTAAAAGCAATCGGCATTACTTGGTTTAATGGGGCATTCCTGATAGCTGAATAATAAGCAAGCATACCAATAGCCCCAGCTAAAACACCTCCCCCTAAAACCAAATAGATTATTGATTTTGAGCCGGCTTGAGGAATTGTCTTTAATTGAGGAAAGCTTATGACTCCCAAAATGAGTAGTGCCACTGATGTGCGAATAGTAATTCCTGTAATTGGTGAAAGGTTCCCTAAATGTAAACCTTTCTTTTCGAAGTAACCTCCAACTCCCCAAGCAAATGCAGTTAATAAAGCAAGTAATTGTGGTTTCACACTCATAATCCTTTCTTCCTTATAGAACGAGTATTATTAAATTTTACGAAATCAATGTCATAAAACATAAAAAAGTACAAAGAGAATAATTGCAGAATATTAGTTCCATTTAAATATTTGAAGTGTTAGGAGTCAAGGTACAATAAATTATTAAGCTTAATTTTGTTGTATTGCAATTTTATAAACCTAGTTAAAAATTTTTAGAAACAAGGTAAGATGTAAATTAGATATTTTTAATCATTGAAATTAATTACAGGTATACGGTTTTGCATTTCGTTTTCAAACTCTTCTGAGTTGAGTAATAAAATTCTAATTTTTTCTTTTTTATAATATGGATAAATAAGAAATATGAATAAAAATACTCCTAATAATTCAATAATTGAAAACAATAAGAAAGTTGCACCAAAACTTTGAAAAATCTCTCCAAAATAACCAAAAAGCATTGCACCTAGGCTATTCGCGATATCAATACCTGAATATATCAAACCAGTACACACCCCCTTTTTAGCAGGATTTACCAAATCCATCGCCATAGCTAATCCTATTGGAAGAAGGATACCAACTCCTCCACCCATTATGAATGAACCGATATATAAACCGGTCGAATTCCTTATTATGCCAATTATTCCTAAACCCAAAGAAAACATAACCATTGATAAGATTCCAGATTTAAATGGTCCGTCTCTATCCATAACTTTTGCTGTCAATAATCTTAATGAGATTAGTCCGAAAGAAAATAAAGTTATAGCAAATGAAACCTTACTATGTGGTAGATTAATTTCAGATGCATAAAGTGTTCCATAACTAATTAATCCAACTATTCCCATGTATCCTAATGCAACAAAAGCTGAGATAACCAAAACGTGTCTATCAAACAGAGATTTAAACTTAAATTTAAGATTTGGTTGTTTTAATTTTGGTATCTTAATTGCGAAAGAAAATATAAAACACAAAAATCCACCAATAGCAGATACAACAAATGGTGTACCATACCAAGCTCCTTTGTACAGTGCTATTCCTACTGCAGGTCCAATAGCCAATGCAAGGGTGCTCGCTGAAGTAAAAATGCTCAATCCTTCTCCCCTTCTTTCAATTGGAATTACATCTGAGGCAATAGTCGTAAGAGCAGTTGATGAGGCCGCAAAAGGAATTATCTGAAATATTCGTAAAAGCAATATAGCCATAGGTGTTCTTGCAAAGAGAAATGATAAGTTAGCAAAACCTAAAAGAAATAATGATAATGATAAGAAGTTTTTCCTCCCCCATTTATCTAACACAAAACCCATTGTTGGTCTTAGTATCAAAATGCCAACGCTTGATAGACCTAATACTGTTCCAATCTCTGAACGTGATGTTCCCATTTTTTCTGATAGATGCAATGGTATTAAGGAGACAAGTAAAAAATTCGACATAAAAACCATCGTTGATGTTATAAAAGCAATAATATAAGAAGTCGAAAAAAGCTTAGGTTTTTCTGTTGACATAATCAAAAAAATTTCTCGAATCTTAAATCAGGATAACCATGAACAATTATCATCTTTGTCATCTCATGCCAAACTATTAATTTACCCACTCTAAACCTAACTCGACAAGTTTCTCTTGTGTTGGGTTACCAGAGATACTATTCCAGCCTCTTTGTTTATAAAATTCATCAATAGCATTCTCTACTTGTTCTTCGTTCATAACATAACCATCACTTGTTCCCCCTTCAAGCGGTTGAAACATTTTTTTTGAGGGAATATCGTTTAATTTTGTTTGACCTTCCTTAGCATTGAATAAACGCATCATGTTGTATTTTCTTTCACCAACTTTGATTAATTCCTCCAAAGTCATTTCCCAACCAGTGATAAATTTTATGAATAAGAGTAATTCATCAAGAGAGTAAAGGTAGCTAGCAGTCCCAGAGACAAAAACACACCAGCAGAGACTATCTAACATGCTATGATAATCCTGTGTTATTCGTACGAATCTTACTTTGTCTTTATCAAGAGATTTGTTTTTAGTAGGCGAAGTTAATCCTAATATTTCTAATGTTTTAGATCTCGGAGGAGCAGAACCGTCGTTCTTTATTTCATAAATTGGATCAAGGCCTGATGACATATGGTCCGCTCCAAAGGAATTTACAAAATAGTTGATCCCTAAACCTCGTTTTACCCGGGGCATGTGCGCTGGATATTCCTGATTTTTGGCTGTTACCAAAAACCCATCTGATCCATTTTGAATATATTCTGAGGCTTTAGCAGAGCCATCTGCTAGGATATCGCCAAATCCTTGGCGAAAAGCAATTTTCGGGATCATAGATAGCAAAGCTTCTTCATTACCAAATATCAAGATAAGACCATCAGTATCTTCTTCAGTTATGATTCCCTTCTCAAAACATTCCATAGCCCAAGCTATAGTACCCCCACAGGAAATAGTATCCAGACCAAATTTGTTGCAAAGTTCATTTACCTTACAGATTACTTTTAGGTCATTGATCCCACAGTTACTTCCCATCATCGCAATGGTCTCATATTCTGGACCACCATATCGTTTATCAACAATAAGATCATCAGTTAATTCAACAACCCTTTTGCATCTAATTGGGCAGGCAAAACAAGTATCTCGTCCAAGCGAGTTCTGCTTGTTTTCTTTCCAGCCACATAGATATTCATCATATAATGTTTGCCCACTTAGGTTATTGGCGTCAACAAAGCTGCCTCTATTGAAGTTCTGGGTTGGTAGCCCTCCAACATTATTTTGTGGGATTATGACACTAGCTGTTCCTAGCCTTCCAAAATTCTCTAAACTTGACCCTCTAAATTTTTTCAAACCTTCATTAACAAGATTTTTGAATTCTTTTGGATATGCAATTCGAAAATTCTTCTTTCCTTGAATACCTCTTACAGCTACTGCTTTTAATTTTTTACTTCCCATGACAGCCCCCATACCAGTTCTGCCATTAGCCCTATTACACATATTTAAGATCGAAGCAAACCTAACAAGATTTTCTCCAGCTTGACCAATTGATGCGATTTGAATTTTTGGATCATTGAGTTCATTTCTAATTTGATCTTCAGTTTCACCAGAGGTTAATCCCCATAGAAGAGAAGCATCTCTTATTTCAAAATCTCCATCAGACACCCAGAGATAAGCTGGATTTGGTGAAATTCCGGAAATAATAATTGCATCATACCCAGCATATTTAAATTCTGCAGGAAAGAACCCTCCCGACTGACTGTCGCCAATTAATCCTGTTAACGGGCTTTTCGCAGAGATAGCAACTCGGCTTTGGCCAGCTACTGGTGCACCGGTAGTAACACTTACTGAGATTGCTAAAACGTTGTCTGGTCCCAAAGGATCAATATTTGGTGGTACCATTTTTAATAAGTAATAGCTATTTATTGCTGATCCCCCAAGATACTTACGGTAGAATTCTTCCCCTGGTTCTTCAATACGACAACTACTTGTAGAGAGGTTGACATGAAGTATACGACCATTATATCCAAAGGGCATTGTTCCTCCACAAATTTTTGTAATATGATATGAGGATTTTACCATGTGACTTTCAAAAACATCAAAAAATTAATCAATTACATAATTAGAGGAAATTAGTGTCCCAAAGATCCATAAAAATAAATTCCCAATCAGAAACATCAGTCAATTAGCGTAATTTAGGAAATTAGCTTTTATAAAAAATTAATTATATTACGATCGATGTCGTTTCTACCCCGCCGCGGCGATCTCTTCCAACAGCTCCACCACGGTCAAGACGGTCTGGCGGGTGACTTTGGGGGAAGGGATGCCCTGGCGGACACAGTCCATGAAGTGCGATAGTTCGCTATGGAACATGCCGGTGGGCGGGAGGTTGATGCCGGTTGGGATCTTAAGGGTCTCGGCTGTATCAAAGACGCGCGGGGGTTTGTCAAATTGGTAGGCGGTCAGGCGGCTACCGTCATTGATGACAACTGCATTCTCAAAGTAAACGCGCCAACGGGCGGTAAAAGGGATATCGGCATTGAACCAGGCGGCTTCCGCGGCAACGTTGAGATCTTTAAAGGTATAGAGGAAGCGGTAGTGTTCTTTGTAATCTTTGCCCTGGCCGGCACAGCTGGTGAACTGGAAGCGCTCGGGCTTCCCAAACAGACTTATGATGACATCCAGGTCGTGAATGTGCAGGTCAAAAGGCAGCTGGCCGCTTTTTTCCTTATCGAATAACCAGCCATTTTGCACCCAGCGCGGGCAGGCGGAAAGCCTTTCAAAGTGGGCATCTAAGGGTTTGCCATATTCCTGGCTCTGCACCAGGCTGCGCAGCACTTCTACTTCCTTGGTAAACTGCAGCACCTGGGCAACAAATAGCTGTTTACCTTTTTGATCTGCCAGGGCGTACATCTCAAGGGCATCTTTTTTGTGCAGGGCAATGGGTTTTTCGGTGATGGCGTGAAAACCCAAGGAGAGGGCTTGCATGACATGCTGTTTGTGCAGGAAAGTGGGCGTGCAGACGTCAACCACATCCACCTGCTGATCTGCTGCCATGGCGGGGATATCCGGGTAAAGGGGTAAACCCCACTCAGCTGCTTTTTCACGGCTTTTCTCGGTCACGTCGACAAGCGCGGTCACTTCGCAGCCGTCAATATGGGCGTAGTTGTGATAATGAACCGTGCCCATCCCGCCTGTGCCAACCAATGCCACTTTTATCATAAGTTCTCTCCTTGCTGTGCTGTTTTTACCAATCAATCACCTGGCTAGAACTCCAACCCAAGCCCTTTTAAGTAATCATAAGAGGTCTTGACCGCCTGGTTTACTTCGTCCAGGTCCTTTGAGCCGGCGCTAGTGAACTCGATTTCTATGCTCAGGGGGCTGGTGTTGCCGGCTTTATCCAGCTCAGCCAGGATGCGCGGAAAATCGACATAACCCTGCCCCAAGGCGGGGAAATGCCATTCATGCGCACCGCCGATCTTATCCTTGATGTGCATATGACCAATTTGATCCATGCAGGCAAGCATATCTTCTACTGGGTCCTCCCCAGCGAAGTAAATCACATTGGCAGTATCGTAGTTGATCATGACACGTTCGGAATCGACCAAATCGACAATGCTTTTAATGATCTTACCTGTGGCATGCTCACCGTGGTTTTCAAGAACCAATTTCAAACCGTAGGTTTCAAGATGAGGCACCAAGCTGCGAATTTGGTCAGCAACCGCTTCATTAGAAAGGACGGCTTTATCTTCCAAGTGGGCTTCGCCGATGGACGAGACAATGTAATCACAACCAAAGAAGTTTGCCAGGCGCATGTTATTAATGAAATCAGCAATGCGCGCTTTATCCATCAGGTTGGTGTGCCCGCTCATCGAGAATGGCACCAAATTTGCGGCTTGCAGTTTTTCTTTGACAGCCCAAAGCTCGTTCAAGCTCATGGTTGGAAAGACATGCTCCGTCCAGCCTTTGGTGGCGGTCAGCTCAATGTACTTAAACCCGGCTGCGCTGATGCCAGCGATGGCTTCTTCAAGGGTATAGC
>Ga0209723_1003462_pt1 | contig 18965 bp, 13 predicted proteins | sample BiotimSIPDNA_2_FD_185750 | JGI IMG/M metagenome (GOLD analysis project Ga0209723, IMG submission 185750) | Anaerobic biogas reactor microbial communites from Washington, USA - Biogas_R2 time_0 SIP DNA (SPAdes) (version 2) | ecosystem: Engineered > Bioreactor > Anaerobic > Unclassified | place... | reverse complement strand
AAAAACGGAATGTTTTGGCGCTTTTTTTCATTGCACCAAAGAAGAATTTATCCATTTTCACATAGTCCTTTTCCAAACCGCAAAAACGGCAGCTCATTTCAAAATTTGCCGAATCAACAAACACCGCCGCGCGCTCGTTGTCAAACCCGTCCACCGCCAGATAGGGATGGTTGGCGGTGGTGCGGATGGTTTTGCCGGTGGCGGTGGTGAGCTTGTAAATCTCTTTGACGCCCATATCCATCAGCGCGTTGACGCGCGACACCGTCAGCCGGCCGGTGTTTTCGTCCAAAGTCAAAATCTCATCGCCGGCCTTGACTTGATCAATGCGGCAGTCTTCAAAATATTCCTCCTCCACCCATTCGCCCCGCTCATTCTGCCGCTTGCGCCGCCTCTTCACGCGCAAAAGCGTGTCGCCGGTAACGCACTGCCCGCCGGCCACATGCAACAACCCCGACGGCGCGGTCGTCCCGATCCCCACATTGCCAGTGTTATCAATGCGCAAACGTTCGCTCCAACTGCCCGCGTTCCTCGTTGAAAACGCCAGCGCGCCGCTCTGCGCGCCATCGGCATGGCTCACGCCGATCAAATCAATACCCGCCACGGTTTGCACCGTGCCGCTCAAATTCGCCTGGCCGAAAGCAAGGCCGATGGTGTTGTTGGCGGTGGTATCGGTATTCACGATTCCCAGCAAACTCGCATCCCCCACATCCGTGCTGGCATTCGCCCCCGCAACATTAAACTTGTAAATCGGCGTCGTCGTGCCAATCCCGACGTTGCCGGCGTTGGTGACGACGAATTTGTCGGCTCCTGCGGAGTCTTGCACGCGCAGGGCGAAGGAGGTGTTTAACTGATCCGCGCCTTGCAGATAGGTGTTGTGGGCGACAATGCCGTTGCCCACGAAGTTGTGGGTGCCTTCCACTTCAATGTCATAGACCTGCTCGGCGGGCAGTTTCTCAATTTTGGCGATGCGTTCATATTGCGGCCGGTTGTTGTCGCCGGCAACCGCGATCATCTGGCCTTCGCGCAACTGGCTCACCTTGGTCCATCGCCCCGCGGTAACCACTCACCGGGAATTGTATTTTGAGGGTCTATCCCCCGCGCTTGTCCCAAGGTAATCCGCGGGATAATCGCGGGGGTTAGACCCTGGCAAAAGAATTTTGAGCGCAAAACCCCTGAACTTTTTAAAAACCTAACAAAATTTGCGACCGCAAAAAATGTCAGGAATTCATTAATCGATAGCATCAAAGTGCTTTGAATAAATTCAAATACTTTTGAAGGGGTCTAACCCTCGCGGTAACGAGGGATAGACCCCTTCAATTTTAAACCCGGTGAAGGATCACTTTTCCCGGCGTTCGTTTTCGGACGGCAAAATTCCTCTGCCGGAAATCATTCCCTGGGCCAAGCCCAACAGTGCCAGCGTTGAAATCAAGTTTGATCCGCCATAGCTCACCAGCGGCAATGGCAGGCCGATAATGGGCAAAAAGCCGATGTTCACTCCGACATGGACGGCCGCCTCCGCGAACAACAGCATTGCCAATCCCGCCAAGAAGAATTTTGAAAAATTATCGCGAGCGCGCCGCGCGGCCCGCGTCAAGCGCCAGACAATCATAAACAACAGAAACAGCGCCCCGGCGCCGGCCAAAAGCCCGAATTCTTCAATGATCGCCGCGAAAATAAAATCGGTTTGCGGTTCGGACAGAAAACCGTATTGCGCCTGCGATCCCTGCCCGAAACCCTTGCCCAAAATACCGCCGGTGCCCACGGCAATGCGCGCCTGATTTTGGCTCCACGAAACGCCCAGCGGATCTTGAGGCGCGAAAAAATCCGCGATTCGGTCTTTTTGGTAGTCTTTGAACAAAAAGAGCCATCCCAGAACAAAAAGCGCCAAAAATCCCGCCAGCAGGAAAAGCAGGTGCGTTTTTTTCGCGCCCGCCATCAGCAGTAGGCCGATCCAGAGAGGGATGATCACCAGACACGGTCCCAAATTCGGCTGGAAAAAAATCAGCGCGGCGGGCAGAGCCGCATAGAGCCCGGTGAGCGCCAAGTGCCGGATCTGATACATCGTTTCGTGCCGCCGGGAAAAATATTTCGCCAGCAGCGCCAACAGCGCGGGCTTGAGCAATTCAATCGGATCAAGAGTGAAAATGCCCAGATCATACCATGTCCGCACGCCGCGAACGGAAGAGCCGAAAAAAAACAATCCCGCCAGCGCGATGATTGACGCCGCATAGAACATCAGCACCGCCGCCGAATTTTCCTTGAAGATCCGCCAATCAAAAAAACTCGCCGCCAGCATCGCGGCAACGCCAATTCCCAAAAACGCCGCCTGGCGCCAAAAAGCGGAAAAGTCGCCCGCGCGCGACAAATTGCTGTAAATGGAAAGCAACCCCAGTCCCGCCAGCGCCAGAGGAGCGAAAAAAACAATTCCGTCAAATCTCTTGAAATGCGCAACAATGTAATTCATTCTTCAAATTACTCCAAATCCAGTTTATCCGCATCAGACATCAACGCAGGCTTCTTCTTTCTTCGCGCCACAATGACAATCGCGACAATCACCGCCAAAAGAAGCGCAGAAAGGCCAGCGATCAAAAACACCGTCGGATTGCCACCCTTTTCCTGAACGGCAACATTCGCGCAATCCGGATCCGCACTCTCGCCTTCCGCCGGGCAATCCGGATCGCAAACGCAGTCCGCGGCATCATCGCACACATCATCTTTGGCGCCAATATCTATCGTTGAACATTCTTGCCCTTTTTCGGCGGCCAACGGATCCTTATACTCAAACGAAACCAAAGCGTAGCTTCCCAAAGCATTGCCGTTTTCATCCTGGCAGCGGATGTGATAATCATACTTGCCGTAACCGTCCAAAACGACGTCCGCCGACTGGTCCAATCCGCCGACACTGGAAAAAACGTCCGACATCTCTTCAAATTCGCGATTGTCTTTGGAATAACGGCACACCGACAGCACATTCGTGGAAAATTCCAGCGTGATTTCTTTTTGATAAATTGTTCCCGAAGGAGAGATGTCGGAGATGATTGGCCCGGGTTTATTCTTGACGGCAACGAATTCAATCATTGCCGACTGGCGGGAAATATTTTCCGCGCCGTCCTTGCATTTTACGTAATAAAGATGACTGCCCGCCGTTGCCAGCGGAATTTTTTTCTTGTGAAAAGTTCCCGCAGAGTCGCTTTCCATTTCGTTTGCCATCGCGCCGTATTCCTTGTCCGAAATATCATACCGGCACAACGATTTTTCGTCGGTAACCACGGAAATCTCCGTTTCATCGCCGGAAATTTCTCCTGACGGCAGAGGATCGGAAATTGACGGCGGCGTCTTGTCCGCCGGCTCGGAAAGCGCGACGGGAGAAGACGAGCCGGAACTTGCCGCCGGCGGATTTGACACCGGCACCGCGGAAGACGTTGCCGGATTGACATAGGTGAACGATATTTTCCCCGAAGCGGAGACGGCGTTGCCGGCGGTATCGGCGCACCGGACAAAATAATTGTAGTTTCCCGGAGAGGGCAGGACTATCAGCGCGGAATGATTGATCCGGTTGGCGGTGCCAAATTTCAAAGCCATCAGACCGAAGGCCGTATCTTTGTCGCCATAGCGGCATTCGGAGGGCTCGTTGGTGGAAACGGCAAGCGTTACATTCGCGCCGTTAACCGTTCCGGAAGGAGACAAATCGGAAAGCGACGGCGGAGTCGTATCATTGTCGGCGCACGCGCCGTTGACGCAAATTTTTCCCGACAATTCACAATTGACGCTGTCGCTCCATGTTTTGTTTTCCGTGCACGCGCCGCTTACACAATCTTTGGCAACCACTTCTTGCTGGACCCAGTTGCCGCGGCACTGGAAATTCTGTGTCGCCGAATTGGCACCGCAATTTTGCGCCACTCCTCCCCGGTTGCCGCAAGAATCATACCAATACAAATGGCCGCTGTCGCATTTTTTGGAAAAATTCGGCGTGCAATCAGTATTGGCGACGCACTGGCCGGAGGCGATGCAGGATTCGTTGGCCAAGCAAGAACCGCAATTTACCGCACCGCCGCAATTGTCGTTCCAGACACCGCACAATTTACTCAGCGACGAACATGTTGCCGGCACGCACGAAGAAACACACTGGCCGGAGGCATTGCAAGTCTGTCCCGAAGCGCAGGTGCCGCAGGTGCCACCGCAGGCGTCGGAACCGCAAACCTTGCCGGAACAATTGGGCGTGCACGATGCCGCGCACTGGCCGGAGGCATTGCAAGTCTGCCCCGAAGCGCAGGTGCCGCAAAAAAGCCAGCCGCCACATTGGTCGGAAACAATGCCGCACTGTTTTCCCTGCGCCGAACAGCTTTTGCAGGTTCCCGAACACCGGGAGGCGGTTTCCAGCAGATCGCCGGGAGCGTTGAACGGAAAAGCCGCGGCGCAATAATTGTTTTGGCAGGTTCCCGAATCGCAGGGAAATCCGGCAGAACAACCCCAGCCGGACGCCACCGTTTTCCACGTCCCGGAGCGGCAAACTGCCCGATTCAAGGCATTTTCCCGATACTCTCCGCTGGCAACGCATTGACGGTTGAACCCGACGCCGTCGCCCCAGCCGCAATAGCCTGCCGGACAGCAAACTTTGTTGTTACAGACCGTGCCCGACGGACAAGTTTCGCCGGCGGCACAGGTTCCCGCCACGCCCGGATCAATCGCGCAATCACGGCAAAAATATTTGTCGCCGACAAGCTGGCACGTTCCCTGGTCGCAAGCAAAACCCTGGCTGACCGGCAGTTGGTAATACTGGCCCTTGCCGTCTCCTTCGGCGGTGGTTGAACAACCCCAGCCGCGGAGATTGATCTTCCAAACACCACTGCGGCAAATCGCGCTCGCCGTGGCATTTTCCCGGATCTGGCCGGCGGCAACGCATTCGCGGACATTTATCGTGCCGTCGCCCCAGCCGCAGGCGCCCGAATCGCAACACACTCCGTTACTGCAATTTCCCGAACTGCATTGCCAATCACTGGTACAAGAAGACAAATTACTTTGATAGGCAAAAATACTGCCGCCGAGAAACGCCGCCGCCAAAAATATTGCCGCCAGGTATAAATTTATCCGTTTTATTTTCATTTTTTTATTATCCCAAAACCTCTTCCTCGTCCAAATTTTCTTCGGTTTTTTTCCGTCGCGCAACGATAATAATAATTATCGCAATAATGATTAAAATCAGCAAAAATCCCAACAGGAAAAATATCCGCGAATTGCCGCCGGTTTCGGAAGCGGCAACGCCTGCGCAATCCGCATCCTCGTCTTCGCCGTCAACCGGGCAATCCGGGTCGCAAACACAATCCAAGGTGTTGTCGCATTCGCCGTCACGGTCGCCGTCCGCAATTTGGTAGCAATCAAGCGATACCGGCGCTTCGCCGGAAACAGCCGGATCCTTATACTCAAAAGAAATCGCCGCATAGCTCCCCCGAGTGTTGCCCTTTTCATCCCGGCAACGAATGTGATAATTATAATTTCCGTAATCGTTTAGAGTGATCATCGCCGATTGGCGCAATCCGTCGTCGCTTGCGGAAAGCAGATCGGTCATTTCTTCAAACGCGAGATCTTGCGGCGAATAACGGCAAACCGCGGGAACATCGGTAACCGCTGTGAGCATAATTTCCTCCTGATAGACCGCACCTTCCGGAACAATCTCTGAAATTGCCGGACCGGGCTGGCTTTGAGCATAGTTAAATTTTACCATCGCCGTTTTTTCGGCCTCATTGCCCGCATCATCTTTGCAAGCGACATAATAGGCATAGTTGCCCGGCGCGGAAATTGATATTTCTTTGCTGTGAAACGTGCCCGTGCCATCGCTTTCCAGAGTATTTTCCATTGAATCGTAATCCGTGGCGGCAATATCGTATTTGCATGATGATTTTTCGTCGGTGGTCGCCGAGATTTGCACTTTTTCGCCGAAAACATCGCCGGCGGGCAGAGCGTCGGAAATCACCGGCGGCGTTTTATCCGAAGCCGGCGGCAAAACCGGGGAACTCGGAGACGTTTCCGTGACTGCGGGAGACTGCGCCGGCAGGGCATAGACGAATGATATTTTGCCGGAGGCAACTGCAGTATTGCCGGCAGTATCGGCGCACCGGACGAAATAATTGTAATTTCCCGGAGAGGGCAAAACCACCGATGCGGAATGGTAGGTCTTGTTCGAACTGCCGAATTTCAAGGCCATTGAAGTGAATGATATATCCTGAAGGCCGTAACGGCATTCGGAGGCCTCGTTGGTGGAAACGGTGAGCGCCACATTCGCACTGTAAATCGTTCCGGAAGGAGACAAGCCGAAAAGCGACGGCGGGGTGGTGTCGTTGACAACACAGGCGCCCGCGGCGCAAATTTTGCCGGAAAGCGCACAATTGACGCTGTCGCTCCAGGTTTTGCTTTCCGTGCACGCACCGTTGGTGCAATTCCGGGCAATCACTTCCTGCTGGATCCAATTACCGAGACACTGGAAATTTTGCGTCGCGGAATTGGCGCCGCAATTTTGCGCCAATCCTCCCCGATTGCCGCAAGAATCATACCAATACAAATGGCCGCTGTCGCACTTTTTGGAAAAATTCGGCGTGCAGTTGGTATTGCCGGAATCATTGGCGACGCATTGACCGGAAATATTGCAAGACTCACCGGTTAAACAAGAGCCGCAATTCACCGTGCCGCCGCAATTGTCATTCCAGACGCCGCATAACTTGCCCAGCAACGCACAAGTCGCCGGCGCGCACGAAGAAACACACTGGCCGGAAGCGTTGCAGGTCTGGCCCGAAGGACAAGCGCCGCAACTGCCGCCGCAAGCATCGGAACCGCAAACTTTGCCCGAACAATCGGGCGCGCACGAAGAAACGCACTGGCCGGAAGCGTTGCAGGTCTGGCCCGAAAGACAAGCGCCGCAAAAGAGCCAGCCGCCGCACTGGTCGGCAACGGTGCCGCATTGCTTGCCCTGCGCCGAACAGCTCTTGCAGGTTCCCGGGCAATAGGCCGCGGTTTCGCGCGTTTGCGACGGAGAGACAAACGGCAGGGAAGAAACACAGTTGTTGTTTTGGCAAGTTCCCGAATCGCAGGCAAATGACGCGCATCCCCAGCCGTTGAATTCAGTCTTCCAAACTCCGGCGCGGCAAACCAAACGCGCCCAGCGATTTTCGCGGTAGTCGCCGTCTTTCACGCATTGGCGGTTGAAGAGTCCGCCGCTGCCCCAGCCGCAATAGCCCGCCGGACAGCATGCGCCATAATTGCAGGCGGTTCCTTCCGGGCAAACCTGATTTGAACCGCAATCCGGGGCCGCGCCCTCGTCCACCGGATGACAACTGCGGCAAAAATAAACGCCGCCGATACTTTGGCAGGTTCCCTGATCGCAGGCCAATCCCGGACTGTCGCATCCCCAGCCGTTGAGGCGAGTCTTCCAGTCTCCGTTGCGGCAAACCAAACTCGCCCACTCGTTTTCCCGAATTTGATCGGAAGCAACGCACTCGCGGGAATTATTACTGCCGTCGCCCCAGCCGCAGGTGCCGGCGGGACAGCAGATTCCCTGAGCGGCGCCCGCGTCATTACTGCAATGCCCCGAATCGCAATCGCTGTTTTGCGCGCACGGCGCCAAATTCGCGGCGGCGGCACCGGAAAACTCGCGTGTTTGATGATACACCGCAAAAGACACCGCCACGACGGCAATAAACCCGGCGATAATGATTTTTTTCATTGTTTTAACTCTTAGGCGGTTCTCATAGCATCACCCCGTAAATTCGCAACGTCGGATGATTATTATCATCTCCGCCGGCAAACGCTCCCCAATCATTGCCCGGCGGCAATCAGCGCGTTAATCTTCCGGCGGGTATCGTTGCCCACATTACCCGAACCGTAGGTTAAACCATAGGGCGCCAAAATCTCGGCGGCATACTTTTCCTGGAAAGCTTTGACCGCGGCGCGGGTGGCCGCGTAATAATTGCCGTCTACCGTCACGCCGGAAAATCCCTGCGCGATCAAAAATTCCTGCAAACATTTGATCTCCGGATCGTTCTGCATATTGTAGATGAGATATTTCGTCAATTGGGTGCAAGAATATTTTGCGCCCCCCGCCGGCGATTGCTCGGTCTGCAAGCCGGCCAGCGCCGCCAGCTGTTTTTGCAAAGATTCAATCAATGCTTTGATCTCCGCAATTTGTTTTTCCAATTCAATGACGTCTTGCGACACCGGCTTGACATTAATGTTAATCTTTTTGGAAACGATGGCACTGCCGTCGCGAACTGCGAGAGTGCAAACATATTGTTTGTCCGAAGTTACGGCGGGAGCGGTATAATCCGGACTTAAAATTGAACTGTCCGACAAACTGCCTCCGGTGCAACTCCACTGATAGACCGGAGAAGAAGGCGCCGTGCCCGTAATTTCCGCGCTCAAAGCGGCGGTCGCGCCGGAAGAAATCTCCATTGATTCCGCCAAATCAATTCCGAACGCCGCCGCATTCACCGTGATGCTGTCGCTTACGGTTCCCGAATCGCCCGTGCATGAGATGGAAAAAACCATATTTTCGGACGACATAACGATGCTTTCATATCCGGAAAGAGCTTTGCTGCCGGACCAATTCCCGGATGCCGTGCAGGCAGTGGTATTGTTGGAAATCCACGATAAAGTGATTAAGGTGTTCGGCTTGGCCGATACCGGGCCGTCATCGCCGTTGATTTTAATGTCCGTTTGCGGCGTGCCGGCGCCGTCAACGCATTTGCCCGCCGCGGAACACGATTTGCCCGCCGCGCACGCGCCGCAATCAAAAATTCCGCCGCAGGCGTCATTCCACGCGCCGCATTCATATCCGGCCGAAGAACAGGTTTTGGCGGTGCAATCGGAATCCGAAGGAACAGAAACACACTGGCCCAGCGAACATTTTTGTCCGGTAGCGCATTTTGAACCGTCATCGGCCCATCCCAACCCGTCGGTTTTGCAAACTTTGCATCCGGAAACTTCTCCGGCGGTGCACACTCCTTGCGCCACGCACTGGCCCGCTTCGCTACAAACTTGGCCCGAGGCGCAAGCGCCGCAAAAGAGCCAGCCGCCGCACTGGTCGGAAACGGTGCCGCATTGTTTGCCCTGCGCCGAACAGCTCTTGCAGGTTCCCGGGCAATAGGCCGCGGTTTCGCGCGTTGACGACGGAGAGACAAACGGCAGGGAAGAAACGCAGTTGTTGTTTTGGCAGGCTCCCGAGTCGCAGGCAAACGATGCGCATCCCCAGCCGTTGAACTCGGTTTTCCAAACTCCGTTGCGGCAAACCAGGCGCGCCCAGCGATTTTCGCGGTAGTCGCCGTCCTTCACGCATTGGCGGTTAAAAAGTCCGCCACTGCCCCAGCCGCAATAGCCCGCCGGACAGCACGCGCCATAATTGCAGGCGGTTCCTCCCGGACAAGCCTGGTTTGAACCGCAATCCGCCGCCGCGCCCTCGTCCACCGGATGACAACTGCGGCAAAAATAAACGCCGCCGATACTTTGGCAGGTTCCCTGATCGCAGGCCAATCCCGGGCTGTCGCATCCCCAGCCGTTGAGGCGGGTCTTCCAGTCTCCGTTGCGGCAGACCAAACTCGCCCATTCGTTTTCCCGGATCTGATCGGAAGCGACACACTCGCGGGAATTGTTACTGCCGTCGCCCCAGCCGCAAGTGCCGGCGGGACAGCAGATTCCCTGAGCGGCGCCCGCGTCATTACTGCAATGCCCCGAATCGCAATCGCTGTTTTGCGTGCACGGCGCCAAATTCGCGGCGGCAAAAACAACGCCGATACCACCGAAAAAAAACACTGACGATAACGCACAAAGCGCGGCAATCAAACGAAATTTCATATTTTTATTTTTTTATTATTTATTACCATTTTTAATTTTAGCATAAAAGCGAAAACACAGGCAAACGCCCAACGTAGCGGTCATTTATCATTTATCATTTATCATTTATCGTTTATCGTTTATTACTTATCATTTTCAAAAAATCTTCTTCGCCGATGATTTCCACCCCCGACTGCCGCGCTTTTTCCAGCTTGGAGCCGGGATTGGCTCCGGCCACCAAATAATCGGCGTTCCGGGAAACCGTTTCGGAAACGTTGCCGGCGGCGGCGCGAACCGCGTCTTTGGCGGCCTGGCGGCTCATTTTTTCCAGCGTGCCGGTGATCACGAAAGTTTTTCCGGCCAGCGCGCCGGCGGCTTTCCGGTGGGGCAAAATCTTGACGCCGGCGGAAAGCAGGCCTTCAATCACCGCCGTGTTTTTACGGTCGGCAAACCAGCGACGGATTGATCCGGCAACCACCGGACCGATGTCGGCCACCGCCTGCAAATCTTCCGGCAACGCCTTTTGAATGTTTTCAATGTTTCCAAATTTTTCCGCCAGCGCCCGCGCAGTCTGTTCGCCGGCATTGCGGATTCCCAAAGCATAGATAAATTGCGGCAAACCGATTGTTTTTTTAGCGTTAACCGATTCCACCAAATTCCGGGCCGATTTTTCGCCGAATCTTGCCAGCGGCGCCAAATCGCCTTCTTTGAGGCCGAAAATATCGACGGGGCCGCGCACCAATCCCTGATCAATCAATTGTTCAATGATCTTTTCCCCCAGCCCGTCAATGTTGAAGGCGCCGCGGGAAACAAAATGTTGCAGGGATCTTTTTTGCACCGCAAAACAATCCTGATTGATACAGCGCAGAACCGCTTCGCCCGGTTTTTTTTCGGTTTTTCCGCCGCACATCGGGCAAATTTCGGGCATCTTAAACGCTGTTTCCGCGCCGGTGCGCAATTCCGCCAGCGCCGCGATGATTCCGGGAATCACGTCGCCGGCACGGCCGACAATCACCGTGTCGCCGATTTTCACTCCCAGACGCCGGATCTCGTCTTCGTTGTGCAAGGTCGCGCGGGAGATCATCACGCCGCCGACTTTGACCGGCCGCAAAATCGCTACCGGCGTGAGCGCGCCGGTGCGCCCCACCTGCACCACAATGTCTTCCACAATGGTAGCCGCCTGTTTCAGGGGGAATTTGTAGGCAATGGCGGCACGGGGAGATTTGCCGGCGATGCCCAATTTTTCAAACAAATCGTTTTGGTTCACCGCCACCACAATGCCGTCAATCTCATAGGGCAGGCGGCCGCGATGATCGCGCCAGTGCCGGTAAAAAGCAAACACCTCTTGCATATTCGCGCAAAAACGGCTGAATTTGTTGTTGGTTTTGAAGCCCGCAATCTCCAAAAATTTGTGCTCCTCTTCGTGGGTTTTTTGCCCCAAATCGGTCGCCAGCTTGTAGCAATTTGAATCCAGCCGGCGAGAGGCCGCGATTTTGGGATCCAGCTGGCGGATTGATCCGGCGGCCAAATTGCGGGGGTTGGCAAACTCCGGCAGTCCCTTTTTTCTTTGGCTTGCGTTAATGGCGTCAAAATCGCGGCGCGTTACCACCACTTCGCCGCGCACCGCCAAACGCCGCCACCCGCCGCGGACGACCGCAGAAGCCATATCTTCCAAGCCAGCGGCGCGCAAATCCGCGGCGATATCCTCAGCCGCGCGCAGGCGCAGAGGAATCGCCTCAATGGTTTTCAGATTGCTGGTAACGTTCTCGCCGACCCTGCCGTCGCCGCGCGTGGCGCCCGCCACCAGAATCCCGTCCTCATAGATCAGCTCAATGGCCAATCCGTCAAGTTTGGGCTCGCAATAAAAATCAATCCGGACGCGGTCGGCATCGGAAAGCAGGCGGCCAATCCGTTCCTGCCAATCGGCCATATCCGACTCCGAAAACGCGTCATTTAAGGAAAGCATCGGCGACGAATGGGTTAATTTTTCAAATTTTTCCTGCGGCTTACCCTCCACCCTTTGACTGGGGGAATCCGGCAAAACCAAATCCGGATGGGCGGTTTCCAAATCAAAAAGCTCCTTTTTCAAGGAATCCAGCGCCTGGTCGGAAATTTCCTGGCGGTCAAGCACGTGATAGAGATAGCGATGATGATTGATGAGTTTCGCCAGTTTGGCAATCCTTTCTTTTGCCGCTTGCCTTTCCATAAAAATTTTGCGATTACATTCGGACCCTGATCGCCCGATTTGCATTCCGATATTCGCCCGTGGATTGAATGCAAACAAACTCGCCGCAGGTATATGACGTCACCTCATAGTGATAATCTCCGTCCGTCCAGTTATAAGAATAGCCGGCCGAATCAATCTGCTTGAACAGGGCGTCCTCCACGCCGATTTGCGCCAAAGAAAACGCCTTGATCGAATCGCCCGCTTCGTTTAACATTTTAATCCGGCCGGCCACCATCAGCCCCACCCCCAGCGCCGCCGCCAAAACGATTGACATTGACGCGGCGGCGATATAAATCGCCACGCCCGCCCGGCGTTCGCAGGCCAAACCATTATCGTTTTTTTTGAAATTTAACATTTATTATTTATCACTTATCATTTATCACTTATCATTTATCATTTATTATTTATTACTTATTACTTATTATTTATTATTTATCAGTAGGCCTATTCTTCAATATCAAGATCGCGCTGGGAAATCGTGATCTGGTGATCCATGGTCTGGTTCTGGCGCCCTTGCATTCGGAGATGAATCGTGGTTCTCGGTTGCAAGTCGTCATTTTGCGCCCAGCCGTAATCATACACCGCCAAAGACACCACATCCACCGCCGGAGAAGTGAGCGGCAGATCAAAGGACCGTTCCGCGTTGGTGCGGCTTTCCATCAGCGCGCCGCTGGCGCCGTAGTCTCCTCCCGGATGGCCCAGATAATATTCCACGCAATCAACCGTTCCCGAAGAATTCAAATTTTGAAATTTTACGCCGCCGCGAGCGGTTTTTTCAAAATTAAGGCCCTTGACCGAAAGACAACCGGCATCCGGCGATTTTTTTGCCATCCGCAGGCCCCGGCCGATATGTTCCAAATTATAGGAAGATTCTCCGAGCATCTGCGATTTTGCCAGAATGGTGCGATGAGCGCGCAAGGCGTGAAAAAAAAGCCCGGCCACGGCGACCATAATCAAAGAAAAAATCGCCAGCGTCACGATCATTTCCACCAAAGTGAACCCGCATTGCCCGATTTTGTTTAATTTTTTCCCCGGCTTCATTTGATTGATTGATGATAAATTACAAGTGATCATTGATAATCAATAATTGATCATCAATAATTGATCATTGATCATTGATCATTGATAACTTATCATTTATCATTTATTACTTATCAATTATCAATGATTAATGATTGATGATTAATGATCACTGCCACCAGTTATACAATCTCTCTCTGACGGTTTCGGTGTGCTGGCCGGCCGAATCGGACCACGAAACTTCGGAAACCACCTCAAAATAATCCACCGGCGACGCATTGGGAATCACCTTAATCTTTCTTTTAAACATCGTGTTTTCTCCGGCCGAATAACCGTAAAACCCGCCGGCGATTTTCAGCAGTGCCGCCGGATCGGCGGTTAGGCCGCCGCTTGAATAATCGGCCGCGGCGCCGGATTCATAACCGGTCAATCCGTCGTTCCAATTTCCCGCGCCGCGATAAAATTTCAAATAATTGGTATCGCGAATATTGCGCGCGATCTCCGCGCCTTCGGCGGCCAGATGAACCGCGGTGAAACGATTCGCCGCGGAATTCGCCAATGCCAGCGACTGGTTGACCAGCCCGTAGGCGCCGAGCATTCCCACCGAAACGATCACCAGCGCCACCATCACTTCCACCAAAGTGAATCCCCGGCAATCCGATTTTGAAAACGCGTTTTTCATAATCAACGCCGTTTGGCGATTATTCAACATATATCAGACCGGCGATATTAGCCGCCGCCGTACGGGTCTGCGACCCGTTAGCCACGGAAAAAACAACCCTTGCTTCTTCGTATTTGTCCGCGCCTATGACAATCCGGGCGGTTAAGTCCGGCGCGGCGTAATTGATATCAATGAAATTGGCATTGGTCCACGAAGAAACGGCATTTTTGCGCACCTGCATATTGGAAATCATAATTTTACCGTCCAAAGAAATCCGCTCGGTTTCTTCGCCGTTGTCATATCTTTTATTTTTGTTCCGATCCGCATAAATGAAATAATAACTGCCGGCGGACGGCAAATAAATGCCGTAGCCACGCGGCGCCGCCGCGCCTGTGTCGCGCGACGACAGCGCCCGCTCCTGCGCCCGGCGCACATCCTGCATAAATTGGAACGTTTGATTATCCAAAACGACGCGCCGTTCGCCCTGGCGGTAACCGGCCGCGCCGATCGCGGCGACAATGCCGATGATCGCTATCACCGTCATCAATTCCACTATGGTGAATCCCGTATTGCTTTTAAAACCAAATTTCATTTTTCTGTTGCCCGATTATCCGGCAAGCAAATACCAGTCCAAAATCGCCGGCGCGAAAAAAAGTGAGATCAGCAGGCCGGCGACCAAAAACGGCCCGAAAGGAATCGGCGACGACATTGCCTTTTTTTTCGCCAACACCATTATCAGTCCCATTATAGCACCAAAAAGATTTGCCAAAAACACCGCCAGCAGTACCGGCCAGAATCCCAGCGCCAAACCCATCAAAAACGCCAGCTTCACATCGCCAAATCCCATCCATTTCCCCCGCGACGCCAGAAACATCGCCAAAAATAAACCGCCGGCAAACGCCGCTCCCGAAAGCGGATCCGCCAGCGCGAAAAAATCCGCCCGGCCGAAGAGAAAATAATCCTGCGCCAGCACTCCCGCGCGTAACGCCAAAACCGCAATCAGGCCGGCAATCAACGCCCCGTCGGGAATCAAATACCAGCGCCAGTCGGCAGTAAACACCACTGCCATCGCCGCCAAAAAAATCCACCACGCGGACAATTCAAAAAGCGGAAAAAAAGAAAAATGGCCCGCAAACACCGCCGGATAAAAACGCCACGCGGCGGCGCAAAACAATCCCGCCACCACCAGCTCCACCGCCGGATATTGCCAAGAAATCGGCTTTTGGCAATAACGGCACCGCCCGCGCCGGATAAAAAAACTGGCAACCGGAATCAAATCATGCCACGCCAATTTGTGCCGGCATTTGGGACAGCGCGACCGGCCGTCAAGCGCGCTCTCCCCCTCGCCGAAACGAAAAACCGCGCAATTGACGAAACTGCCCGCAATCAATCCCAAAATAAAAATTGATATTAAAATAAACCAAAACATAACTTCCCTCTCAATAATAAATAAATCGGAAATGTTAAATACTTAATGATAAGCTATTGATTGTGCCCGATGGTTGAACAAAAACATATTTTTTGACAAGCAGGTGCTAATCAAAAAACAAAAAATCTGAAAGGGTCGGACCCTTTTAAAAAATACCGCGAGTTTATTTTATCACATCGGTGCCGAAACAAAAAACGGCGGAATAACCATTTCCGTCGTTTTTTGGAAATTACCGGCAAATTAAAGCGCCGTCGTGCAGGAAGCGGCATTTGTGCCGGTCAACGCTGACGGCATCGTAATCTTCAAAAACGACCCCGCGTGCGACGCCACCACAAAGAACTTGTCCGTGCCGCCGTCGTTAATCGCCTTTTCCAGGCGCGCATAGTAGCAGAAATACTTATCGTCTCCGGCGGTATCATTGATTAGCGCGCAATAACCGTAAGCACCGTCGGCAAGCGGGCAAGAAGCCGGCGTGGGCGTGGTGGGATCTTTCGGCACGGGATTCAGATAGTCGCCGATGGCAGTGGGCATCGCCGTAGTGGAATTGGTAAGATACGTGCCGGCGGTGGTGTCGGAGCTATACATTGATTGGGCCGAAACCAGCTGGCGCATATCCGATTGCCGCTTGGCGTCCCGCGCCTTTTCGCGCGCGCCGCTCATTGACACCAGCACCATGCCGGCCAAAATTCCGATAATGGCGATCACCACCAGCAATTCAATGAGGGTGAAACCTTGTCTTTTGGATTGCATTTTGTTTTATTTTAAAATTAATTTATCTTCGTCTGTCGCTAACTTTTTATCGTTAACTCTTCGTTAATATCTTCGACCTTTTATTGTTTTTTGTTGACAAGTCAATTATACCGCGGCCGGCAAGAAAAATGCAATAGGCCGCCGGCTCCGCCGTCAAACCGCGTTCATTGAATTGTAAAGCGGGATCATCACCGACCCGACCACGCCGCCGACCAGCAGGCCCAAAACGATGATCAGCGCCGGCTCAATCAACACCAGCATTGAATCAATCGCCCGGTCAGCCTCTTTTTCGTAAAAATTAACCATCACCAGCAAACTCTTGTCCATTGAACCGGTCTGCTCGCCCACCAGAATCATCTGCGAAAACATTGATGGAAACAAATCCGGATAATTAAAGAGCACCGAAGACACCGTTTCTCCCCGGCGCACGCCTTCGGCGGTCTTGTGAATCGCATCGCGGTAGAGATCGTTGCCCACGATGTCGCACGTGATCTCCAGTGCGCGGGTAATGGGAATGCCGCCGGAAATCAGCACCGACAGATTGTCGGCAAAGCGGCTCACATAGAGCATTTTCAAAAGATTTTTAAAAATCGGCAGGCGCAAAGACAGATTATCAAAAAACCGTTTTCCCGATTTGGTGCGCGAAATCCGAAACGCCGCCACAATGATCGCGATAAGGCACAGCAATACGATAATACCGCCGATACCGCGGATGAAATCGGTGGTGGCGATCACCGCTTTGGTGATCGCCGGCAATTCCGTTTCCGACTCCTGCAACATTGAGGTCAGATTCGGCATCACAAAATAGGCCAGCAAAAACAGCACCCCCACCATCACCGCCACGATCACCGCCGGATAGACCATGGCCGCCTTCACTTTTCCGGCAAGATAATATTGTTTTTCCAGATAATCGGCCATATAGTTGAATTGCTCGGAAAGATTTCCCGAAACTTCCCCGGCCTTCACCATTGAGACAAAAAACGACGAAAAAACGTCGGGATATTTCGCCAGCGCGTCCGACAGCGGCGATCCGGCTTCCACCGCCTGGGCGATTTTGAGAATTTTTTCGCGGAAACTCTGATTTGACAGCTGGCCGCCGACGGTGCGCAAGGATTCCACCAATGACACGTTGGCGGCAAACATCACCGCCAGCTGGCGCGAAAACACCGCTACATCTTTGCCCGAAACCCCTTCAAAAAAACGGATATTGCCGAAAACTTTCCGCTCCTCTTTCCGCAAGAAAGTGATAAAAAGCCCCTGCTGGCGCAAAACCTCCGCCGCCGCCTGGACCGATCCAGCGTCAATACTGCCGGCCTTGACTTCGCCGCTCTTAGTTCTGGCTTGATAAACAAACTTCATAGAAAAATCAAAACGTAAAAATCAAAAATCTGCGCCCGAGGCGCACCCGCCTTTGGCGGGAAAATTAAGGAATTTTTATATATAACGTTGAAATTTTTTTCCAAAAAAATTTCAACTCCAAAATTTTTCATTTTGATTTTTACATTTTTAATTTAATAGACCTACTGCGTAAATATTTACGCAACGAAATTTTCAGATTTCGTGCGAGCCGAATGAGGAATGAGGAGGCATATTGGCTTAAATATGCCGACGATTGACGAATTCGGCGCAGCCGAAATATGGAAATTGCAGTAGTAAATATTTACGTAGTAGGTCTATTAGATGAGGGCTTCCAGCTCCTGCGGATTCAACGAATAGGAAAGCGCTTTTTGCAGATCAATCTCGCCGGCTTTCACCAAATTGGCCAGCGATTTGTTCAAAGAAATCATTCCATCCTTGAAAGAAGTGTCAATCACCAGGGGAATTTCGTGGATCTTGTTCTCGCGGATCAAATTGCCGACGGCAAAATTGTTGAAAAGCACTTCGCAAGCGGGAATCATTTTCCCCTTGTTTGACAAAATCAGGCGCTGGGAAACGATGCCCAGCAGAGACGCGGACAATTGGGCGCGGACCTGCGATTGCTGTTCGGCGGGGAAAGAATCAACGATGCGGTGGATGCTTTGCGGCGCGGAATTGGTGTGCAAAGTGGCAAAGACCAAATGGCCGGTTTCCGCCGCGGTAAGCGCGGTGCTGATGGTTTCGGCATCACGCATTTCCCCGATCATAATCACGTCCGGATCCTGGCGAAAAACGGACCGCAACGCCATGGAAAAAGAATAGGTGTCGGAATTCAATTCCCTCTGCTCAACCACCGAAGCGTCGGGCGTGAACAAATATTCAATCGGGTCTTCAATGGTGATGATGTGATCGCAACGGGTATGGTTGATCGCGTCCACCAGCGCGGCCAACGTGGTTGATTTTCCGTGCGATGTCGGTCCGGTGATCAACACGAACCCCTGCTCGGAATCAATCATTTTTTGCATTATCGGCGGAAGGTTAAGCTCGCTGATCGTTCTGATTTTGGTGGAAATCAGCCGCAAGGCGCAGGAAACGCACCCCCGCTGGAAAAAAACGTTGGTCCGGAATCTTTCCTTGCCTTCAAACGCGTAAGAAAAATCAATTTCTTTGAATTTTAAAAACTGGTTTTGCTGTTCGGGAGTCATTAAGGCGAACGCCAGCCCCTGACTGTCCCGCGCCGAAAGCGGCGCCTCTTTGGGAATTGCCCACAATTCCCCGTTGATGCGGATGATCGGCGGATAACCGGCCGCCAAATGGAGATCGGAAGCGCTCTTTTCCACCGTGATCGCCAAATATTTTTTCAAGGATTCTGAATAATCCATATTTCAAATTAAAAATTGAAATTGAAAAATTTAAAACCGGTTTGAAACGCGCAAACGCCGCATTTTGCAATTTTCAATTTTGAATTTTTATTTTAAATTTAAATTCGCTGCTCCTGCCATCATGATTTTTTCATTGTTTCGAAGCTTCCAACGCTTTGTTGATTTCCGCCGCCACCTCGCTGGGGGTGAAATGCGCTTTGATCATAAACCCGTCGGCGCCCAGATCAAGCCCCTTTTTTATCTCTTCTTTTTGCCCCAGATTGGAAAGGATGATGATTTTCAGACGGTTGATATATGAATCCGGTTTCTGGCGGCGCATTTTGC
>Ga0209723_1003460_pt1 | contig 18979 bp, 20 predicted proteins | sample BiotimSIPDNA_2_FD_185750 | JGI IMG/M metagenome (GOLD analysis project Ga0209723, IMG submission 185750) | Anaerobic biogas reactor microbial communites from Washington, USA - Biogas_R2 time_0 SIP DNA (SPAdes) (version 2) | ecosystem: Engineered > Bioreactor > Anaerobic > Unclassified | place... | reverse complement strand
AAAATGCGCTGGTTTTTGACGACCGCCAGCTGGAACAAACCGGGACCTTACGCCCATGGCTGGAAATGCTTGTCCATGAAGATCGCAGCCCCTATACCACCCAGGCCAGCAAGCTTCTGCAGCAGATCGATCTGATCCAGGAAGCTTCTGCCAGCTATTTGCTGGAAAACGGCGAAATATTATCTCTCTTGCGTGAAGGTGATCAGGTTCATTACACCCTGACAGACAGTCTTCAAAATCCAGTATCCGAAGGGCTCCTTGGCGAACCGGATCTGATGCTGGATGCTGCCAGAGACCTTTCCCTGAGTGAAGCTGGAAGGGATGGGCTTACTGCCACCCTGCTTACAGCTGAAGCGATCGATCATCTGAACGCGCTGCGGATCAGTGAGCCAATGGTTTCTTTCAGCCATTCGCAGCATGCTCAAATCCCCGATGGACTAAGCATGCCCCTCTCGCAGGCCAATCGTCTGATGGAAAGACTGGATCAACGTCAGGCGATCGACCGTCAAAAATCTGATTATGCTGGACCGCTCACCTACAGCACTGATTTTCGGGTGGAGTACATCAAGGAAGGTCTTCCGGCAGCTTATACCGGAAAACAGGAGATAGGTGCTGGCGATGGCAGTCTCTCCCATCACATGCAGCTGACCGTTCAGGAGGCTCTATCAGATCGTTCCTGGCGCAATTACCTCAAAGAAATGGGTGAAACGCAGTTACAAGCCGATCCCAATGCTCTAGGGGAGGTGCGTGATGAGCTCTTACCCTATTTCAATCAGCATCAAGCCCTGACCTTCCTCAAGGAACGGAAGGAAGTCTACCAGGCAGGGCTTCCCAATGTTGCGGAGGAAAAACGCGAGGCATTATCGGCTTACTATGGGGATGTGACTGCTTATGTGCAGGAAAGCAGACAGCAGATGAACCTCAGCCAGAACCCACAGACCCTTGATTTTCCACAACTGGATCAGTATCTGAACGCAAATCTGAAGGAGCGCGATCTGGACCTGGATGGCTCACCGGAGCGGGTGGATATCGATGATCAGGACAGCCGTGTGCAGCTCACCCATCATCTGGACAAAAAAGATGGAATACAAGAAAGGAATTCCATCAGGGAAAAACTGCGTGGTACGAAGTCAGTTAAACAAGAAAACCTAGCCAAAAAAGAAAACTTTCAGGATGTGGAGATAAGTTAAATAATTTTTGCGTAGGATAACAAATAACAGCGTTCCGACTACCATCGGAACGCTGTTATTTAATCTGCCATAAAATGTACGACTATCGGTCTTGTTTGACAAGTAACAATTATCAGGAAGGATAAAAAAGGTTCTCTGTTTCCAGCTATAATGAAGTAACACGTTGTTAACATCAGGTTTGGTATCATGAGGTTAACGAGAGAACAATGCGCATTCTGATTATAGAAGACGAAAATGACCTGGCTGAAGCGATCGCTATTACCTTGCGCGACTCGCTTTATGCTGTCGATATTGCCAATGATGGGCAAACTGGCTTGTTCAAAAGCATTGAAATTGATTATGACCTCATTATCCTCGATTTGAACTTACCTGGGATGGACGGCCTCCAAGTTTGTCAAGCAATCCGGGAGAAGAAACCGGATGTGTTTATCTTGATCCTAACTGCTAGAGCGGAAACCAACGATGTGATTTTAGGTCTGGATAGAGGAGCAGATGATTACCTGACCAAGCCTTTTCAAATGGGGGAATTGGAAGCAAGGCTGCGGACACTGTTGAGACGTGATCTGCGCACCAGAGAACCCATATTACAAGTTAGGGATATCCGCCTCGACCCTGCGACGCGTAAGGTTTGGCACAAAAACAAGTTAATTAGATTGAGTTTCAAGGAATTTGCCCTTTTACATTACTTGATGAGTCGACCTGGTGAGGTAGTCACTCAGACAGAGATCGTAGATCATATTTGGGACGAAGAGGTTGACCTTTTTGCAGTTTCGGTCCGAGTTCATATCCACAACCTGCGAAAAAAGTTTCGCGACTCTGAAAACCCATATATTGAGACCCTGATCGGTCAGGGTTATCGGTTAATCACTACATTGGAAGATGAAAAAGATTGATGCCGATAATCCGAGCAAAAAGCCGAAACTCCAGACACAGCTAATGATCTGGACCTTGGGCTTGGTTCTCCTGCTTGGGCTCTTACAGGTACTGCTGATCAACCGCATGACCGTCGTAAATGTTCCTAAGACCATCCAAATGGAACTAATACGACCAACTTTACAAAGCCAGAGCTCAACCCAAGTAGAACGTGAAGAGCCACCTTCAATATCGGATGGGGCTAATGAAATCGGGGAAGTCGTGCAAAGACAGATGTGGATAATCTCTGCGATATCTTTAATTGCCTTGCTGATCATCGGAACAATCGGCTCGTTCATCGTTAGCAACCATGTTTCCAGACCAGTGGATCTGTTCAGTGAACAAATTGCTTCAATCAACGTAAACTCTTTAGAAAAACGGCTTATTCCCTCAGGAAAAGGTCATGAAATCGATCGAATGGCTTCAGAGATCAATAAAACCCTTGACCGTTTAGAACAGGCTTTTAGATCTCAGGAACAATTCGTTTTAGATGCAGCGCATGAGTTACGAACGCCTTTGAGCACCTTGCATGCCCAAGTCGAGATACTCCAAGCTAAGCAAAATAAAGGTGAGGGTGTCCCTGAGGCGATTCTCAGCGCTCAGGGAAAAAACTTGGTTCGAATGGAAGCGATCGTAGAGGATCTCTTATTATTAGCAAAGGGAAAACAGCAATTTCCTGAGGAATGCGTTGATCTCTCACAGTTAATTGGAGAGATTTGCATGGATCTTCAATGGCTCGCCGAAAAGCATGAGGTGAAGCTGATGTACGAGGCAGAGGAAATCCAAGTTATTCAAGCAAATCCCATGATGATTGACCGATTAATCCGAAACCTTATAGTCAATGCGATTCAATACAACAAGCCTAAAGGAGTGGTAAAAATCAACCTTAAGCCAAAACCTGAGGCGTTGTTCCTTAGTATTCAGGACTCAGGGATAGGCATCGCCCAAGAAGATTTACCTCACATCTTTGATCGTTTTTATCGTGTAGATCCTTCCAGAAGCCGTCTAAGCGGTGGAACGGGCTTGGGGCTGGCGATCGTCCAACACATCGCCGAACTATATAAAGCAGAAATCACGGTTGAGTCTGAGGTAGCGAAAGGCAGTTGCTTCATCGTCAGTTTTCCAAAAACTGAGTAGTTGTTAATACACCCGCTTAACATTCAACTTGTTATCCTTTAGACAAACCTACTCAACAATGGAGGTAACAATGTTGAAACAAAAGAATTTAGTTTTAGTTGTCGCGATTCTCCTTATGGCTGGATTAGCAATATCAGCCTGGTCGTTCACTCACAAAAGCGGAGACGGTCTCGTGTGCCCACGCGGATACACGCCTGCAGTTTTACTCGATCCGATTCAAGAGGGAGAAAACAATTCCAAGGTTGTCTCCGAAACCTGTATCGAAACCAGTGAAGAGGTGTCTGTCGAATTTTTGGAACCCGTCGATCCTGCAACTTACAAAATGCTTGAACCTAGTGATCTCGTCACGGAAACCAATGAAACCATTATGGGTCCTAGTGAAGCCGCAGGTTACCGCTGTGTTGTTCTTCTGGAACCTATTGCCGACGGTGCGACTGAATCGAAAATCATCGATGAGGTTTGTTCAGACAAGCGGATTACAGAACTAGGTGGCATTGAACTGAACAGTGCCTATCTTATTGCAAAGTTTTATGATCGAACGAACTATAGATCGTTGTTGAAGGAGTACTACGGAAGCATTCCATGTTCTTCCGGGGTCAGTTATGGAAGAAACAATCTCGCAGATGATGGTTTTGATAATCGTTATGAGTCTGGTTCTGCCTACTCGAGTTGTAACTTGATTGAGGTCTTTGACTTTATCAATCACACCGGTCCAACTTATGCCTGCGGTGCGAATTGCTCGACTTTCTATGCACTGAATAACGCAGTAAGCTCTTGGCGGGTTAAGAATTAATTTTCTGGGAGATGTTTCAGGGGCTGATAGACATTACCAGCCCCTGCATCTTAGAGATTGGAGGATTTACTTTCTTCGCCCGCTCTTTACCCGTTTTGGAGAATACATCGGCCGAAAGTAATCATTTTTGTATTCTATAAACAACTTCTCCCCCAACTGGTTTCGTACCGTGAAGGAAAAACGCGAGGCATTATCGGCTTACTATGCGGATGTGACTGCTTATGTCCAGGAAAGCAGACAGCAGATGAACCTCAGCCAGAACCCACAGACCCTTGATTTTCCACAACTGGATCAGTATCTGAACGCAAATCTGAAAGAGCGCGATCTGGACCTGGATGGCTCACCGGAGCGGGTGGATATTGACGGCTCCGATGCGCGCCTGCAATTAGTACACCATTATAAGCGCACAGATGGCAATGAGAGGCGTATGAACAGTTATTCGGTTGAAGAAGAAAACCTGCTAGCGTTTTAAACGGAAGGATTCAATACTAACTAGACTTTGTTTGAACTGTATCGTCTCTACCACTTCGAGGAGGATGAAGAGATGTTAAGCCTAATTTCGCAGTGCAAAGCAAGATCGAGGGTGAACAGAGTGAGAGCTTAGACCAATATCCGATCTGTGTTGCTGAAGAGATGAACTCAGTAATTAGTAGAGGCTGACCCAAAAGTCCGAATTTTCAAAAAGTTGGCCTAAAAGTGGGGGGGAACTATCAGTTTTTGCCCATGAAATGATGATGCAATCCCATTTTTATGGCTAAAAATGCCTGTAAGTGGGGGAGCTAAAAATGAAGTTATACTTTTGGGTCAGCCTCTAGGCGGTTTTGTCAGCGTTTAGCTAATCCACCCCAGAAAACTACTTTAGCAAGCCATTCCTCTCAAAAACTAATGGAGGTATATCATTTTCAGATGAAAGGCGCATTTTGAGATGTTCAATTCTTACTTCAGACATTTCATGGTCTTCCGGGTCTGTAATAAAGGGCAATACAAGCTCCGAATAATCGTTACCAACTGGTATAAAGAATGATTCGACATTTCCACTTGTTCCGATTTTGTAAAGTATGTATAAGGAACGAAACTCATTTTGATCCCCAATTAGTTCTGCGCAGTTAGTTACAAGCAAGAGCAATTTGTTCAATCTTTGAACTGGTTTCCATTCACAGACAAACTTATTCTTACTGGTGAACTTTAACGATGTCTGACCGATCAATTGTTCCGTTTCTTTCCAGTTATCAGGATCATCTAGATAATCAATAGACAAGTTCTCATATGGAGTTTTCATTGGTATCCAACCGCCATATTTCTCAACCGAGTTAATGACTTGTTTATATTGGAGATTCTTGTTAATGTAAGTAACTATTCCTGCAAGAGTTAGGAATACAAAAATTAGTGTGACAACTCTTAATTTGGACATTAGTTGTTGTAACCGGTAATGCTTAATGCATACCATATAGACGGTGCGAAATATGCTAGATTGAATGATCCAAATGGGGTGTGACTAGCTACCTGAATTTTTGTATAATCATGACAACTACCGGTAAATGACGTCACGATAACTGCATGCCTCCATTCACCTGTTGTTACCCACTTAAAGACTACAACATCTCCTACAGAGAGATTGCACATGTATGATCCGGAACTATAGCCGACAGGACCTCTACTGGTGTTAGTTGTGAGGAATGTGTAAAAACCACCTACGTTTATCCATGGTAACGAACCCGTCTTTGTGTAAGAATCAAAATACCACTTATTCCAGTAATCATTGGGCGTGGACATTACTTGGTTAGTGCCAGCATAAACGGCTTGAGAAACAAAATTTGTACAATCTAGGGCTTCCTGCCAAAAACTTGGATTTACCCCATTTTTCCAAGTGTTAGCATAATTTACAGCAGCTGTTCTGTTGTAAGTGAGATTAATAATATTTGATGGGGATGCCGTGTTATCCCGTGGTGAAAAATCCTCAACTTCCCTCTTTTGATTAACAATGTTTCTTTCAATGGTTGAAAATATCTCATCCTCTGATCTGCCTTCAATTTGAAAGGTAAAAACATCCTGGTAATCATCAGTGATTATCCTCCAGCCGGCACCACAATCGATTAGTAGCATTTTGTGGCTTATCTCAGAGAATTCAACAGGTAGTATTGCCGGATCTTTGAAAGAAACTAGCGCATTCTCATTCAAATAAACGGTGGCTGAGGTTCCATCGATACGGATCTCAGAAAAGGAAAGGTCAATCTCATAGCCTTCATATGGAAGATAAAAGCTTGAATTGATTTTTCCAATTGTTTTTGACCGTAATCTTTCTAATTGAATCCACGAGGGCTCTGATTGGTCATTAGATATGAAACTGTTTATATAGTTTTCATCTTTCAATCCTATCAAATTTTGGTAACGAGCTTCAAAATACTTTTTGATATAAGCAATTATTTCACCTTCGGGGTTTTGGGATTCAGAGTTAGGATCATCACCAACACCCGGTAAAAAAACACTGTTCTGCCAAAACTGTAAATCGACACCTCCTGGTGGACTAGCCCAAGCTATTTGAAAAGAACTAAGTAGTAAACCAAAAATAAAGAGGAAACATATTTTTTGAAAATTTCTTTTTTGTTGCATTTTGCATCTCCTTCAAAGATTCTGTTTTAAAGAACACGCTCCGTGGATGGATTGTTCTCTATTAATATAGACGAAATTTCCCTAAAAAGTGTTACATATGAATTAGATTTGAAACCAGTGATTGCGAAAGCAAAATAATTTCCCTAAACATGCTTACATGTGCCGTATACCTCTGCCTTACTTGAATCAGCATCAAGACTGACCTTCTCAAGGAAGGCACGGAAGGTTACCAGGCAGGCTTGCCCATCGTTGCTGAGGACAAACGGGCTGCGTTGACTGCTTACTATGCGGACGTGTCTGCCTATGTTCAGGAAAACAGGCAGCAGATGAACCTCAGCCAGAACCCACAGACCCTTGATTTTCCACAACTGGATCAATATCTGAATGCAAATCTGAAGGAGCGCGATCTGGACCTGGATGGCTCACCGGAGCGGGTGGATATCGATGATCAGGACAGCCGTGTGCAGCTCAGCCATCATCTGAACAAAAGAGATGGGGTTTCTGAAAAACAATCTGTTCGGGAGCGCTTGCGGTCGAGGAAAGCTTGTACCGATGAGTGCTTGGAAAGTAGAGCTAATCTAAAGGAACTAGAGATAAACTAAAGCTATATTATTTTGTAATTGACAAGCCTTCCGGTTTTAATGCCGGAAGGCTTATGAATTAAAGATAATCTTCAGGAGGGAGTACAGGTGTCGGCGTTAGCTTGGGCGCCTGATCATTGGGCTGTTGTATCTGCTGAGATGGCGTGATCTGAGTAACAATAACGTTTTCTCCTCGTTGGTACTGGATTTCCATCTTCATTTCTTCTGCGTTTGACCGGATTAATTCCCGAACCTTATCTCTTTCCAGGTTAACTGAAATGCCGTCTATGCTGATCAGGATGTCGCCGGATACAAGACCGGCTATCTCCGCAGCGCTTCCAGGCTCAACATGCAGGATTTTCCCTTCACTATCAATAACAATCCCGAGGACAGGCTGTGGGAAAAAAGCGTAATCTACAATTCTTGTTTCCTCGCTTGAATCTTGATTATCATTTGTCACGTTTTGCGAAACACACCCCGTTACCAAGATTATGAAAAGTAACGACATTTCAATAAGTGTGTAAATTTTCTTTCTATTCATCTTTCCTCCTTCTAATTCTAAGAGTCATATTAGTTTAACGCACAGGATCCTTCTGGCGCAGGCCCTTGATAATCAACTTGATATAAGTATTTACTCCCATTTTTTGCGTCGGTATCAACAACCCTAATGACACCTGTTCCTATTGACCGATACATCAGATAGCTGGAAGTCCCTGAATGGCATAAACCTTGCGCATGACCAAGTTCATGGTGCATAACCGATCGTAAATCATAATAATTGGAAGGAAGCGTCGGAGCTTGAGTCCCGTCGTAGAAAGCATAACCACTTCCTATGTTAACAACAATTTTAAATTGGTAAATTGGGTTACCCCAGACTGAGGCCTGAGCAAGACAACCATTGCAGCTACTAGCAATATTCGACGCTTGGATATGGTTTGAGCTTGAGCTATTCGAAGAAAATCCAAACGCCCCAAGTTGTGTCCAATTACTTGCAGCAGAATTAAATCTACTAGACCAACCTGCACCTTGACTACTAAAACTTGAATCTATAACATAAGTCGTAGAAGTAGTAGACCATTTTCCTGACATGACGGTGTAAGCCTGAACAATTGAGTTTTGAATTGAAATCAGGAGAACAAAGCTGATTAATACTAATAGAATTGTAAGTTTTCGATTGATTTTATACATTTTTCTCCTTTCTTGCCTGTTAGCATTTATAGAATTTGTTGTCGTCAGTACTTTTACCGGTTATATTCTTTTTCATACTTGAAGTATTCTTGTAAAATAGTTCTTTGTACATCTCCTCTCAAGATTAAAAAAAGTATGGCATACATTGGCAAACTGTTCGTTTGCTAAAATATAAGTATTATTAAATACCTTCTTCAATACCTAGACCATGATTCTGTCATAAAGACTACGCTCCGTTGGTGGGTTGCTCTCTATTAATATAGACGAAATAACCTCAAAAGTGTTTCATACTTGGGTTCAGATATTTAGTGCAACGGATGAGGAGATACAATCATTCGTATGCGATACACAAGATTGAATGAAGAAGAAAGAGAAATAATTTGCAATTCTTCATGTGATCCTTAAAAGAAATTTTCTATATATCACTCTCTTCATGGTATTCTTACCAAGCTGATTTAAAATCCTGTGGGTTGTTTCATTCAAAATAAGGTCTCGTCGAAAATAATCAAGGATACTGACAGCTACCTCCGAAAAAAATACTTCTTTGGTGACTAATGCCTTTTATCATTTACCAAATCATTGTCACTCCTGAAAACACGAGAGATATCCTTTTGCACGATTTGTAATCGCTTCAGATGCCGTTTTAATTCGTTATAACTTTCATACAGATTATCCAATTGACCTCGAAGTTTCGTGCATTCTTCGAAGATTATCTTACTGGACGGATACGGAGGATTCAGGCCACTTGCTTGTAAATATTGAGTAGCTGCTTCAAATAATAACCGTTTAGTGGGAGTACATTGGTTATTTAACGCAGTCGTTTGTTGGTAATTTTCCTCTATTATTTTCAATTGTTTTACTACTCCCACTTGGAATTCCAGGGTTTTCTCAACATTTCGTACTTCAGTTTTTATTTTTGCAAGCTTAACTCTCCCTTCTTCAAGCTTTTGATTAAACATTGAAATTGTTTCTATTCCATTGTCCAGAAGGTAATTTAATGAGTTAGCAGTAAGTTTGAGATTGTTGACTCTGGCTGTCGATCGCCATTTTGATCTTGAGTCACTGATGGACATTGTATGTTCCCCAAAATTCATAAAGATCCTTTCCTTGATGGAGGTTTCCCAATACTTGTATCCGAGTGAAGACGCCTTTACATAACGGTCTTTACCTATAATTCGGAAAGCCAGGTCTCTTCCTTCCCGCGTCTCCATACCCAGCATATTCATTTTGATACAGAACTCTTCGTAGCTCAAGCTTCCTGATACGGCTATCTCTATCGACTTTCTAATCCTATTCTTCCAACTCACTCCTTCTTTTTGTGCAAGGTATTCTTTATATGAATTCCCCCGATCTGCTTGTGGAACAACAACTGACAAACCAAATTCTTCACATAGTCGATCACTTATCTTTCTTATCTGATAATAGCTTTTTCTATTCGAAACGTATTTGCGGTAATCATTAAAGTTTGCAGCACAGAAAATCAAATGGTTGTGAATATGTCCTTTATCAATGTGTGTACTAAGTACATATTCATATTTTCCTTTGAGCACCTCCTGTGCCAGACCAGCACCAATCTTGTGAGCTGTTTCTTGATTCGTCTCACCAGGTTTAAAAGACTGGATGAGATGGAATGCAAGGTTATCCCCTTTTTCCATACAATGGGATAACGTAAAGCCAAATTCTAAATCCGCAGTTTCAGGTGAACAAGCAAAGCTTGAAACAAGAATCCCTTCATCGGTTTTCTTTCCATCAAGAACATAAGTCAAAGCTTGCTTTAACGTAGACTTGATAGGATGGATCTTTGTAATCGCCATATCTCATAAAGCCTATCCTTAATTGTTTCAATATCCTGCCGATAAACATTTCCAGTGGCATTTAGGTGATGCGCAATTTGATTGACGTTTATTCCAATCATTCTGATTTGGCGTGTATGTTCTTTTAAAAAGGAATAGTCAATATGAATGATGTAAGCATCAATCGCAACTTTCCGTAAATATGCGCTTCTATTCCGAAATCCTGTGGATATCATTCTTGACTCAATACTTCTGAGTTCTTCGTCATTCACATAAAACAAAATTTGATTTTTTCGTCTTCGATTAGTCATACGCTCTCACAGTCCTTCACCTTAATCTTTCCTAAACTTCAAAAGGTAAGAGATTTCAGTTATTGAAAATGTAATTTTCGGATGTGTATATACACTTCCTTTGCTTGCTAAAATGTCACTTCGTTCTTTATTTACTTAACAGATGCCGAGCTAAGTTTGCTAAGATTAGATGTATTGAACTGGCAGATGATGATTACTGCGAATCAAGCATCTATAAATTTTCTTTTTAAACTTCTCGAATTTTGTTCTTTTTTGTGTTGCTGTCATAATTTAGACTTCTTCATGGCATTTGCCTTGCTGACTTGCGGAGGTGCCCTCTCCATCGAAATTGACGAAAAAACCTATTCAGTCGAGTCTATTTCTTCCTACAATGATTAAGTGCCTGTAATAAAAATACAATACTGCTTCATAAGAGATAGTGCCGCCCATTAACTTTCGTTCAATTAAGTAGGAACCCTAAGAAAAAACTTGAATTCCTGTATTAACGTATAATTATTATAAACAGGATAAGGAAGAATTTTGGCAAGACCAATGAACCCAAAAGTAAATTCAGAGAGCGATCGACTCTTCCTTGAAGAGCTCTATGATAACTATAACTGGTTGATGTTCAAGCATGCATGGAGATTTTTTCAGGATCAAACAGATGTTGAAGATGTTGTTCAGCAATCTTTCTTAAAACTTATTAGATATCTTCCAACTTTGAAAAAACTAAACCGAAACACTTTGGCTGTTTATATCGTTAATGTCATTAGAAGCTGCTCAATGGATATTTATAGGAAAAGAAAAATTGAGCAAGAAACAAATTTTTCTGACCTTTTTGAAGGTTTTGAGGAGACTCTGGTAGATGATTTTGATACGGATTGCGTAATGGATACTTTTATTTCAATGCAACAAATTACAAATGCCATCTCACAACTGCCAGAGAAGGATCAATTTGTTTTGGAAGCCAAATATCTACAATATTGGCGCGATTCCGAGATCGCTGAAGTTTTAGGAATCAAGAAGAACACGGTTCGTACACGTTTATTTCGAGCAAAGAATAAAGTGTTAGAAATCATTTTGAGAGGCAAGAATGAGGAAGAATAAGATTAAGAAGAATGAACTTGAGACTCTTTTTGAAGAAGCCACAATTGCAGCCGCAGAATTAAAAGGGAAAAAGCTTTTGGAAGAAGCTAAAAAGGATCCTTATTATCCGTCTGCTGAGTTCAATCATCGAATCCATTCGTTGATTGAAAGCAAAACAAAAAAGACGGAACCCCTTGCTTTTTTCAACAAGGTATTCCTGGTTTATTCCAGGGCATCTGCATGGATCCTTTTAGCATTGGTCTTACTTTTTGTAACCGTTCCGAATATCGCGTCAGCACGAAACTGGGTAACAAAACTGATTATGGATTCAAACCCAAAATATGTCAGCTATTATTTTCAAAACAATGAAACTAACGTCTCCTATCTGGAAAGCAACAATACTGGACTTTTTCCCGAAGGCACCTACTATCCAGCATATTTGCCAAGAGACATGAAGCTTATTCAATTTATTTATAAAGAATCAACGATGACATATCGGTTTCAAGACACTGAAGAAAACAATTTAATGATTCAGGTCAGTGGGCTAGGGACGACAACAAATGTTGATAACGAAAATCTTGAAGAGCAAAACATTGTCATGGTGAACGGGATGCAAGCCAGCTACAGAAGCAAGGCTGGAATGACTAGCATAATCTGGAGCGATGAAGCGCATCTTTTTATCGTTAACTCAACCCTTCCCAAAGAGGAATGTATCCGAATTGCTAATGGATTAATGAATTAATTGAAGTGAATGAATTTATCCAGGTAAGGAAATCATTGTTCAGTTTTGAAACAATGACTTCGACGCATTCAAAATCTCTTTCTTAGGCGATTCCCTATCCTTAAAACTAAAACTCAGCAGTTTCACAGGTGAATGTGAAACACTTCTTCCTGAAATTACGTTTCTGTTAATAGAAACAACACAAAGGAGAATTGTTGAAATGAAACGTTCCATTAATTCAATTGTTTTACTTATTATTTCAGCGGTGTTTATAATTTCCGCCTTTATTGCTGTTCATGTAGAAGCATCAGAATGTTGCCAAACGCTTCTTGGGCAATATACCCCACAATACACAGGCACAATGTTGATTCAAGCAAGTCTTGATCTGCCTGGCAGTATAGCATTTTGTGGCTCAACGTTAGAGGTTTATCCAGGATATAACGGTTACCTCACAATGTATTTGCAGAAAAAAACATCTGGCTCCTGGAGCAATGTAACCAGTTGGTCAGGAAGTACCGCAGGCTCAAATGGAGTTAGTTTAGATGAATTATATGCCAATCTCATAGTTGGGACAACTTATCGTGTACGTGCGGTTGGCATGGTCTATCAAAATGGAGTTTTTGTTGAAACGGTTTCTGCGATATCTCCTGAACGTACAAGGTAAGTATAAAAAATGGAAATGTAAAAATTTGACCAATTACCATAACGAAATTTCTAGCAGAAAGGAGCGGATTTCATAATGTTAAGAAAACAGGAAAGCAACAAAGAAGGAAATAATTGGCTTCAGGTCATAATACAAGTTTTGACAATTATTCTATTAGCTTTAATGACTTTTTACTTCTATAAAATGCAAGCAACTATCTCTAATCTTGCTATTCTGATCCGAGATACTGGGACAGTAAAGGATGACCAAGGCAACACGACCTTACGAACGTTTGAAGGACCAATTAGTATTCTTGACGCCCCTATCTTAAACGATCTCGATTCGTCTATAGTTGTAATTGTTGAGTTTGCTGACTTTGAATGCCCATTCTGCGCAAAAGCTTCACAAATAATGGGAAAATTGCAGAACGAAAACCCTGATGTTCTATTCATCCATAAAGACTATCCTCTTAAGTACCACGCACAGGCAGAAGAGTTGGCAGTTGCAGCACGTTGCGCAGGAGAGCAAACAGAATACTGGGAATTTTACCATTCTCTATATGAAACACCAGTCAATACAAAGGAAAATTATGGTTTCTTAGCAGAAAAACATATGATTGATGATTCATCATTCATGGTTTGTTTGGATAACCCTGAACAGCTCAACCGAGTGAGGCGGGATTCCAAAGAGGGACTTGCAATAAAAGTTGATCGTGTTCCGTTGTATATTGTTGGCACTTACACCTTAGGTGAACATGAGATCCATATTAATGGTGCGTTTTATTCAATTGACGAAGTTACCGACGCGATTGAATTTTACAAGAATAGATAAAGGATAAATATGAAACTCATAAAGTTTAAAACTCTTCTAAAAATGTTTACTTTTTTTGTGTTATTGAGCGGTTGTAGCAATCTACCTAATCCTTTAATAGATCAAGTAAAAAAACATGAAATTGATGCAGCACTGCAAACTTGGGAGGAAATCGCCCGATCAAATGAAAAGCATTTAGCAGGAGACGGCTGGTTGGAATTATCAACAATCGCTAGTCCCGCCACCGATACAAAGAAGTTCTACACAAATCTGGAGGCTTGGTATCTCATAGAAGATGGAAATGTTATAAATGGTTTGACATCAATAAAGGATACTGAGACAAATGAAGAATTACAACGCTTTATTATTAATTCTGAAGGTATTCGGGCTGATCTAATTGAGTTGCGATATAGTGGCTTGGATGCAACAGAATATGCTCACCCTGCCCGGGTGGACTTTAACATCAAGGACATATCGCTCACTCGACAGGATTTGAACCTTGTGACTGATCGCAAGTCGAGTATTCACAAAATAGAAATCGAAGAAACTGTTGATGAGTTTTCCGTACCAATAATTATCATTAGAGTCGAATTTGATCTGACAAAAGATACGGGAAGAGCAAATGCTAATTCCCAGTTTTCTAATTACACACGAGAGATACAGATATATTCTTATGACAAAAATACGGGAACCTGCATTGAGCGAGAGGAATATTATTTAACGAAAGGAGGTCACCAAACAGGTAGTAGCAAAATTCGATTTACATTACATAAATATAAGGAATTGACAAAACAGATGACAGAGGAGCTAAAGAATGCTTTTGAAGAACTTGAATTTTATATTCAATTGTTCTCAGATCCGAAACAGTAAAACATTAGTTTATAGAAAAGGAGTTTACCATGAAAAAGAAAAGCCTGATAGCGGCATTTTTGCTAATTTTGGTGCTTGTGACATCAATAACAGTCGTATCCGCCGCAAGTTTGAATTCCTTGGGGGTTGAAAGTTGCCCAATTAGCCCACCCAATGATGGGTGTGGATGTAAATCAGTCAACAAAATATCTGGTTTATACTGTAAGTATCAACCTGGCTTGAATTGGGTTGTTGGTAACTACACTTCCAATTGCACACTAATCGATTATTGGGATTGTCCTGGCAGCAAGTGTCATTGTGCGGCATTGGGCACACCTGATCATTGCTGTGCGGACTGGGGTGATTGCCGATAGCATTCGAGCAAAATAAAAATGAATGAAAAAGCCAGATGGTACTATTGTGCTATCTGGCATAGGAATGTAAATGAAAAAAGTAATTATCTCTATCATTATCCTTCTAACAGTTTGTTCTTGTAGTCGTGAGGTGTATGTGGCTCCAACTCCCACACTACCCAATCCGCAGATCTGGGAACATACGGAGATTCAGGCTCAAAGTGAGCATTCTGTTACAAGTCAGCAAGAAGACATCTATCTAAACCCACTTCATAATACTCAGGCAGAAATTCAGGTGGATTTGTCATACACCGAAGCTAATCCATGCACTGATTCAGTAGTAATCAAAGCTTTTTTACGACATGTCTCTAATAGATACTTAGCCGAGATGACCAAGCCTGGGTGGTACTCTAATCCGAACTCAATTCTTTCTGGAGGCGTTTGGGTTCACATAGACGATCCGCAGACAACACATATCCAAGAAATGGTTAGCTTATATGTGACTAAAAATTACTCCGGTGGAAACTTAGCTGTACTTCAAATACTTTTGTCAGATGGCAAAGATTGTGGATTTAGCATCAATGAAGCACGATCTGATGTATTATGTTCTTCAATGAATCGACTTAACAATCCTGCATATACGCTAAAAGATGGTGTGGAACTCGAAAGCTATTTTTCCCTTGGAAATTATTTCCTGAATTACTACTTGGAAATTGCTCTTTTTTCTGAACCTGCTCAATGGGTGGACCAACGACAAACCGATGACAGTTTGAAAGCTTGGTTCCTTATTGAGCAGGGAGAGCCGATTCTAGTCGTTAGGCGTCATTTAGAAGGTGTCGGTGGCTTGAAGTGCCAGGATTGCACAGCCCGCAGTTTGAGCGCTGAATCAACATTTGAGTTTAATTGGAATACTGGGGAATTAATATCTGAAAAGAACTTAGTGTTATACAATGATGGATCGAAGTCTGAGTGGGAGGCTCCGCCAGAAACATTAAGACAATTCCATTTTCAATACTATGATGAACTGCCCAAGAAAATTGAAGAGCTTTACCTCGATGCCACCCAGAAAACACAGGAGGCCTATCGTTTGAAAGGCATCGAATAATCGGGTACAGCAATGCTGGGCTTCGTCTATTATCTGGCAGCATCCCCAATATCTGCGAATGAAAAGACATTGATCACTCCCATGTAGTTTGAATGTGACTGATTTTATGAAGCATTTGAAGAAACGTAAAAAAAGAGTAAACAAAAGACCTTCTATCTGGAACGAGGAATTGCGAAGGGCAACTGGACCCAAGCGTCTGAGCCTACTCTTGCTTCTATCTGTAATCATCCTCTTTACTGGCTACAATGCGCTTAACCGCAGGGTGCCATTTGATCGGTCATTTATCGACAATTGGTACGGCGTCTTCTCTGATAGTTTTTATCCACAGTTAATTCCACTCATAGCAGCATTCCCCTTTGCCGATTCCTTAGTGATCGATCGCAAACAGGGTTACCTCAACCAGGTCTTAGCCAGAGTACCCTTTCGCAAGTATCTGAAAGCCAAAGCGATCATCAATGCCATCATTGGCGGACTGGCAGCCGTCTTGCCACTGGTATTGATGTATATCATTTCAAGTTCCCTGACCAACACCCCTCTCAACCACCCATCGGTGGATGACATGGCGCTGCGGCCGTACGAAGGCTTCTTTCGCGACATGTATTTTAATCATCCGGACGGATTCATCTGGATGATTCTGGGCATAACCTTTGTCATCGGGGCGACCTTTGCTTCGCTCGGGCTTGGTGCGAGCTTATTGATAAACAACCGTTTCATCGCCTTGGGCGTGCCTCTGATCCTGTTCAACGCCTTACAGTTTTTCGCCGAGCGCACCCGTTTGATACCAGACTTTCTTGCGCCTTTACGAACTCTCCTTGCTCGAAGCGACACCGTAGAGCTCATCACACAAGTTGAAGAAATGCCATCCCTGTTTATCTTGCCTTTATTGGTCTTGCTTTTGTCAGTTCTTTTGTTTAGTGTTTTCGGGAAGCGTGAGCTCATCCTTGAAAATTTATCCGTTAGCAAATCAGCACCGCGAAAACAGGTCGTCTCATTACCCAGTCTGCGCCTTTCTCAATTCTCACTGAAGCCAGGTAACTTTTTAGCGAAATTTGCTTTGCTTGCCAAACGGACACTCAAGCCGATCTATCTATTTCTCATACCGGTAATTGTCATTGCGACGGGAACATTATTTTCAAAGTTTTTGGCAAACGCCGGACATCCGGTTGGAATAGCAAGTACAGGCGTGTCCGATATTAGTCCCATCATTAATGCCTGGGATGTGGTCTTTATAGCTCTCGGTAACCCTTACGTGATGACGCTGCTATTCGCCAACCTCTATTTAATCTTGATCAGTACGCTCCAGCCAGAAACGGGATTTGGACAAATTGCTCTCTTCCGCTTGGGATCGCGCCGACAAAACTGGGCTTATCAGATATTGTTCCTTTTCTTGACTGGCATAATTTGTTCTTTGTGCTTCATTTTTGGGACTTATCTTGCCGCACTTCTGAACGGATATTCTGCATCTTCTGTCTGGAGCTTAACAACAATAAAGGGAGGTGCTTGGGTAAACCTGCCTGCCTGGTTACCACAAGAATTTAGCCTTTTGCAAACCGTGGCACTGCTCTGGTGGCTGCTCTCTATCGGTTTTTTTGCCATGGGGCTGGCTGTTTATACACTCAATATCCTAACCAACAAAAGGTTGCTTGGTTACCTGGTAATCGAGCTCTTTCTGCTCTCGAGTATTGGACTGACTTCCTTTTTTATGGGCAAAGCCAAATGGCTACAATCAATTCCGTTTATCCAGAACCTGCTCCTTTCACAAATTCCTTACCGAACACGCACCCCTGGGACGCTGCACTACCCATTTGTCTTTTGGGCAGTGCTTCTGGCAATGATGATTCCTCTCAGTTTGTTTCTATACCAGAAACAGGACTTTCCTGTCAAAACCGATGAAGAATAGACCTTGGAGATTAGTATATGAACCCAACCATTATTCAGGCAACAAATATCTGTAAAAGCTTTCGCAAGCGTGAAGTATTGAAGAATGTCAACTTCACCGCTTCCAAAGGTGAAATCATCGCCATTTGCGGCAAGAATGGTAGTGGAAAGACCGTCTTTATTCGTGTCCTTTGTGGGTTGATGAAAGCAGACCATGGGAGGGTGAATATTTTTGGGCAAGAAATTGGAAAGGATATTGAGTTTCCAAACAATACAGGAATTCATTTTGAAAATTCTGGATTGCTGCTTTCAGAGACCGCCTTTGAAAACCTCTACCTCCTCACATTGATCAATGGTAAAGCCAGCAAGGATCGTATCAGAGAAATAATTGCCCTTGTAGGATTGAACCCAGATGATAGACGCCCAGTCAGTGCCTTTTCCACGGGAATGCGACAGCGTTTGGGGATCGCACAGGCTCTGTTGGACGACCCTGATCTGATTCTATTGGATGAACCAGTAAATGGATTAGACTTTGCAGGACAGGCAGATTTTCGCCAACTGCTGCAAGCATTGCGCGATGCCGGCAAAACAATCATCTTCACCAGCCACAATAAAGAAGAAATCCAGGATTTGGCTGATCGTGCACTAGAGATGGTCGGTGGAAAACTCGAAACATATTTAAACTCCCCCACAATTCAGACCGAGTAAAACATTGAAAAAATTAAGCTAATTTAATAGTTTAGGTTTTCAAAAAACCAGTCTTTTCCAGCAGACTGGTTTTTTATTTCTCGGTGCCTGCCAAAAACTTGGCAATTATTCCTCGAGAACTGTTTTAAGAAGTGAAAAGAGATCAGCAAAAAGTTCCATCAAAGGAGGTAGGTATGATGCCAGTATTAGATGAATTGGAACTGCGACGTGCTTTCAATAGCTTTTGTAAAAAACTATTACGAAATGAAGCTATCAATGCAATCGTTGCATTACAGAGGCGAAAGAATACCGTATTGAATTTTTCAGACATCAATTTCGATGAGGAAGTGATG
>Ga0209723_1003459_pt1 | contig 18979 bp, 20 predicted proteins | sample BiotimSIPDNA_2_FD_185750 | JGI IMG/M metagenome (GOLD analysis project Ga0209723, IMG submission 185750) | Anaerobic biogas reactor microbial communites from Washington, USA - Biogas_R2 time_0 SIP DNA (SPAdes) (version 2) | ecosystem: Engineered > Bioreactor > Anaerobic > Unclassified | place... | reverse complement strand
GACTGAAAAAAGACGGCAGGAGACCTTTACTGGTAGCTTGCGACATATACAGACCGGCTGCAATAAAGCAGCTTATGGTAGTTGGAGAAAGTGTAGGAGTTCCTGTTTTTGAAATGGGAGATAAAAATTCTCCTATTACAATAGCAAAGGAAGCAATAAATCATGCCAGAAAGCATGGAAATGACGTTGTAATCATAGATACGGCCGGACGACTTCATATAGATGATGAGTTGATGGATGAATTAGTTGAAATTAAAAAAACTGTAAAGCCTGATGAAATACTTTTGTTATTGGATGCGATGACAGGACAGGATGCAGTTAAAGTTGCAGAAACATTCAATTCTTATTTGGATATTACAGGAGTAATACTTACAAAGGTTGATGGTGATGCAAGAGGCGGAGCAGCGCTTTCCATAAGAACTGTAGTGGATAAGCCTATAAAATTTTTGTCTGTGGGAGAGAAGATGGACCAGCTTGAAACATTTCATCCCGATAGAATGGCATCAAGAATCCTTGGGATGGGTGATGTTCTTTCAATTATTGAAAAAGCCCAGGACGCTTTTGATGAGAAACAGGCAATTGAACTTCAAAAAAAATTAAAAACTCAAGACTTCAATTTAGAAGATTTCTTAGCGCAGCTTCAGCAGATGAAAAATATGGGTCCTTTGGATGAGATATTGGAAATGATTCCCGGACTTGGAGGCAATAAAAAATTAAAAGGACTTAAGGTTGATGAAAAAGAATTAGTGTATACGGAAGCAATTATTCAATCCATGACTAAGAAGGAAAGAATGAATCCTTCGATAATCAACGGCAGCAGGAGAAAGAGAATTGCTGCGGGAAGCGGAACATCTGTTCAAAGGGTCAATTCATTGTTAAAGCAGTATGAAGAAATGAGAAAAATGATGAAAAAATTCCAAGCGATGGGTACAGGCAAGAAAAAAGGCGGCTTTGGCGGCATGGGAGGATTCAAGCTGCCATTTTAACAAAGCTATGTCATAACACGAGAACGTCATTCTGAGCATCTGAGCATGTGAAGAATCTCATACACGATGACAAAAATAATAATAATGTTAGAAATAGGATTTTCCTTTTTCATATATATTCAGGTCATTCCTCAAACAGGAGCATTACTCCATAGAAAGAGGTGTGACCCACACAATAACACAAGGAGGTGACAGAATGTCAGTAAAAATCAGATTAAAAAGAATGGGTTCCAAAAAGAAACCTTTTTACAGAATAGTAGTAGCAGATTCACGCTCTCCAAGAGATGGTCGTTTCATTGAAGAAATAGGATACTACAATCCTGTAGTTGAGCCGAAGGTTGTGAAAATAAACGATGAAAGTGCAATCAAATGGCTGAATAACGGCGCTAAACCGACAGACACAGTAAGTATGCTTTTCAAAAATAACGGCATTTACGAAAAAAGAGATGAAAACAAATAAGAGGTGATATCATGGGTGAATTAGTAGAATTTATAGCAAAATCTCTTGTTGACAATCCCGATATGGTTGAAGTCAATGAAGTTGAAGGCAGTCAATCACTGATAATTGAATTAAAAGTAGCTCCTGATGATATGGGTAAAGTAATAGGAAAACAAGGCAGAATAGCAAAAGCAATAAGGACTGTTGTTAAAGCAGCTGCAACGAAGGATAATAAAAGGGTTATAGTTGAAATAATTCAATAGCCTTTCTGAGGTAGAAATGAAGGATTATATTAAAGTTGGCAAAATAATAAATACACACGGCATTAAAGGCTATATAAAATGCATGCCTATGACCGATGATTTGGAAAGATTCGAGGAGTTAGAATACGTCTACACGGAAAAGGACAATCTAAAGCGTGTAATTGACGATGTATGGTACCAAAAAGGTATGGTTTATCTTAAGCTGAGAGATATCGACGATATGAATACCGCAGAATCATTTAAGGACACATACATTTCCATACTTGAGGACCAGTTAAGAGAACTTCCCGAAGACTCCTATTATTTATTTGATTTAGATGGAATGGATGTGTATACAAGTTCCGGTGAATATATCGGAAAAATTTCAGAAATCTATCAAACCGGAGCCAACGATGTATATGAAGTAAAAAACAACAAAAGATCATTTTTGATACCTGCAATAAAGGATGTTGTGAAATCGGTAAGTATTGTGGATAAAAAAATGATAATTGATGTTATTGAAGGGTTATTGGAATGAAATTCGAAATAGTAACTTTATTTCCGGAGTTAATTGAAGTTTATAAAAAAAACGGAATAATCGGAAGAGCTGTAGAAAACAAATTGTTTGAAATAGAATATGTGTACCTTAGGGATTATTCCGAAGATAAACATAAAAAAGTAGATGATTATCCTTATGGCGGAGGTCCCGGCATGCTATTGAGACCGGAACCTATGTTTAGAGCTTTGGAAGCTATTAAAAAGCATAATTCATATATTATTTATTTATCACCAAAAGGAAGTTTATTTAATCAAAATAAAGCCAAAGAGCTTTCGGATAAGGAGCATATAATTCTTATTCCCGGACATTATGAAGGCATAGACCAAAGAATTATCGACAAATATGTTGATGAGGAAATATCTGTGGGAGACTATGTTTTAACAAGCGGCGAACTGCCTGCATTAATGATTATTGATGCAGTAGGAAGGCTCATTAAAGGAGTATTGGGCTCAGATGAATCTTCGAAGGAAGAATCACACAGCGAAAATTTACTCGAATATCCCCAGTACACAAGACCGGAAAGCTACATGGGCTTAGATGTGCCCGAAATATTATTATCGGGACATCACAAAAATATTGAAGAATGGCGTTTGTTTAAAGCTATAGAAGTAACTTTAAAAAGACGTCCCGATATGATAAAGGACAAAAGTATAATTGAAAAGTACAACGAATTAGCAAAGAAGTATAAATAAATGTTGTATGCATTATGATTCATATGCTATAATGCTAAAAGTATACGGCGGTCCTCTGTACAGGTAACAAGAACGTTAAGGCGAAGGGAGGTATACAAATGGACTTAATAAAATCTATAGAAAACGAACAAGTTAAAAGCGTAACACCTTTTAATGTTGGAGATACTATAAAAGTACATGTAAAGGTCAAAGAAGGAAACAGAGAAAGAATTCAGATATTTGAAGGTATCGTAATAAAAAAACAAGGCGAAAGCAACAGAGCGACTTTTACGGTAAGAAAAATATCTTACGGCGTTGGAGTTGAAAGAACATTCCCTGTTCATTCACCAAAGATTGAAAAAATTGAAGTGGTAAGAAGAGGTAAAGTAAGACGTGCTCGTTTGTTCTACTTGAGAGAAAGAACAGGTAAAGCGACTAAAGTTAAAGAACTTAGAAGATATTAATTGAATTGAGGGCGGACGTCCTCATATAAGGGGGGGACATTCCATTAAAGGCGTGTCCCTTTCAGATTAGAGGTATATTATGAATATAAACTGGTATCCGGGACATATGAAAAAAACAAAGGAATTATTGCTTGAAAATATTAAATTGGTAAATTTAATCATTGAAGTAGTAGACGCAAGAATTCCTTACAGCAGCAAAAATCCTGACTTCGACAAATTGTTTAGAGACAAAAAAAGACTGATTGTATTAAATAAATACGACTTATCAGACCCGAATGCGAATAAATTATGGGAAAACTACTACAGAAGCAAGGGCTGGTCAGTTGTGCTTTACAATTCAACGGATAATAAAGAGCTTCGCAAACTGAATAAGGCAATAGCAGAAGCAACTCAAGAAATTGTTGAAAGATATAAAAAAAGGGGATTATTGAACAAGACAATTAAGGCAATGATAGTCGGTATACCAAATGTAGGCAAATCAACACTAATAAATTCATTGGCAAGAAAGAAAAGCACAAAGACGGGAAATATGCCCGGTGTAACAAAGGGCAAGCAATGGATACGCTTGCCAGGTGATATTGATTTATTGGATACTCCCGGAATACTGTGGCCGAAATTTGATGATGAAGAGTGTGCTTTAAATCTTGCATTCACGGGTGCAATAAAAGATGATGTATTGGTATTGGAGGAAATTTCTCTAAAGTTTGTTGAAAGAATGAAGCAAATGGGAAAGGAAAATTTAATCCTTGAAAGATACGGCATAGAGGCAGGGGAAAACCCTTTGAATATTTTGAACAATATAGCCTTCAAAAAAGGCTTTTTAATAAATAAAACAAACATAGACTACCATAGAGTAGCAAGATTATTATTTAACGACTTCAGAAACGGAAAATTGGGAAACATAACATTAGAGATGCCCTAACCCCATTTTTCTGATAGGATTCAGAAAAATGGATGGTAGGTCATTCGCAACGAATTCCCAAAATATGCGAGCAAGGGGAACAAATATTTTGGTGAATGAGACTGCGAGATGCCCTAAAGGAGAATAACATGCTTAAAATAGAACAAGGACTTTGGGACAAGGGATATAATTACATAGCATGCATAGATGAAGTAGGGAGAGGCTGTTTAGCCGGCAGCGTTGTAACCTGCGCAATTATTATGCCCAAGGGTTTACTGATAGAAGGCGTTAATGATTCCAAAAAACTGACGGCTAAAAAAAGAGAAGAATTATTTGATATAATTATAGAATCAGCTTTGGGATACGGTATTGGAGAATATAACTGTAAAAAGGTTGATGAATATAATATTAAGAATGCAACAAAGCTTGCAATGGTACAAGCTGTTGAAAACATAAAAGACAAAGAAGGAAACAAAATAGTTCCTGATTATATTCTCGTTGATGCTGAAAAGCTTGACATAAATATACCGCAGTTTAATATAATCCACGGAGATGCAATTTGTCACGGAATAGCAGCAGCATCAATAGTTGCAAAAGTAACCCGTGACCGACAAATGGAGCTCTTACATAGTCAATATCCGGAGTATAATTTTAATAAAAATAAAGGGTATGGTACAAAAGAGCACATTGAAGCTCTGCTTGAATACGGTCCTTCCGAAATACATAGAAAATCATTTGTTAAAAAAATTCTTGATAAGAACCAGCAGCTGAGCTTCCTATAATATCGGCGACTTTTTTTATTTAAGTAAAAATGAAGTTATCGGAATGAATTAGAAATATAGATAGAAATATAAGGCATTGAGAGTCACGATGCCTTATTTTTATTTATCAATAAATAATTATCGTAAAACAATAAAATATTATTGACATGCAAAAAATATCTGCTATAATTAGAATACAATAATAATTTTTGGAGGATTTTATGTACCGGAAAAGCATAGTTCATTATATGACTAAAATTTGCATTGATATTTTGTTTATAGTGGCAATTATTTGCTGTATTTTGGTTCCATTTTCTTCGTCTTGGCTGTTTCAGTATTTTGGAATAGTTGGAGCAAATACTATTTTCATTAAAGCAATATTATTAGCTTCAGGTATTTCTTGTACATATATTTTATGGCAGTTAAAAGTTATATTTAAAACTTTAATGAATGGTAACCCCTTCATTCATGCCAATGTTACCTGCCTTAGGAAAATTGCTCTTGCTTGTTTGGTTATATCCTTTATTTATTTAATAAAAATGATAGTAATGCCTACAATTTCAACAATTATAATAATTGTTATATTTATTGTTGCATGCCTCTTGTGTTTGACCTTGAAAGATTTGTTCAAGCAATCTATCTATTATAAAGACGAAAATGATTTAACGGTGTAGGGGGTGTATTATGGCTATAATTATACAGCTTGATGTCATGATGGCTAAAAGAAAAATAGGACTTATGGAATTAGCTGAAAAAATCAATATTACACCTGCTAATTTATCAATATTAAAGAATAACAAGGCAAAGGCTATTAGACTATCAACCTTGGATGAAATATGCAAGGCTCTTAATTGCCAGCCCGGGGATATTCTTGAATATGTGGAGGATGAAGATGGAGCAGAAAATTAAATCAGAATTATCTATATATGGAATTGTTTCAGCTTTAACATTTATTTATTTGATACTTACAAATAATCCGGGAATAAGTGCCCCTCTATTTTTTGTAATTCAATTTGTTATTTTGTTTTATATTGCTAAGAATAAGGGAGGAATAGTCAATATCAAAGTATTATTTATGCTGATTCCGATTTTTATAATATCTTTGAACAACTTCATCAGTGCAAACTATATGATGATGCCCACTAACTTTTTAGCAATAGTATTTTTGTACAGCACTATGTTTTTACTGTTGGGAAATAAATTAAATTTATTAAAGTTAAGCATATCAGAAATTTTTAAAATTATTGTCAATGTTTTTGAGCCTATCATTAATTTTACTGTTCCATTTAATTGGATAGCAGAAAGGTCATATAATAAAGAAAAAAATATTCTTGCAAAGAGAATAATAATAGGAGTATTGATATCAGTACCATCCGTTATATTTCTTGTTATGATGCTTTCTAAAGCAGACTTGGTTTTTTACAACTGTTTTATAATTTTTAACAAGTGGTTTAAAAATCTTTTTGAATTCATAAATATCTTCAAAATAATAGTCGGAACATTTGCAGGATTCTACCTGTTTTCACATTTATATTCCGTTTTTATGAAAGATGATAACAGTATTGCAAATATTATTTCTAATAAAGTTAATACTGCCAAGAAAATTAAAGGCGATATAATTGTTTTTAATATATTGCTTATGTCAGTATTAGCTGTTTATACAATTTTTATTGTTATACAATTTAAATATTTGTTTTCAGGCGGAGTTCTTCCAAATGGTCTTAACTATTCAGAATATGCCCGACGCGGTTTCTTTGAACTTGTGGTTTTGAGCGTATTGAACATAGCCTTAATATTGTTGACAACATATTTATTGAGGGACAAAATTTATGAAAATAAAAATAAATGGGCTTTATTTACTAAGCTTATGCTCCTTTATCTTTGTGTGATAACAGGGATCTTGCTTGCATCTTCTTATTACAGGATGTCTCTTTACGACAGTGCTTACGGTTTTACCAGATTAAGAGTATTGGTTTATATATTTTTAATATTTGAAGCGATAGGCTTATTAGCAACGCTAATTTATATTCTAAGACATAACTTTAATATATTAACTATATACACTGTCATTTTCCTTGCATTTTATTTGACACTGAACCTCGTAAGAATTGATGAGGTTATTGCAAAAAGAAATGTTGACATGTATTTAAGCGGTCGGGCAGAAGAAATTGACATCGATTATTTAATGACCTTGTCACAGGATGCGCTGCCGCAAATAATAAGGCTCTCTGAGAGTGATGTTCAAATAATGACAAGAGTTAAAACAATAAATTACCTGAAGGATATTAGCATATATTATGCACAAATGGAAAATAATTGGCAGAGTTATAACTTGACAATCGAGAAAAACAAGGAGTTGCTGGAAGCAAGTAATAACAATTGGCAGTAGCAAAGAGATTATTATGAAAAAATTGAAGTTCATTTTATCAGATTTGTTGTTATTATTAGGTATTGAAATTTTCCTATGTCCCTTTATTTTGTATTGGTTTATTCATGGCGATTATGAAAGGTATATATGGATAATTAACGGACCTTTCCCGTTTAGCAGTTTTGGGGGAGGTCCCTTTCAAATGTTAATGTATGTTTCATTATTTATAATTGGAGCAATATTGATAATTATTTCATTGATTGCTAAAAGGAAGTATTAGGGAGGAGTGTAATGATTAATTTGACTATATTTCTACTAAAAGCCTGATATTAATAACATTTACTTTTATCTAATAATATGGTAATATAGTGGAAAGGAAATATTACAAATTATTGGAGGATAAAATGATATCACAAGAAATGATTAAATTAGGCACGCAAAGATCTGTTATCAGAGAATTATTTTCGTATGGTTTGCAGAGAGCAGAAGTTGTCGGAGCAGAAAACGTTTTGGATTTTAGTATAGGAAACCCAAGTGTACCGGCTCCCAAAGAAGTACAAGATGCCATCATTGACATTGTGAAAAATAATGACCCAATGGTTTATCACGGATACAGCACATCGCAAGGACATGCCGGCTGCAGGAAAGCAGTTGCCGGAAATTTAAACAAGAGATTCAACAAATCTTATACAATGAATGATATATTTATGACTTGCGGGGCTGCAGCTTCATTATGTATAACTTTCAGAGCTTTGACAGCAAGTGCTGATGATGAAATTATTGTCTTGGCTCCTTATTTTCCTGAATATAAAGTGTTTATAGAAGGACAGGGAGCAAAGATGAAATTGGTTCCTAGCAGGAATGACATGAGACTTAATTTAGAAGGAATTAAAGAAGCTGTTAATAAAAATACTAAAGCCCTTCTTATAAATTCACCCAATAATCCTTCCGGAGTAGTGTATTCAAAAGAAGAAATAAAGGAATTGTCAGATTATTTAAAGAAAATGCAAAATGAGCTGGGTCAGACAATCTATTTGATTTCCGACGAGCCCTACAGAGAATTGGTGTATAATGACGAGCCTGTTCCTTTTATTCCGGATTATTATGACAATACAATTATTTGCTACTCATGGTCAAAATCATTATCATTGCCAGGGGAGCGTATAGGTTATGTCTTGGTGAACGACAAATGTGAGGATAACCAAACAGTAATGGCTGCTGTGGGAGGAGCTGCAAGATCTCTTGGTTATGTATGTGCTCCTACACTTTTCCAGCTTGTTATCGAAAAATGTATTGATGTTAAACCAAATTTAGAAGTATACAGGAAAAACAGAGACATTCTTTATGATGCATTGACAGAAATGGGGTACAATGTTGCCAAACCAGATGGTGCATTCTATTTATTCATAGAAGCTCCAAATGGAGATTCAAAAGAATTCTCGAATAAAGCAAAAGAACATGATGTCTTGGTAGTACCGGGAACCGGCTTTGGAACAGATACACATATAAGACTTTCTTATTGCGTAGATACCGAAAAATGTGAAAAGGCATTGCCAGTATTTGAAAAGATAATTAAAGAGATTAAATAAAATAATCTTATTATGTCATCCTAAGCGTAAACGAAGGAACTCATTATTATTGAAAACATGAGATTCTTCAGGCTCCGCCTTCAGAATGACATTTGTTGAATACTTTGTCATCAATGTATCTGAAAAGTTGATGCAATTATAGGTAATGTTTTATTAATTATGTGAGAAAATAAAATTACGGAACCGTTAATGGTTCCGTAGTTATTTATTGAATAATTATAGTTTTCTTATTCCTAAATAAAAGAATGTTGCTGTTAACAAAAATGATAAGAAATCTGCAAAAGGCGCTGCGTATAGTATCCCTTGTACACCCCAGATTCTTGGGAATATTATGATTGCAGGCGTTAACAAAATCAACTGCCTCGTAAGGGTTAATAACATTGCTGATTTTGGTCTTCCTATAGCTTGAAAGAAGTTTGAACCGACAATTTGAAAGCCTACAACAGGGAAACATAAAAACCAGGCAAATATTGCCGATTTCCCAAAATTTATTAATTCGGTATCTCTGTTAAACAATGATATCAATTGTACAGGAAACAACCTTGTGATAATAAATCCAAAGGTAACAATTAATGTTGCAGCCTTTATTGCTAATTTTGCTGCATCCTTGACTCTTTCTGTATTTTTGGCACCGTAGTTAAAGCTGATAATTGGCTGGACACCTTGGTTTAAGCCTATAATCGGCATTATCAGAAGAGTTTGTATGCTGTTTATAACCCCCATCCCGGAAATAGCAATGTCCCCGCCGTATAACACTAAATTTTTATTAAGTATTGCATTTAAAGCGCTTGTTGCTAATTGAAGAGAAAACCCGGGCAGACCTAAGCTTGTAATTTTGCCTGTCAAATTTAATTTAAGCTTTAAATATTCGATTTTTAATTTATTTCGGCTATGTTTTCCAATAAAATATGAAGTAACCCATAAGAATGAGAAAAATTGAGAAATAATAGTTGCCAGAGCGGCTCCTGTCATTCCCATTTTAAAACCATATATAAATATAGGATCTAAAATAATATTAGTTCCAGCTCCTAAAAACATAGTATACATGGCTAATTTAGGATTTCCGTCGGCTCGTATAATGTGGTTCATTCCAATACTGACTATGTGAAAGGGTGCTCCAAGTGTAATTATTTTCATATATTCCATGGAATAAGGAAGGATTGTTTCGCTGGCTCCAAAGAAAAGCAATATAGTTTCTAAGTTTGTGCGAACTATTATTGCGAAGAGAACTCCTCCCAAAATAAGCAATGAAAATGTATTGCCTAAATAATTTTCAGCTTCCGAATAATTTTTTCTTCCTAAATTTATTGAAAAATTTGTAGCACCTCCAACCCCAAATAAAACTCCCAGAGCCAAGAATATTATCATTATGGGAAATCCTACCGTAATTCCTGCAATTCCGTCAGTACCCATATCAGGACTGTTGCCGATATATATTCTGTCAACAACATTGTATAATGCGTTTATCATCATGCCCGCAATAGCAGGTATTGAAAACTTAAATAGGAGCTTTGATATTTTTTCTGTACCTAATGGATTTATGTATTCCAATTTTGCCTCCGCTTATGTTAATAATAGTGATATTATACTATAAATTATTATATATTGAAACAAGAAAATTTGAGTAATAGAAAATAAAACAATTGATAATTAAGCAAATTTGTGTTATTCTTCGATTAAGTTGTATTTCGGAAAAGTATTTCGGGGACCTACCATGAAGTATACAAAAGTTCTCCTTGAATTTATGAATTCCGATAAGTATATGGAGGATTTGTATGAAAAGAAGTGACGGATATTTATTAAAAGATTTAAAACCTTTTGAGAAAATAATACCTTATGTCATGGAAAAAAGAAGCGATGCTCAAAATTTTTCTAAGCAGATTTTTCCGGCGGAGAGTATTGATAAATATATTTTAGAAAAAAAACAAAACGGTTATAATTTTAGTTATATGCATGTTTTCATAGCCGCTTATGTAAGAGTGATTGCAGAAAGACCGCAGCTTAACCGTTTTGTAATGAACAATCAAATTTATCAGAGAAATAAAATTTATGTTTCAATGGCTGTTAAACGTTCACTTAGAGATGACGGGGAAGAAACAACCGTAAAATTTGAATTTACCGGAAAAGAAACTATTTTTGAAATTGCTGAAATTATAGATAAAAATATTGCTAAGGCATTATCCTACAGTGAAGATAATGATACCGACAAGCTTGCCGAAATAGTAATGTCGATGCCCGGTTTTGTGAAAAAATTATTGGTCAGAACTCTCAAAGCGATGGATAAATATAACATACTTCCTAAAAGCATTATTGATGCCAGCCCTTTTCATACCACAATGTTTTTTACTTACTTAAAGTCAATAGATACACAGTATATCTACCATCATCTTTATGATTTTGGAACAACAGGCTTATTTGCTGCATTAGGCAAGACAGTAAAGCTTCCGATAGTAGAGAATGACCAGGTTGTTGTTAAAAAATGCTGCGAAATAGGTTATACGATGGATGAAAGAATATGTGACGGTGTGTATTATGCAAGGTCCTTTAAGCTCTTTGAGAAATATATCAACAATCCGAGATTGTTGGAATCAGAGCTTATTCAAAAAGTTCCGAAAGACCAAAAAGTCAAAAAGGCATTTGCTTAATATTAATTTGAAGATGGAAGAAATAACAGTCTTTATGGGTAAAGAGACTGAATAACAAACAGGAGTAAAAAAATGAAATATACAATTGAAAAATCTGTGTTCGAATTAAATCCCGATATAAAATTCGGAATATTAATAGGCAATAATATTAAAAATTCTGAGACAAGGCCTGAGGATGAGGAAAGGCTGAGAAGAGCAGAAGGCAAATTCAGAAATAAAGTAAAGCCTGATGAAATAAGGGATTTGACAAATGTGAAGCTGTACAGAGAAGTTATGAAGAATTCAGGTATTAATCCAAATAAATATCTTCCTTCCGTAGAAGCAATGTTCAAAAGAATAGTGAAAGGCGGACAGCTTCCGGTTATAAATGCCTTAGTCGATTTATGCAATGCAGTATCCATAGAAAGAGGAATATCTTTAGGTGGACATGATTTAATAGATATACATGATGATTTAGAGGTGCGTTACAGCAGAAAAGGAGATATATTTTTGCCTTTCGGTTCAGAAAACTATGAGGATGTAGAAGAAAAGGAGCTGATATTCACAAGCGGCAACATAGTCCAGACATATAAATGGCTTTGGAGACAAAGTGAATTAGGGAAGCTGACTCTTGAAAGCACTGACGTTTTTTTCCAGCTTGTCGGGTTTGATTATGGAGAAGGCTCATCACTTTATGAGGCTATGAGTGATATAGAAAATTTAATAATAAACAGATTTCATGGTACCTGCAGGAAATATCTTGTCGATATAAACAATCCATCCATAGAATTTTAAAGCTTCAATTTAGGAAGTTTATTTTCTGTAAAGGAGTTTTTATGAATAAAAAATTTAACTATGGATATCTTGTAGCGGTTGTATGCTTTATTATTGCATTTTTTTATGTAGGAAGTGCTTATAATACAGGCAGTCTGTATGTGGTGCCGGTAACTAATTACTATGGTTTTGCCAGAGCTGAATTCTCGTTGATTTTCAGTATTATATCAATGTTCATGATTTTTGCCAATCTTTTATTTGTGAGATTATACAGGCGATTAGGTATCAAAAATTTAGTTGTCTTAGGAGCCTTTTTATGTGTTTTGGCTTTTTTTGTTTATTACAAATCAACTAAACTTATTCAATTTTATATAGGCGCCGTCTTGTTTGGAATAGGAGTGACATATACAAACATGATGACCTTTGCACTTCTTATAAATAGCTGGTTCACTGAAAACAGAGGGACGATTTTAGGTCTGATTTCTGCAGGAAGCGGATTCGGCGGGTCTGTTATGAGTCCTGTACTAGGTTACCTTATATTGACTTACGGCTTTAAACAAGCTTATTTATTTACTTCGATTATTTTGTTTGTTTTGATTATTCCTATTGCTTTATTTATCAAAGAAAACCCTGTCGAATATGCAATAAATAATGGTGAAAAATTTAATATTAAAAGAAAAACAACCGGACAGTTATTAAAAGAGCAAAGTGTAATAATAGGTCTTATCGTAATATTCTTAATGGGTTTCTCAATGGTGCCATGGCTTCATATTTTACCGTCTCATTTAATAGACAGGGGATTAAATGAATTATTTGCTTCCAAAATATTAGGCGGAGTTTTATTTATTATGGCATTGTCAAAGATTTTAGTCGGTGCTGTTTATGACAGAATTGGAATTAAGTTTGCCATCGGTATTTGCTTAGTATCTTTTGTAGTCAGCTCGGTACTTTTGCTTATTGTTGACAGTGAGTTAATAGCGTGGTTTTTTGCTGCATTATTTGGTATTTCATTAAGTTCTCAAACAGTGCTATTGCCTTTGTTCACTTCAGCTATTGCAGGGGATGAATATTTAAGTGATATTATCGGGATAGCATCTGCTTTGGCCGGAGCTGGTACAGCTCTTGGAACTCCTTTAATTAATCTTACATATGATTTAACGGGCTCAAACAATATTATTTTAATTATATTCACAATCCTTGGTATTTTTAATATGCTGCTTACTTTTATTGCATTAAAAAAAGCAAAAAATTCCGAGATTCCGAGGACGGACATTTGAATTCAGGATGAAAGACTTAACACTATTCTTAACCATGCATCACAAGGCATGGTTTTTTGTTCTATAATGCTTGCATTATTTAACAGTAATGAGAATTAGTGCCATTAGTAATTTAATTATTGACGGTAATAATAATATAATAAAGGGGTTGGTATTGGAGGCGGGTTATGAAAAAGATTATTATAATTGTTTTAGTGTTTATGTTAATGATAGTGTCATCATGTTATAAATATGAAGAAGATCCTGAGAATGAGGAGCAAAATAATAATGTAAACGAAAATATTGAAAACTCCGGTGAAAATAATGAAAATGAAAACAATATAAAACTAAATGCTGAAGATAATAATATTGAAAAAAACGAGGAAACCACTGATATTGAAAACATTAGTAAAAACAATGATTTAGAAATTGAAGCAGAAGAAGTAATTCACGAAAATAATGTTAGAATAGTATATCCAAACGGCGATATATACGAAGGTGAAATGAAGAATGGTATGATGGACGGATTCGGCATATATACATACATAAACGGTGATGTTTATGAAGGAGAATTTAAGGAAAATAAACCGCATGGTCACGGAAAATTAACATCACCAAATAAGTTTGTATATGAAGGCGAAATGAAAAACGGAATGATGGACGGATTCGGTATTTATACATATTCAAACGGGGATGTTTATGAGGGAGAGTTTAAAGAAAATTATCAGCATGGACACGGTAAATTTACCGTACCGAATAAATATGTATATGAAGGTGAGTTTAGGGATGATTTTATAAATGGTCATGGAGTAACCATATATGCAAACGGCGATAAATATGAAGGAGAATTTGTTAACGGTATGAAGGAGGGGTTGGGAACATATACCTATGCAAACGGGAATAAGTTTGTCGGGAAATTTAAGGATGGTAAAAAGGAAGGCTCAGGGGTTTTATATTATATAGACGGAACAATTGAAGAAGGATATTGGGAGAATGATATTTTTGTAGGTAATATGAACATTAATGAAATAAACCAAATAATAGAAATAGCAGATTAATTAAATATAAACTTTAGGGACGGACTTCTGAAAGCCAAAAAAAGAGTCCGCCCCTTAATTTATTCTACAATTATCCTGTATTCTTGTTTTTCCAATACTTCACCTATTAACGCATAGGGTGTAAGGCTATTTTTAAGCTCATTTAAAAGCATATCGGATTTGTTTTTTTCAACAGATATCAAAAGTCCTCCCGATGTTTGCGGATCATAAATGCAGTCGGCTATTTCCTGAGCTACTGTATTAGAAATCTTAACGTGCTCCTTAATATATTCCATATTACTATAAGCTCCGGCAGGGATAATACCCATTCTTGCCAAGGATAAGGCTTCTTCAATAATCGGTATTTTAGAAGAATTAAATTTTATGGTAACATCACTTCCTGCAGCCATCTCATAGGCATGACCGAGCAAGCCGAATCCGGTTATATCTGTACAGCTGTTTACACCGACTTTCATCATAGCATCTTTAGAAAATTTGTTTAATTCAGACATGGTAAGTACAGCGGTTTTGTATCCTTCTTTACTTACTAATCCGGCCTTTATGCCTGTATTTAGAATCCCCAATCCCAAAGGCTTGGTAAGAATTAAATAATCTCCCGGCTTGGCATTGCTGTTGGTAACCACATCCTTGGGATGTATAAATCCAGTTACGGATAATCCGTATTTCGGCTCATTATCTTCCACTGTATGGCCGCCGATAACCAGGGCATTAGCTTCCTTGACTTTATCATGCCCACCTTGAAGAATACTTTTTATAACTTCCTTAGGTAAGTCTAGGGGAAAGCATGTGATATTTAAAGCTAACTTGGGCTCGCCGCCCATTGCATATACATCACTCAGTGAATTTGCGGCGGCTATTTGGCCGTACACATAGGGGTCATCAACAACCGGTGTAAAGAAATCCAAGGTTTGCACCAAGGCAAGCTCCTCGCTTATCTTGTAAACCGAAGCATCATCCGAAGTACTCATTCCCACAAGAAGATTTTCATCTTTATCATAGTTTAGGTGACACAATACTTGTGCCAGGACATCAGGTCCAATTTTAGCTGCTCACCCGGCACTTTTAGTCATTTGAGTTAATTTTATTTCATCTGAAGACATATTTTCACTTCCTCGTATTTTAATATTTCCAATCTGTTAAAAAATCCTTAAAAGCTTCTACTAAAGGGGAGAGGGTTCTATTTTTGTTGTGAACAAAATAAAAGCTTCGTTTTAAATTTAAGTCTTCTATTCTAAAGGCTTTAACCAGTTTCAAATCAATTTCGTTTTTAACTGCTATCTTAGAAATAAAACTTACACCCAATCCGAGTTCAATCATTTTTTTAATCATTTCATTGCTGTCAATGAAAGAAATGATGTTTAAACTATCTATATCAATACCTTTTTCTGAAAGTCTCTGCTCAATTAATCTTCTGGTACCCGACCCTGTTTTTCTTAAAATAAATTTTTCCGAAAGCAAGGTATTAATATCCAAGTATTCATTTTTAACGGAAGGGTATTTATTGTAAGGTGCGCAAAAAATAAGCTCATCTTCATAAAAATCGATATATTCCAATGATTCTGAATAATACTTTGCTCCTACGATACCATAGTTTAGTTTTCCACCTAATATATTATCTATTACATCTTTTGAATTTTTGTGGGTTATTGAAAAAGATACCTTGGGATATATTTTTAGAAAGTCTTTAATTATGTAAGGTAGAACATATTCTTCCGGTATTGAGCTTGCGCATATTTCTATTTCACCTTCAACTCTGCAGTCATGTTCTGAGATAGAAAACTTAGCCTTGTCTCTAATGTTGATAAGCTCGACGGCATATTTATAAAAGAGCTTTCCGGAATCCGTCAAGGTAATTATTTTGCTGGTTCTGTCCAAAAGGGTTGTATTCAGTTCTTTTTCTAAATTCTTAATATTATTGCTTACAGTAGGTTGTGTTGTATAAAGTTCTTTAGCAGCTAATGAAAAACTGTTATTCTTTACTACACTTATAAAACTTTCCAGTTGGTTGAATTCCATACTACCTTCCTTTATGACAAGGGGACGGGGGTACTGTCACCTTGCAGCTTCTTATTATTTATTGGCAATTTTATTAATACAATCTATTGCATAATCTATTTCCTTTAAAGTTGTAAAATGGCTTAAAGAAAAGCGAACCGTACCTTTAGGGAATGTTCCCAATGTTTTATGAGCGGATGGGGCACAGTGCAAACCGCTTCGAGTCATTATTCCAAAATCCTTGCTAAGTTCATGTGCAACAAGACCGTTATCATTATGTATAAAATCAATCGATACTATGCCTGTTCTGTCAGTGCTTGTTTTTTTACCGATTAATTCAATATTTTTAATATTAAATAAACCCTCAAAGAATTTATTTATAAGGTTTATTTCCTTATCCCTAATATTGTTAACACCTTGGTTAAACAAGTACTTCAATGATGCATTCAATCCGTAAATGCCCGGAATATTTAAAGTTCCTGATTCAAACTTATCAGGCATATAGTCGGGCTGTATTTCTCTATCCGACAGACTACCCGTGCCGCCTTCAATCAAGGTGGTTATTTCATTGTTGATTCTGTCATTAACTATAAATCCGCCTATTCCCTGAGGACCCAGTAAACTTTTGTGCCCTGTAAATCCAATTGCATCTGCATTTAATTTATTTATGTCGATATCAATAGACCCTGCTGTTTGAGCGCTGTCTATTATAAAGAATAAATTATGTTTCCTGCAAAGTTGTCCGACTTTTTCTAAATCTAAAATAGTTCCGCATACATTTGAAGCATGAGTCATTATTATGGCTTTAGTATTTGGTTTAATGGAGTTTTCCACATCTTCTATACTTAATTCTCCTGTTTTACTGCACAAAACTTTTGTATATTCAACCTTATTAAGTGAATTTAAGGGTCTCATAACAGCATTGTGCTCCATAGAAGAAACTATTACATGGTCCTTTTCTTTCAATAATCCTTTGATAAGCACATTCATGCTTTCGGTTATATTTTTAGTGAAAATTACATTTTCAGGCTTATTAAAACAGAACAATTCACATAAGAGCTCTCTGGTTTCGTAGATTATGTTTTCAGCTTTAAAAGATGAACTGTAAGCTCCTCGATTAACGTTTGTTCCCACATTTAATATATAGTCTGACATACTTTCCGCCACACCGGGTGCTTTAGGAAAAGAGGTGGCTCCATTGTCCATATAGACATATCTCATAGTATAGTCCTCTAATATATAATTTCTTATTTTATTATAAACAATATTATTTTAACATATGGTATATATTTGTTCAATTAAAGATTTTTATAGATTGTATGAATGCTTTATTATAAAAATTTTGGAAGTGTTTATAATTCAAGGTTTTCTGTTTTAATATCAGTAATATTAATAGTTGCTTCTCGAAGCATTGTAAAATTCTATACATATTGTTTTAAGCAATTTTCCGTCATATAATCTTATTGTTAATTTATTAATTATTAATAACAGGAGGCAGGGCTTATGAGTGATAAAAAAGGAATTATTATTGCAGGCGGAGCAGTCGGAATAATATCAGTACTGCTTGTATATTTTGGGAATCCTGCAAATATGGGCTTTTGTATAGCTTGTTTTTTAAGAGATATTGCAGGGGGATTGGGATTACATAGAGCAGATGTCGTTCAATACATAAGACCTGAAATTATAGGTCTTGTTCTTGGAGCATTTTTAATATCTGTTAAAAATAAAGAATTCCAAACAAAAGGCGGTTCATCACCGTTTACAAGATTTATGATTGGCATAGCGGTTATGATTGGCGCACTAATATTTTTAGGATGCCCGCTAAGAATGGTTTTAAGGCTTGCGGGAGGAGATTTGAATGCAATATTCGGAATTGCCGGTTTTGTTGCAGGAATTTTTGTAGGGGTTATTTTCTTAAACAAAGGATTTAATCTAAGGAGAAGCTATAAAATATCAAAAGCTGAAGGTTATATTTTCCCGGCTGTAAATATAGGACTTTTAATACTTCTTATTGCTTCACCGGCCTTCTTGTTCTTTAGCGAAAAAGGGCCCGGCTCAATGGCCGCACCTATAATAATGTCGTTGACGGCAGGCCTGATAGTTGGTGGTTTAGCTCAAAAGACAAGATTATGCATGGTCGGCGGGACTCGTGATATGATACTTTTCAAAGATATGTATCTTTTATCGGGATTTATTGCTATACTGGTATTCAGTTTTATTGGCAATTTGGCTTTCGGATTTTTTAAACTTGGATTTGCAGAGCAGCCTGTTGCACATACTGACGGCCTATGG
>Ga0209723_1003457_pt1 | contig 18988 bp, 13 predicted proteins | sample BiotimSIPDNA_2_FD_185750 | JGI IMG/M metagenome (GOLD analysis project Ga0209723, IMG submission 185750) | Anaerobic biogas reactor microbial communites from Washington, USA - Biogas_R2 time_0 SIP DNA (SPAdes) (version 2) | ecosystem: Engineered > Bioreactor > Anaerobic > Unclassified | place... | reverse complement strand
GCGGGGTGTATCTAACTCATCAATAAGGCAGATGACCTGACCGGCAAAGGTCATGGCCTTCTGCCATACTTGCAGATCTTTATAAGCCGTCTTCTCTTCATCAGCCATAAGCTAATTATATCCAATGTGGTTAATAATGACTGCTGAAATAGCAATAAACCTCATTCAACAAATTTATTGATTTTCTTTCAGCTTTGAGCTTTCATCTTTAAGCTTATTCAATACTTCAGCTTACAGCCTTCAAACTCGTTTTTTGCTTTTCCCTTTAAGATTTGAGCTTTGAGCTTTCAACTTTCAGCTTTGAGCTATTATTGCTTTGAACTTTCAACTTTGAGCTTTTTGTTCCTTTCACCTTTAAGCTTTCAGCTTTCAGCTATCTTATCCCGCTTGGAACGCTATCGACAGCGTCCCCGGGCCGGTGTGCGTTCCGATCACCGGGCTGACCTCCGAAAGGATGTTCTCCACCGGGTTGAAGCGCGCCTGCGCGGCTTGCTGCAATTCCAGGGCTTCTTCAAGCGCCAGGGCATGGAAAGGCGCCACCCGCACCGGGCTTGCCCCAGCAATGCGCTTTTCCACCAGGTCCAGCATGCGCGCAATGGCTTTCTTGCGCGAGACCACGCTCTCCACCAACTCAATTTTGCCCTCGCGGATTTCCATCAAGGGTTTCAGGTTCAAAGCCGAGCCCATCAGGCGCTTAGCAGAGTTGATGCGCCCGCCTTTGTGTAGGTAGGTCAGGGTATCCACGGTAAAATAAACCCCAATCTTGGGAAAAACCTCGTCCGCCACGGCCTTGCAGGCTTGCAGGTCCGCGCCAGCTTCCGCCGCGCGCGCCACCGCCAAGACCATCAAGCTCAACGCCATCGCAACCAGCTTGGTGTCCACCACCAACAGCGGCGCACCCGGGAATTGCTCCTGGGCAATCATCGCTGATTCAACCGTGCCGGAAATGCCGCTCGAGAGGTTCAAGGAGATCACATCATGCCCGGCGTCCAAAAGCTTGCGGTATACATCCACAAACTGCTGCACGGTCACCTGGCTGGTAGTCGGGATGCTGCTGGAAGTGGACAAACGGGTATAAAATGCATCTGCCTGGATATCCACCCCGTCGTAATAAGACTGGCCATCCCAATTGAGGGTCAGTGGTACCACGCTGATTTGGTACTGGTCGACAAATGCTTTGGGCAGGTAGGCGCTGGAATCGGTCACAATGGCAACTTTATTCATGCTGGGCTCCTTTTAATAAATGCCGTCTAGCTGGCATTTTTATGTCTCAAATGTTTTATTGCCCTTATTATAAACTTGAAAATCAAATTTGGAAATGCATCCGCCTCGCATGGGGCATCCAGGAGAATTTATTCCCAATTTCAAAACCTGACAGTTTCTGATAGCTCTTGAGAGGCATTGCAACCCATTAGGTTTATAATGTGTCCAAGCAGCCAGGTAATTAGAAAATCTAACTGGCTGCGGAAATGTGAGGTAAATCATGTTAAATGATATCAATACAGAAATTAATATGCAAGAAAAACCAAGTCTAGCCCATCAAACCTGGGTCTACCTGGTGCCGTTAATCATTGCGTTTTTATTTGACCAGCTCACCTGGCAGCGCCAGATCGGCCTACAGCCGATGTTATTGGTTTTCGCTTTCCTTTTGGGCTTATCTTTGCTGACCAAGCTGGAGAAGAAACAAGTACCCTGGCAGTCTCTGCTGCTGCTTGCGCCAATTATCTTCGCCGCCTTGATGACGGTCTTCCGCCTGGACGGCTTCACCAACTTCAGCAACTTCCTGGTCATCCTTAGCAGCCTAGCCACCCTGCTCTACACCTTTCTAAACGGGCAGTGGCCGCTCTATCGCATCCGTGAGCATCTGCTGGGTTACCTGCGCCTTGCCCTGAGTGTTATCAGTGAGCCAATCACTCAGCTATTCCGGACCAGGCAGTCAGCCACATCCGCGCCTGGAGATAAAAAGGCTATGCGCAAAAAAGCCCTGCCTTACCTGCGCGGGTTGGCCATCGCACTGCCCATATTACTGCTCCTGGCTGCCCTCTTAGCCGCTGCCGACCAAATCTTCGCCGACCAGCTCTCCGCCCTGACCGATTGGCTCAGAATCGAAAACCTGGGCGAGTTCATCTTCCGCCTGTTTTACATCCTCATTTTTGCCTATGGCATGTGCGGCTTGCTGATCCATGCCCTGCTGCACTCGCAGGAAAAGCAAGCTATCAACGAAGACACCCCTTATTTCAAGCCCTTCTTAGGCAGGGTAGAATGCCTGATGGTCTTGGGCAGTGTTAACCTGCTTTTTGCGGCCTTCCTGATCGTGCAGTTCCAATACTTCTTTGCCGGCCAAGCCAATATCTCCATTGAAGGCTTCACCTACGCCGAGTATGCCCGGCGCGGCTTCTTTGAGCTGGTGGCCGTGGCGCTGATCAGCCTGGGCTTGTTTTACCTGATGAGCATGATTACCCGCTGCGAAACAAAGCGCGAAAAGCTGCTCTTCAATGGCCTGGGCGGCTTGTTGCTGCTGCAGGTGGGCGTAATGTTGGTTTCCGCCTTCCAGCGCCTTAGCCTCTATGAAGCGGCCTACGGTTTCACCCAGCTGCGCACGGTCACGCATGTCTTTATGATCTGGCTGGGCGTGCTCTTGGCGGTCGTGCTGCTGATGCAGCTGCTAAACCGCCTGCGTCACCTAGCACTGGCACTCTTCCTAGTATTGCTCGGCTTCAGCCTGACCCTCAACCTGCTGCATGTGGACGCCTTTATCGCCAAGCGCAACCTCGAGCATGCCGCTGCTGGCAACAAGCTGGATGCTTACTACCTGGTTTGGAACCTGAGCAGTGACGGCGTGCCAGTCTTGTTTGAGCATTTCCTATCCCCTGAGACCAGCCCTGAAATGCAAAAAACGCTTGGTGCTGTGCTGGCTTGTCGCAATGCCAAATCTGATCTCGAAGAGGAAGCGCCTTTCTGGGCATCATACCATGCCTCCCGCGCCAAAGCTGAGCAGCTCTTTGCTGAGAACGCCCAGGCGCTTAACGCTTACCCGCTTACTGAAAAGGACGACGCAACTTGGATTATGATCGAGGATGAGGAGATCTACTGCGGCCAAGACATGAGCGCATCGCTTGAAGCTCCGCCAACCCAAACGCCCTAAGGCCAACTAAACTTATACAATTCTTATAATAATGGGATAAACTTCAATTACAATTAAACTAACTAAACAAAAGGAGTTATCAAATGAATTTTCTAACTTGGATTATTGTCGGTGCGATTGCCGGTTTGCTGGCCGATTGGGTCATCAAGGGCATCCACATGGGCCTGCTCGGTAAAATCCTCGTCGGTATCGCAGGTGGTTTCCTTGGTGGCTGGCTATTTCAGCTGCTAAATGTCAGCATCGGCAGCGGCCTGATCGGTCAGATCATCCCTGCCTTCGTCGGCGCAGTGATTGTCTTGCTTATCCTGCGCGCTCTTCGTAAATAGTCAAACATATTTATTAAAAAACCCGCCTCTCAAAACAAGGCGGGTTTTGCATTTAATTCGACGAGGCCAAGGTTTATGCTACGGCTGTAGCACCCTTCCTATAAACAAGATCGTGTTGCTGGGCAGATGCTGGATGGCAAACAGGAACGGCCGGTCGATCACCAAATTGATCGGCTCTTGGGGTGGTGCCGACTTTATTGCCATAATCACGGCCGTGGCCGCGGCGGCCTCTGTGCCCTTCTCGTTCACGCTGACAGTCGCCTTATGCAGCACATCTGTGATGTACAAGTCAGGTTTGCCCGTGATGGCTGAAAAATCTGCCATGACGGGGTCAAAGGCTGTGGGCATGCCCATCTGTTTGAGCGGTTCCGATGCATCCGTTGCACTTTCAAAATCAAACTTGGGCATCTTTAAAAACACCGGGCGGCTTTGCATCTCTGCCTGGCTGTCAAGAAACCTCTGCGCATCCAAGCCAGCTTCCACCTCGCCGAATGCACCCTCATCTGGCACGATCAACAGCATGCCAAAATCCTGCGATAAATAAGGCAGCCGCAAGAGCTGGTAGTTCTCTGTCTGCGCATAAGCCAGCTGCTCGGCGCCCAGCTGCATCATATCCACGCTTGCTAGCGTCCCATCCAAAAGCGTAAAGTCAGCTTTTTCAGTCGCCTCTTCATAAAAGGGGTAATACCAGGAGCCATTGAAGTAAATGGCATTGGCTAAGACTAGGCGCGTCAGCGGGTTCAAGACACCCTCCCCAATCAATTCTGGTATTTTGCCAGCAGTCTCCTCCGACACCCAGTCATTGATAGCCTGGCGGGCAAGCTCAGAATCTTGTGCAAAGTCCACCTGGTACACGCCTGCCCCATAGTGCTGCGCTAACAGGTCCAGGAAAGCTGGGTTGATCTCAAAGCCAGCCTGGCCCCAGGTGGAATTGGCGATGTTGAGCTGGAAAGGATCGCCCTCTGCTTTCCTTTCCTCCTGAGCTTCAGATTCTGCCAGTGCCTGCAGAAGCGCGTTCATGCCGGGGTGCACTGCATCGCCCAAGCCCTCTACGGCCAATGCCTGCTGCATCTCAGAAAGGGTGGTACCCTGCGCGCCGGCCATGGTCATGCTCAGCGCCAGGCTCAGGCTTAGGGGTGAAAAGACCAGGTTGCCGGGTTTGTCCTTGATTTGCTTATAGAAATTAAAGGCGAAGGCTGCGTTAGCTGCGCTGAGCGCTTGCAAGTCTTCATCGCTGATGGATGACGCTTGCTCACGTTCAACCCCGCTTTGTGCAAACACCACGCCCTTGCTGCCAGGCGGCACGTTGGGCGTGCAAGCTGCTAAAACCAATAACGGCAGTAGCATTAAAATAACCAGTTGTTTTATCATACATCCTCCTCATCCTTGTAATTAAGACGCCGTCTAACCCTTTTTTGTTCCTAATTAATATTTTAAGAAAAAACATCCAGGTGCTTTGGTGCCTGGATGTTTATGAACTTCTAAAAATAACGGGGCTTAGAAAAGTGATTCACGCGCGTACTTCTCGTCCAGCTTGGCCAGCCCGTAAGAAATGGCTGCCCCCACCAGGAACAGCAACGCGCAGGCAGCGATCACGCCCAAGCCTCTTGCCCCGCTGGGGATGATTGCAGCGGTGGAGCCTACCACCACGCCCAAAATCAAGTGGTACATGAAGGCATAAGCCTTCTTAAACAGCCACGAGACCAGCTTGGCAAACAACAAAACGCAGACCAGCCCACCCAGCGCCAGCGGAATCATCACGCCCAGGTCCAGCCGGCTGATGCCAGCGGTCATTTTTTCGTACAGGCCCAGGTAGATCAGGAAGTTTGAGGGGCTCATGCCCGGCACCACCACGCCCAGCCCGATCAGCGCACCCGAAAGCAGCCAGCTGAAGAACGACGGTGCCACCTCCATGCTGCGGATGGTCTCCATCCAGCGCATCAGGAAGAACATCCCCACCGCCGCAAAGACCAACAGCAGCCAATGCCAAGACTTACGGCCTTCTTTGCCGGCCGTCTTGAGCAGCGAGGGAAAGGTACCCGCGATAAAGCCGATGAACAGCCAGATGGCCTGCACGCGGTAGTTTTCAAATGCCCAATCAACCGCAGCCGAGAAAGCCACCACGCCGATCACCCCGCCAATCCCAACCGGCAGGAAGAACAGCAGGTTTTTCAGGAATTGCTCTTTCAGGTTGCCCAGCCAGCGCATTAGGCGCTCGTACAGGCCAAACACCACTGCCAAAACACCGCCCGAAAGCCCGGGGGTGATGAAACCAATACCTACCAAAATACCCTTCAACAGGCGCACAATCCAATCCATGGGGGATTTCTTTTGAATTTCCGTATTCGATGTTGTCATTAAATAATTACTCCTCACTTAAACAATTATTCACCTCGCGGTGAAACACCCCTATTATAGTACGGAAAATGAAAAGCAGCTCCTTTTCTTATGTCTACCCACTACAAGCTACCATCTAAAAACTATCAGCTTCTTTTCCCTTTGAACTTTGAGCTTTCACCTTCTTTCCCTTTCAGCTTTGAGCTTTTCCTTACCATGCCAAGGCAATCCCGCGTTTGCCAAGAATGGTATCATCAAATACGACTTCTCCCGCTTTCTGAGCGATCCCAGCACACACCAGCATAGGCAGCAAGTGCTCTTCGCGTGGGTGGCAGTAGCGCGCCCCAGGTGCCTTTTCCCAATTGACCAGTCCAGCGCGAATTTTGGCATAATCATTCTCCTGCGCACAGGTTTCGATCAACCAATCCTGGAAGGCATCGTTTAAGGGGTCCGGGTTTTGCCCACCGCGCCAATCAAACGCCTGCATATTGTGAAATGAAAAGCCCGATCCAATCACCAATGTGTTCTCCTGCGCCAGGCTGTGCAGTGCCTCGCCCAAAGCCAGGTGAGCCTGGGGATCAAGCCCGCGCACCAGCGAGAGCTGGATGGCAGGGATATCTGCTTTGGGGTACATCAGGCTGAGCGGGATGAACAAGCCATGGTCAAACCCACGCACAGGGTCGAGCTGGCTATCGATATGATGCTCAGCGAGGATCTTCACCAAGCGTTCAGCCAGTGCAGGGTCTCCCTCGGCAGGATAATCGATTTGATAAGCCTCCTGAGGAAAACCATAATAATCGTAAAACATGGGCGGTTTGTCGGAGCCCAACAAGGTGGGTTTTGGCTCCTCCCAATGGGCGCTGATCACCACGATCTGCGCTGGTTTAATCAATTTTCCTGGTAAATCTCTCATGAATTCGATCATTGCCTGGTGGCTCACGTCGCCCAAGAGGGGTAAAGGTCCGCCACCATGGCTGAAATAAACGATGTGGTAGGGTTTCATGTCAGTCAACTCCTTTTTGTATTAGGACACACCTAAGAACGTCATCAGACCAGTAATCTTAATTATCCAATTTAAGTGCTTATATCAATGCTATCTTTATCGATTTTATTCGATTGTGGAGTAGCTAAGGTGTTTGAATATAAGGTTTGTGTGAAAATATTTCAAAAATTGCCTATTGACAAACCTAATTGATCTTAATATATAATTAATACATCCTCTTATCGGTGCTAACAACAACTATGGGACTTGCGTAATCTGCTTACCTGCAGAAAAGCTTTATTAACGCCATGCTAACAGCTAGGCATGCCGCAATCGGAGCATTATTTCTTGAACGAAAGGAGGTCCAAGGAAGTAACATAAGAAAGCATCCACAATAATTTTTGTCTATTTACAAAAAAGGAGCAAATATGTCTAAGAAACTGTGTATTTCATCGCTTTTATTAGCGATAATTCTAACTCTATCTTTCCCGGTTGTTTCATTGGCAAAGGGCGGCGGTCATACTGAACCTGTCGGGAATAACCTGTCCTTCCCAGTAATCTGGTCAGAAGGCACTAAGCTTACGCTACCCGGGACACTACTCAATGCGTCATTAACTGTCCCATACGCCGGTGATATTATCGAACCTTGCCCCATTGATTATTTTGCTTACGCCCAAAAGACGGAAGGGAATGTTTGGCAAGCGGAAAATATCCAGGCCGAGGAAGTTGTCACAATCGATGAAATCGATTGGGGAGATTCACTTGAATCAGTGGATATGAAGATTGGTCGACCTGTCCGCGTAGAACTATCTCTGTATAAATTGCTTACCGAACCAATGGTTGGCTATAAGATGAATATGATAGCCAACCCCAGCAGCCCTGATGAGGTCCAGGGCGTCTGTGCGCAGGGGAACCCATCCGATCATAGCGGCGCGCTTAAGTACAATAGCTTTGAAGCCACTGTTTACACGCCTGATGCAAAGTTATTAATCCAGAAAGTGACCGGTGAAAGCCTAACTTGGAACGCGCTAACTAATAAATGGGAAGGTGATATAGAAGCCCCGATTGCGATTATTTTTGCTGGGGAGTTGAACGTGGGTGGCAAGGTGATTTACGGTCTATCCCAGGGAGGCTGGAAACCCACTTCAACCGGCATTTACCGAATCACCTTTTACATGCCCCCAGATGGCAACACAGTCTTTGATACAGATACCGTGGTGCGAACCTCGATAGAAGGTGAGTCACTTCTTGAGGAAGAGATGGATGCTGGGGGTGTCGGGATTGTGGTGTGGGATAAAAACCTGACTTATATTGACATCACAGTTGTGGCCGGAGGTGGAAAATAAGTAAGACTCAAAAAGTGTAAATACCAATTTCTTTCCTTGATGGTGGTTTAAATACTACATAAGTCCTCCCCAAAAATGGGCGAGGACTTATGTAGTTCTCACTTTGTATCTTCCAGCTTCGTCTCTGAAAAAACCTGTCGTTCGATTGCCTCGCTAAATTTCTTGTATGTCCTGTTCATCCTTACCTCTCATAGCATTTACTACTTATACCTGTAAACGCATTTCAGGACGACACGCTTTCACCATACAGCTCTGAGCTTTGAGCTTCTTTTCCTTTCAGCTTTCACCTTTTTTCTCTTTCAGCTTTGAGCTTTGAGCTTTCACCTTCCTTCTCTTTCAGCTTTCAACTACCTGCTTCAAAGTCCCTGGACGAAGTGAATGCGATCACCTTCCAGTTTCTTTCTTTTCCTATCAGCTATGAGCTATTAGCTATTAGCTATTTTTCTTCCACAATCATGCGCACCGACCCATTTACGTGCGCCTGGGTGGAATCAATCACCGGGATAGACACATCACCCGGCTTGATCAGCAGCTCAATCTCGGTGCAGCCCAAGACCACGCCCTCAATCGCTTCCTGTTCGATCATACCGTTGATTATCTCCACGTAACGCGCGCGCGAGCTGTCCAAAATATTCCCGAATGCCAGCTCATCGATGATGATACGGTGGATTTCTCGCATATTCGCTTCACTGGCCGGCACAACCACCCGGACTCCATTGTCTTGCAGGCGCTGCTTGAGGAAATCCTGCTGCATGGTAAAGATCGTGCCCAACAGCAACACCTTCTGCAAGCCCTGCGCCTGGCACTCTTGGGCAATACAGTCTGCAATGTGCAGGATGGGAATATGCAACTCAGCCTGCAGGCGCTCGTAAAAGCGGTGCATGGTATTGGTGGCAATCACCAAAAAGTCCGCCCCAACCGCCTGCACTTTTTGGGCTGCCGCCAGCAGGCGCTGATAGATCGGCTCCCAATCCTGGGCGTGCATACGATCGTTGATAAAATCAAAGTCGAGGTTGTAGAGGATCATCTCCGCGCAGTGCATCCCGCCCATGGCCTGGTTGACCTGGCGGTTGATGCGGTGGTAGTAAGTAGTGGTGGATTCAAAAGTCATGCCGCCTAAGATGCCGATCTTTTTCATGCGTGCTCTCCTTTAATGGTATTGATGTTGGAATTTTAACACAAGGCACGTTTTCGAGGCTAAACCCGCACCAGGTCTTATTTGACATTTCAACTTCTGCCACTTCATGGGCATAGGCTTTTAAATTTCTATCATTGTGCAGCGCCCCGTGTGGCACTCGTTTTCCCCCTCGCGCGGAGTCCGCCAAGACGCAGTGCTTTGTCATCGCGAACGCAGTGTGGCGATCTCATGACTGTACCCTCGCGCGCACCTGCACTGCAACGCACGCAGTGCGGTGCAAGTGGAGTCCGCCAAGACGCAGTGCTTTGTCATCGCGAACGCAGTGTGGCGATCTCATGACTGTACCCTCGCGCGGAGTCCGCCAAGACGCAGTGCTTTGTCATCGCGAACGCAGTGTGGCGATCTCGGTTGTTGACTTGGTATGGCAGGTTTTGGTAGAGGCGGGTTTGCTGAATGTCATTAACTTGAACCCACCAATAAATAAACCCGCCTTCAGACTCGAAGGGTGCGTTCTGGGGTTGAACGCCCCGCCACAATCCAGCGCCTTAAAAGTTGCAATCAATTTTCCCCTCACGCACACCTGCACTGCAACGCACGCAGTGCGGTGCAAGTGGAGTCCGCCAAGACGCAGAGATTTACTTTATGGGTACGGTTACTCAGTTTAACCCACCTTAATCTCCCCTTTCAGCTATGAGCTATGAGCTATCCCCTTTCAGCTTTGAGCTATGAGCTATCCCCTTTCAGCTTCGAAGTCCCTGAACGAAGTGAATGGGATCAGCTTTGAGCTTTCAGCTTACTCCCCTTTCAGCTTTTACCTTTCAGCTCTTATCTCTTTCAGCTTTGATCTTTTTTATCCGAATATTAACCTACCATTAATATGTCTTGACAAAAATCAAAAAAATCCTATAATCATTAGGGTAAATTGTTGCAGCAGCGGATAAACTTTGTATGCCAGTCTGCTGATTTTCGCAAAAAACAAGTTTAGAAACCTTAAGAATTTAGACCTATACATGCACACGTGTGCAAGACTGGGTAAAAGTAAAGCATTGTAGCACCCAAAAGTGAAAACGAATGCAGCTAATTGGTTTCAAAAAACACTTAAATAGACCAAAATCAAACTGCCAACAGGGCTTGGCTTGGCCCTCGCTTCCTGACCCAACGCTGTGGGCTAAGCTGCCCAGTCACCCAACTCCCATGCTCAATTCCAACCTGGTTCGCTTTACGAGCGTGGCGGAGCACTCCTGCTGGAATTCACAGGGCTTACGAATTCTGGCAAAACCTCCGGTCATACACTGTTATCCCACAGCGCCAGGGAAAGGAGGCTATGCAAGGGCAAGATGATGAAAGGCAATTTAGACCGCCATCACCATCTTTTCCGCTGAGATATTTCTAACCACACCCTAATTACCACCGCTGTAGTAACCCAAAACCTACCGGCACTTTGCCCCCAGGTGAATTGGAACCAATCTATTCTACGAAGGAGAATAAAAGAATGTCTAAGAATAAGTATCTAACCATCATTATCAGCCTGCTGGCGATTATGTCCCTGTTAGTGGGATGTACGCAACAGGCAACCACCGAGGAGACCGAAGAAGCCGCCTCCTCAGCCATCAAGGTCGGCGTATCTATCGCCAACTTCAACGACACTTTCCTGACCTACATGACCGACGGTATGAAGGAATATGCCGCCAGCTTGGGCGGGGATGTTGAAGTGACCTATGTGGACGCCAAGGAAGACACCGCCACGCAGTTAGCCCAGGTGGAAAACTTCATCTCCCAGGGCATGAACGCCATCGTGGTCGTCCCGGTTGATACCGCCGCCACTGACCCGATCACCGCTGCGGCCAAAGAAGCCAACACCCCCCTGGTTTACGTCAACCGCCTGCCCGCCAACCTGCCCGATGACGTGGTCTTCGTCGGCTCAGACTCCATCGATGCTGGCCTGTTCCAGATGCAGTACATCGTCGATAAGCTGGGCGGCAAGGGCAATGTCGTCATCATGATGGGCAAACTCGATAACGAAGCTGCCCTCCAGCGCACCGCTGGCGTCGAGCAGATCGCCGCTGACTACCCTGATATCAAAATCACCAAGAAAGACACCGCCAACTGGAGCCGTGAAGAAGGCCTAACCCTCATGGAAAACTGGCTCTCCACCGGTGACCAGATCGATGCGGTTGCATCCAACAACGACGACATGGCCCTCGGCGCCATCCAGGCCATCGAGGCCGCTGGCTTGCTGGGTAAGATCATCGTCGGCGGCACGGACGCCACCCCGGATGCCCTGGCTGCCATGAAAGACGGCAAACTGGATGTGACCGTCTTCCAGGATGCTGCCGGGCAGGGCAGCGGCGCCATCAAGGCTGCTGTTGCGCTCGCCAAGGGTGAGACGGTTGAAACCCGTGTCATGATCCCTTACGTGCTCGTGACCCCCGATAACTTCGAAGAGTTCACTGGCGAAAAGATGGATGAGAAACCAGCCGGGACCGGTAAGGTCAAGGTCGGCGTATCTATCGCCAACTTCAACGATACTTTCCTGACCTACATGACCGACGGTATGAAAGAATACGCCGCCAGCCTGGGCGAAGATGTCGAAGTGACCTACGTAGACGCCAAGGAAGACACTGCCACCCAGTTAGCCCAGGTGGAGAACTTCATCACCCAGGGCATGAACGCCATCGTGGTCGTCCCGGTTGATACAGCCGCCACTGACCCGATCACCGCTGCGGCCAAAGAAGCCAACACCCCCCTGGTCTACGTCAACCGCCTGCCCGCCAACCTGCCCGATGACGTGGTCTTCGTCGGCTCAGACTCCATCGATGCTGGCCTGTTCCAGATGCAGTACATCGTTGATAAGCTGGGCGGCAAGGGTAACGTCGTCATCATGATGGGCAAGCTCGATAACGAAGCTGCCCTCCAGCGCACCGCTGGCGTCGAGCAGATCGCCGCTGACTACCCTGATATCAAAATCACCAAGAAAGACACCGCCAACTGGAGCCGTGAAGAAGGCCTAACCCTCATGGAAAACTGGCTCTCCACCGGTGACCAGATCGATGCGGTTGCATCCAACAACGACGACATGGCCCTCGGCGCCATCCAGGCCATCGAGGCCGCTGGCTTGCTGGGTAAGATCATCGTCGGCGGCACGGACGCCACCCCGGATGCCCTGGCTGCCATGAAAGACGGCAAGCTGGACGTGACCGTCTTCCAGGATGCTGCCGGGCAGGGCGGCGGCGCCATCAAGGCTGCCGTTGCGCTCGCCAGGGGTGAGGCGGTTGAATACCGCGTCATGATCCCCTACGTGCTCGTCACGCCCGAAAACTATGAGGATTTCATGAACTAAGCAGTGAAAATTTAGGCTGTGAAAGTGATTTGTTGATTCATAGCTGATCTTCAAGGACTGCAGGTATTGATACCTGCAGTCCTTTGGAGATTTTATGTTAAACTTAGTGGTAGTTTTATCGTCATCACAATAAAGGAAGGTTGAAGCATGGACCCAGAATATATTCTTGTGATGGAAAACATCTCTAAAGCTTTCCCCAGTGTACAGGCATTAGATAACGTCCAGCTGGCTGTCAAAAAGGGCACAGTACATGCCCTGATGGGCGAGAACGGCGCAGGCAAATCCACCCTGATGCGTGTGCTAATCGGCCTGCACCCCCCCGATAGCGGCAAAATCTTTTTCAAAGGCCAGGAAGTGGCCATTCCAGATACCAAAACCGCCCTGGACATGGGCATCTCCATGATACACCAGGAGCTTTCTCCCGTACCTGATATGACCGTGGCAGAAAATATCTACTTAGGCCGCGAGCCACTGGGAAAGTTTGGGCTAATCAATAAGCGCAAGATGATCTCAGACACGCGCAAATTGCTCAAGCAGCTCGATATCACCCTGGATGCCACTAAAAAGATGCGCGAGCTCAGCATTGCCAACACCCAGATGGTCGAAATCGCCAAGGCAATCTCCTACGATTCATCTCTAATCATCATGGACGAGCCGACCTCTGCCATCACTGAGCGGGAAGTTGCCAGCCTATTCAAGATGATCCATTCACTCAAGGAAAAAGGCGTCTCCATTATATTCATCACCCACAAGCTCGATGAGGTCTTCAAAATTGCCGATGAGATCACTGTCTTCAGGGATGGTAAATACGTCGGCACAGTGCCCGCAGCTGATACCAGCAAAAACATGCTCATCTCCATGATGGTCGGGCGCGAGCTCACCAACATCTTCCCCAAAGAAGAGGCTGAAATAGGTGATGTGATCTTGGAGGTCAGGAACCTCAGCCGCAAGGGCAAGGTCAATAACGTCAGCTTTGTGCTGCGCCAGGGCGAGATTTTGGGTTTGGCAGGCTTGATGGGCGCCGGCCGCACAGAAATTATAGAAGGCATTTTTGGCATTGAAAAAATCGACTCGGGCGAAATCATCATCAACGGTTGTAAAGCCAAGATCCGGAAACCCGAAGACGCCAAGCGCTACGGCATGGCCCTGCTGACCGAAGACCGCCGCCGCACTGGCATTTTGAGCGTTTTGCCCGTGCGCGATAACATGGTCGTTGCCAACCTGGCCAGGTTCCGCAAGTGGGGTTTCTTACAGACCCACCTGATCGAAGAAACCTGCAACCAGGAGAAAGCCAAGCTAGACATCAAAACGCCCAGCATGGACCAACTCATCAAGCTCCTTTCGGGCGGCAACCAACAAAAAGTGCTCGTTTCACGCTGGCTGCTCACCTCGCCCTCCATCCTGATTCTCGATGAACCCACCCGCGGCATCGACGTTGGCGCCAAAGCCGAGATCCACCGCTTGATGTCCAAACTGGCCCAGGAAGGCAAAGCCATCATCATGATTTCCTCCGAGCTGCCAGAGATCCTGGGCATGAGCGACAGGGTGTTGGTGATGCACGAGGGCGATCTGACCGGTGAGTTTTCACGGGCTGAAGCCTCCCAGGAAAATATCATGCTGGCGGCCACTGGTACCGCCGCTGTTTAATTTGACCTTAAAAGTAGGAGAGGAAAATGAAATCATCAACTACAGAAATCATTGAGAAAAAATTTTTCAGTAAAGAAAATTTGAACGTCTTTCTCAAAAAGTACCTCATCATCTTTATTTTATTGGCGATGATCTTCCTGCTTTCAGTTTTATCGCCGTCTTTCTTCCAGTTCCGCAACCTCATGAACGTGGTGCGGCAGATCTCGGTGATCGGCCTGATCGGCATCGGCGTCACCATGGCGATCATCACCAATGGCATCGACCTCTCATCCGGCTCGGTTTTGGCGCTTTCAGCGGTCATCGCTGCCAGCTTCGCCCAGCGCTCGGATTGGGCAGCTGCCAAGTACCCGGGCCTGGTCGTACCCCTGGGCGTCTCCATCCTATCTGGCCTGGCGGTGGGCTTGCTGTGCGGTTTCATTGTCGGCTTCCTGATCGCCAATTTTAAGATCCCGCCCTTCATCGCCACCCTGGGTATGATGACCATCGCCAGGGGTTTCGCCCTACTCTACAGCGACGGCCGGCCCATCAGCAGCCTGACCGACGCCTACAACACCATCGGCCAGGGTTACTTCTTGGGCATCCCCATCCCCATCATCATCCTGATCACCGTGGCGGTGCTGGGACATGTCATGCTCAATTACACCCGCTTTGGCCGTCACATCTACGCCATGGGCGGCAACGAACAAGCTGCGCGCGTATCTGGCTTAAACATCTTCTGGATCAAGATCGGCATCTACTCGATTGCCGGCTTGCTCTCCGGCTTGGCCGGCATCGTGCTCTCCTCGCGCATCAGCTCTGGTCAGCCCGGGCTTGGCACCGGTTACGAGCTGGATGCCATTGCCTCGGCCGTCATCGGCGGCACCAGCTTCTCCGGCGGCGTGGGCACCATCTGGGGTACCATGGTCGGCGCACTCATCATTGGCGTGCTCAACAATGGCCTGGACCTCTTGAACGTCTCTGCCTACTGGCAGCAAATCGTCAAAGGCTCGATCATCGTCATTGCCATCATCATTGACGAACGTAAGAACCGCTAACCCCAGGCACCAACCCTGGGGCAGCCTGGAATAACAGCCACGCAAAGCGACCCTGCCAGGTCTCCCGGGCAGGGTCGTATGCAACCAGCTCAACCAACCTGGAGGTAAAAATGAACGCACGCGAACGTGTCTTGGCAGCCATCAATCACCGCGAACCCGACCGGGTACCCTTCGACCTGAACGGCACCGTCGTCACCGGCATCCAGGCTAAAGCCTACCAAAAGCTACGCGCATACCTCGGCCTGCCCCAAGAAGCGCTCGTCATCAGCGACATCTTCCAGCAGCTGGCCCAGGTGGACGATGACCTGATGGACCTTCTAGGCGTGGACGTGCGCAGCGTCTCCCCCCGCTCCAGCGCACACTACCAGGTGCGCCTGTCCGAAAGCCCCGACGGCAAGTATTCGCACCTCTACGACGAATACCAGATCGGCTGGCGCATGCCCAAGCAAGACGGCATGTACTACGATATGTTTGACCACCCCCTGCTTGGTACGCTGAGCGAAGCACGCATCGACGCCTACCAGCTGCCAGACCCGCAGGACCCCTCCCGCTTCGTGGGCATGCGCGAGGCGGCTGAGAAGATCGTGGCGGAAGGGCGCGCGCTAATCGTCGGCAACATCTACGCTGGCATTTTCGAGATGTACATGTGGACGCACGGTTTCAAGGACGGCTACGCTGATTGGGCAGCCGAGCCAGCCCTGGCCAGTAAGATGCTCGCCAAGTACCGCGATTTTCACCTGGGCTACCTGGAGAAGGTATTCGAGGTCTTGCAGGGTATCCCTATCGACGTGGTGCACATGGCGGACGACATCGCCGGCCAGCAGGGGCTGCTCATCTCCCCGCGCTCCTACCGCAAGCTGCTCAAGCCCCTGCATAAAGAAATGTTTGACTACATCCACGCCCGCAGCCAGGCCAAGGTCTTTATTCACTCCTGCGGCGCCATCCGGCCGGTCATTGCCGATATGATCGAGAGCGGCGTGGACATCCTCAACCCCGTGCAAGTCAACGCCAAAGACATGGACTCGGCCGAGCTCAAGCGCGAATTTGGCAGGGACGTGGTCTTTTGGGGCGGCGGCGTGGACACCCAGGAAGCCTTCGATGAACGCCACACCCCCGATGAGGTGCGCGCGGACGTGCGCCGCAGGCTGGAAGACCTGATGCCCGGCGGCGGTTTTGTCTTTGCCACCGTGCACAACATCCAGGGCAACGTCCCGCCTGAAAACATCATGGCCATGTGGGAAACCCTGCGCGAATTCGGCAAGTATTGATAGCTGATCCCTTTCAGCTTCAAAGTCCCTGAACGAAGTGAATGGGATCAGCTTTGAGCTTCGAAGTCCCTGAACGAAGTGAATGGGATCAGCTTCTCTTTCTTTCACCTTTCAGCTATGAGCTATCCCCTTTCAGCTTTGAGCTATGAGCTATCCCCTTTCAGCTTCGAAGTCCCTGAACGAAGTGAATGGGATCAGCTTTGAGCTACGAAGTCCCTGAACGAAGTGAATGGGATCAGCTTCTCTTTCTTTCACCTTTCAGCTATGAGCTATCCCCTTTCAGCTTTGAGCTATGAGCTATCCCCTTTCAGCTTTCAGCTTTGAGCTTTCAGCTTTGAGCTTTCAACTTTGAGCTATTAGCTATGAGCTATCCCCTACAACTTCTTCTGCATGTAATACCGCTGGTGGCCGGGTGGAAAGTCTTGCAGGCTGCCTATGACCTCGTAACCATATTTTTGGTAAAAGCCGAGCGCCTGGAAGCTGAAGGTGTCTAAGTAGGCATGCTTGGCACCCCGACTGCGCGCTTCCGCTTCGGCTAAAGAGAGCAGGCGCTGGCCAAACCCTTGCCCGCGCAGGTCTTCGGGCAGAAACATCAGGCTGATATAGAGCCACTCCCAGTGCGTTTCAGCGATGATGCCGCCCACCAGTGCGCCCTCAGCCGTAAAGACGCCGAAACAAAAAGTCTTGCCGTGCGGCTCCCCCGCTTGTTGGACGTTGAATTGGTGCAGCCCGCCGCCGATCACGGTCCAGGCCTGGTCATCCATTTTTTCGAGGATAGATATATGGTATTCTGTCGTCATTGGGTCACTTCCTTATTATAGAGCGCAAATTGCGCTTTTGAATTGCGGACCTGCTAAAATGTGACCGCCGCGTGGGTAAAGCAAAGAGGCTGAGAGGAAATATACCCTAATCTCACACGCACGTCCAGCCGTCCAGCGTTCTTTTGGGGTAATCAATTATTCCTCGCGCAGCACTCTGTAAGAGTCGCGCACACCTGCACTGCAACGCACCCAGTGCGGTGCAAGTGGAGAGCGCAAAGCCGCAAAGCTTTGTCATCGCGAACGCAGTGTGGCGATCTCGGTTGTTGACTTGGTATGGCAGGTTTTGGTAGGGGCAGGTTTGCTGAATGTCATGAGCCTAAACCCACCAGTGCCTAAACCCGCCCTCAGACTCTTAGGGTGCCGTTATGTGCCTTGCCCCAGTACCTTTCTGGGGAAGCCCCCGTTAATTTCGGGGGTTGAGCGCACCATCAGGTAAAAGATCGCAAAGACTGCAATAAAAATATGGACTTGGGAGGGAAAAGGAACAACAGGCGAAAAAAGCTTCAAATCAGGGTAAAATTCAGATAATCTATTATTTTTAATTACATCGTAATTTACTAATAATTAACAGACAGGGATAAAAAGGGAGAAACATTGACAAATAATAATGAGCTTGAGCGAACTCTCTGGGCTTCCGCTGATAAGATGCGTTCCAATATGGACGCGGCTGAATATAAACATGTCGTGTTGGGACTAATTTTTCTTAAATATATTTCCGATGCTTTTAATGATCTATATCAAAGGCTTATCGAAAACAAGGGCGAATATGAAGGTTCAGATCCTGAAGATCCGGATGAATATCTTGCCAATAATGTCTTTTTCGTACCCGAGAAAGCGCGTTGGCAATTCCTTCAAGATAATGCTAAGCAACCGGAGATTGGTAAATATCTTGATGACGCTATGGATGCCATCGAGCGCATTAACCCGCCACTCAAAGGTGTATTGCCCAAAATTTATGCCGATCCTGAGTTAAACAAACAGCGTTTGGGAGAATTAATTGATTTAATTGGCACAATCGGTTTTCGACAGGATGCGCATGCATCCCAAGACCTACTTGGACGCGTGTACGAATACTTCCTGGGACAATTTGCTGATGCCGAAGGTAAAAAAGGCGGACAATTTTATACACCTGCCAGTATTGTAAAGCTCCTCGTAGAAATGATCGAACCTTTCAATGGTCGTGTATATGATGGCTGCTGTGGTAGCGGTGGGATGTTTGTACAGAGTGAAAAATTTGTTCGCAATCATCAAGGAAACATAAAAGATTTATCGATTTACGGACAGGAATCAAACCCTACCACCCTGCGCCTGGCGCGCATGAACCTGGCTATTCGTGGGATCGACGCCAAACTGGAGTTGGGCGATACGCTCCTGAAAGACCACCATCCAGATCTCAAAGCCGACTTCATTCTAGCCAACCCGCCTTTCAATGTGAGTGATTGGAGTGGCGAGCAGCTGCGGGATGACAAACGCTGGCAGTACGGGGTGCCACCTGTGGGAAATGCCAATTACGCCTGGTTGCAACACTTCGCGCACAAACTCAGCCCAACCGGCACGGCTGGCATTGTTCTGGCCAATGGCTCCATGAACAGTAACACTGGGGG
>Ga0209723_1003446_pt1 | contig 19028 bp, 10 predicted proteins | sample BiotimSIPDNA_2_FD_185750 | JGI IMG/M metagenome (GOLD analysis project Ga0209723, IMG submission 185750) | Anaerobic biogas reactor microbial communites from Washington, USA - Biogas_R2 time_0 SIP DNA (SPAdes) (version 2) | ecosystem: Engineered > Bioreactor > Anaerobic > Unclassified | place... | reverse complement strand
GCAGCACATTGCGTCATTATATATATCTAAGGATGGTACCTAATGAAAAAATTAATGTATTTACTAATTATTGTTATAAATTTACTCTTAAACATTAATCTTTCAGCTCAAGAATCAATGCTAATTGAAAGAATTACATGTTCAAAGGTTCCGAGGATGCTGCGCAGAGAGGTGCTGTTATTTACTCGGTTATTGCAACCGCAAAGCTTCACGGGAAAGAGCCTCGGGAATATGTTAAAACATTGCTCGAAATGCTGCCAAATGAAAATTCATCCTCAGTCGACAAGTATCTTCCATGGAATCTTGAATTGCAAGTTAAAAATTAGAGCACTTTATCGTATGCTTACTGAAATTCTGATTAATAGATTATCAGTTAAGAAAACATATGATTCCTTGACAATATCCTCTCTTGATAGTCTATTCAAGGCTAAAGTTTCCTTGAAACGTAACTATCCCTCAAGCTTCTTTGAATGGAAAGAAGTTTATCGAACAGGATATTCATTCCATATAGAACCGGAAGACTCTATTGTTTTAATAGTAACAGGCAAATTGACGGCTGCATACACTTCATTTTGGGGGTTAGGAGAAATAGGTTCAATGGTTTGGTATAAACACCCATGGGCAAACAAAACCAAACCAAAGGAGATTCAATTTGAATATCTTCTTGAGCCAATATCAGCATGGAATTCAGTTGGGTCAATTCAAGTATCATTTACATATCCTAAAAATTGGAACCTCAGGAGTAACATTGTAAATGTTCCCAAAGGTTTTGGCCTGTATATGCAAAATATTAAGGAAACGATGGATGAAGATAGCGGATATGTAACATTTCAGAGAACACTAAAAAAAGTTTTCCTGAAAGACTTGTATTCTCGCATACAGAAAAGCGTAAATATGTATTTCCAGGTGGTCCTGAATTGGGATTTGGTGGTTCGAGAAGTAATGGTTTTACCGTTCATTATCGCTGGGAAGCTTCAGTTGATATAAAGCCATGGATAGCAATAATGCCGGGTATTGGTATCGAGAGCGACTTTGAGGATACATACAAAATCATTCCAATGATAAAGATAAACAGCCTGTATCTTTACCTGCTTGGATTTAGAACTGGATATGTGCATGGACATCAACCGTAATCTGTCTGCTTATAGAGCTGGTATTTCTCTGGATTTTTTTATATTAGGAGTCGCATGGGACTGGGACTATTATCCCGATTATAAGAATTGGAAGAAATCAATCTTTGGAACAATAACTTTTTAATGGATAGGGAAAACGTTTTGTAAAATCATAGCTTACGGTTACTTCGTTTGTGTTATCTATGCATGATACTGAAGGTACGGCATATACGATGATGGATCGTGTGGATCGGTTCCCAGAATAACCTCCAGGATATCCTGAATATAGTCATCATCACTATCGTTAAATTGATTAACTATATCATCGCTTATAACCTGCACATCAGGCTTTACCGTAATAAATTTGGCACACAGAACACCCCCTATTAATTGTAAATTATTATTCATAAAACTTTTGTTACACCAACCATTTTTGCTTGCTCTTCGTCATAAAACACCTCAAAAACCTGTCCTTGATTGCCGATAATTGGCAAGCCCGAACCTTCAGCTTCGGTCCACACAGATCCATTCCAGAAAGCCGCACTCTCAACCATCAGACTGTCAATGCGATAGTTCCCGGCGAGCCATAAATTGTTGTGTCTGTCTACACCCATTTTATTTACAGAACCATAAAGCGAATCAATCAGTATCTGCCATTGTGATCCGTTCCATTTCTGTAAACGGTGAAAGATTCCATTGAGACTAAGGGCAAAAACATTTTTTTGGGAATCCACTGCAAGATGATACACAGGACCCGAACAACCTTCACCCACCGCGCTCCAGACCCGCCCATCCCATTGTGCCAAATGTTCAACCCGTGCCTGACCAGCATATTTTAATTTCCCGCCAACATAAAGAATGGAATCTATCGATGCAAGGGCGTACACATCCCCATCTACTCCACTCAGTCCCTTCCCCGGGTAAAAAACCCATGGAGAACGGTTCGTGGTGTCAACTTTCCGGTCGTTTCCACAGCTCAAGAACAGTGTGTAAATTAGAAGGGTTTTAATGAATTTCATGGTGAAGAGAATTGTTGAATCTATATTTCGGAATCAGTAACGACATCGAAAAGCACAGCAATTGATGCCATTACAAGATGGTAATGAGTAGTTGGAAACCGATAGCTCAGGTATAGCTGAGCTATCAGTACCGTACACTTAAAAGCCGCTTCTCCGGAATTGCTTCCAGATGAGCAACCTATCTGACTATCGAGACTTTTAAAATTTCAGCTCCGCTGCGCACCAGATAAACGCCGCGATGCAATCCGTTTAGATCGAGCCGCGCAACTCCATTTACATTTTCGATTCTGCGTAAAATTCTGCCGGAAAGATCGGCAATTTCAACTGTTTTTCCACTCCCGATTACTGTATTGCCAGAAATTTTGAGAGAGTTGAGGGGTTGAGTTCTTTTCCCGGGTGTTCTTACACCGATTTCTCCCTGTGGATCACCATAAATCAAACCACGGCCCTCAACTGCCAGGTACAGACGGCCATACTGGTTCATATCTCCGGCAAGATAATGGAATGTACCGAACTGATGCAGATCATCGTTGATTCGTGTCCATGTCGCGGTAGAGTCATCAGAACGGAACAATCCGTATTTATTACCCACAGTTCCTAAAATGTAAACTGCAGGAAAACTTTTACCCGGAGCAGCTTTACCTACAGTCACCTTCATGGCGCTGCTTACATTCGTTTTTCTTGTAAATGTCATTCCGCCATCAGTTGATAAGTAAAGGCCGCCTCCTCCCCAGACATGATCTGACGCAACCAGCAGCACACCCTCATATCCCGGTACAGAGACTGCCTGTGAGTTGTTTGCTTCCCAATCATCAAGAGCCAGGAATTTTCCGCCGGCTGTAAATGTAACCCCGCCATCAGCACTCACAAACATGGTACCATTTTTTGTATCCATTATATACATTTTGTTGGGATTTTCTTTATCACCGAAAGGTGTAGCATTATCGGAGACTATCGCGGTACTGGATGTCGATTTGGTCCAGGTAACCCCGTTATCTTTTGAGTAATAGGGCCCGGATGTTGAAGGAGGTGTCCAGACAATCACTGTACCATCAGCATTAAGGCCGATACTTCGGTTTCCCCCGCCCCCGATCCAGTTGTTTGCTGCAGAAGGAATAACAACACCTTCTGGATTACTTTTAAAAAGTGTCCAGGTTTTTCCACTGTCAGTAGAGATTTCGCCTAAGGTGTTTTCAGCGTTTACAGCATTGTGTGCTTTGACAAATACGGCCTGGTTTTTCCAGGCCATATCGATTGCCTTGGTCGTTCCTACATCAGGCATATGAAATGCTTCGGGGGCTTTGTCCAGTGTAATGTGACGAAAACCGCCCTGATCCCCCATCGCAGACACAAGTTTTGCACCAGAGGTCGGACACACCATCTGCAAAGGAACAGTTTCTTCCAGATTAGAATCCGCGGCTGCCCACACAGGACTCTCTGTTAGTAAACTGGTAGTCCTGAATACCCCATAACCTGTACCAAAAATTGCCACATTAGAATTGAACGGATCTATCTGAACGCATGCCAGCCAGTGAGGGGTACGCACACTTTTCCATGGCGCGAAACTTAAATCCAGAGTTCCGCCAAGAAGCTTGGAACTCCAGGTACCGCCGTTATCGCTGCTCAACCAGACATCATCCCCTTCACCCCACCTGTCAATCGAACTTACCACCAGGGTGGCCGGGTTCTGGCGATCTACGCAGGGTGTCCCGTAACCAAAAGCGGCATCTTTAACAGGCGAGACATCTGTCCATGAGTCATCACTGGTATTAAGTCGCATGAGTTTTCCTGCGGTAACATTGTTGGGACCGACACCGTTGTTGAAACTGAAGTACGCAGTGTTGTTGAAGATACAGCCACTTGTAGGAATCAGTCCTGATGGTTGACCGGGAACTATCGACCAGCTTGCACCACCGTCTATACTGCGCCATAATGCAGCGGCTCCGCTGTTGCTGCTGTCATATCCTGCATAGATAATATTGGTTGGATTGCCGCTTGTACCGCTGGACGGATCAAAAAGAACAAACAACCCGTTACCTGTTGGACCGGTCGCAACAGAATCAAATGTGGTTCCCCCGTCTACTGACTTCCAGAGTGAACCACGGAAACGGGAGGTAAATACTCCATCTTTGCTTAGATCCCAGCCAGATCCCGCGATAAAAATGATATTACCCTTATTTGGATCAACGGCAAGACGTTCGCCTGAACCGCGGCCGTCAAGGTTACCGCCGTTTTTAAAACGCAATTCCGTACTGGTGAAAGTCTTTCCGGTGTCGTTTGATACCAGTACATGACCCCATTCACCTGTCCAGCTGTTTGAATATTTACCGGTAAGAAGATATGCCTTGCTTCCATCGTTGGGATCAAGAGCGATAGAGAGTATTCCCATGTCATCGGAAACAAAGCCGATATGGTCGGTAATGGGAACCCATGAATTAGAGGCAGGATGCCAGCGGTACGCACCGCCCATATCTGTTCGCGCATACATCAGACTCGCAATTTTGGGGTGATACACAAATCCATCTACAAATCCTCCTCCACCCACAACGACACTTTTCCAATGGTACCCGGTTGCAGCCTGCGCCGCTCCAATTAGCAGTGATCCAGTAAAGAGAATCCTGGCCAACTTTCTTTTTAAAAACATTTTTCCCTCACTAATATTTATATTTCAGGACTGTTGTTATCGATTTACCGCTCAGTGTATTTCTTTACAGTGGTGTTTATAAACTGCCTCCCCTAAATGCTGAACCTTTGAGCTTATCATAAATTAAATAATAGGTTAAAATGTGTCAAAAACGAATGCGTGTGTTATTGCTCTTAATCGGCCACGGAATCGTCTTCTTTCAATCTACCAACCTCAGTCCACCAGGCCTTTTTTTCAATCGGCGATCCCGCTTATGTTGAGGCTTCCGATCGGTGTACAAAAAAATGTTGCCCCGGGGCAAGGTATTGAATGTTTCTAATGTTTAAATTGACTGGATGCTGTCTTACAGGTACAATATATATACATTAAACGAATAAAAAATTCTCCAACCTTGAGAGTATAACATGCCTTTTTTGCGCCCGGGCGCAAAAAAATTGATTGCAACAGCTATTATCTTTGCATGGTATGCCCTGGCAGCCGCATCCCGCATTACAGTTGATGCCGACGGGGACGCCAGTTATACCAGTTTCGATGCGGTATTAGGCGCGATTGCCACCGGAACTGTTTCCCCGGATACAATTGAATTTATCGGTGATGATATTGATACATATACGATGACAACCTATCTGGGGGATAAAGGTCAAACCACTGTGGTGATAAAAAGCAATCAGACAAATCCGGATTCGTTTCCGGTTATTAATCATACCAGCAATGATTATGTCAACTGGTTCAGTTACGCTGATGTTTTCTTTGAGAATCTCACTTTCACCGGGACAAAAAATTTCAGAGCAATAGGAAATAAGACGATCACTTTCAGCAATTGCTGTATAAGAGATTTCAGCGGAAAGGATGGTTATCTTATACAGACCGAAAACCCCGGTACTCAGGTTTTGAATATTACAAATTGTCTTTTTGAGGGAAATAACGGCACACCCGGCGTGCTCTATCTAAACAACTTCGATCCATGTTTCACGGTTACAACTATTGTTAACTGCACCTTCGACGGCAACAGCAAGGTTTTTAATTTAGATAATATTGCCAACTCCTACAATTTGACAATAAAGAACTGTATCTTCAGCAACAACGCCTCTATTTTCCAGGGGGACAATTTTCGTTCCAAAGTCACCTACTCCTTAACAAGTGAATCAATTGCAAATTACGGGACCGGCTGTGTTTCCAACTCAGACCCGCTCTATGTGACAGCTACCCGTAACAACCCTGTCGACTGGAAAATCCAGGCCTCATCACCGGCAAAGGATATAGGAACATCGACTGACGCGCCGGCAAAAGATCTGGCCGGTGAAAACAGACCTGCACTCATAGATGCGGGCTGTTTTGAGTACATACCGCCGAAGATGACCTGGGATGTGTCAACCAGCACCGGGATACAGGCGGGAAACGGCACATGGGGAACTGATAACTACTGGACCACCGATGGGACCACACTTGAAGCCTGGCCGGGGGCAGACTACATAGCTGAGTTTTCTGGCAGCAACAGCGAATACACTGTTACGGTCAGCGGCACACAGTATGCCGACAGTCTCGTTTTTTCCAGATCCGGTTACACAATCAGCAGCGGGACATTATCCCTTGGCGGATCCGCCGGCATTTACATCTCTTCGGGAAAAAGCGCGACAATAGCTTCGCAAATCAGCGGCAGTGACGGGCTGGACTATTGGGGAATCGGAACACTGACCCTTTCGGCTTCCAATAACTATACAGGTGCAACAAATATTAAAGCTGGAACACTTGCGCTTACCGGTTCACTCTCGCCTCCGGCAGCGCAGTAACTGTCGAAAGCGGGGCCAGTCTCAGAGGAAACGGCACTGTAAATGGGGCAACAACAGTTCAAGATGGCGGTATCATTGCGCCGGGAAGCAGCGTGGAGACAGGAAAACTCTCATTTACATCGTTGACCCTCAACAGCACATCATCTATCAATATCACCCTGGGGACCGCTTCGGACACTATAGCGGTCACCGATGGCCTGATACTGGACGGCACAGTCAATGTCGTTGCCGGAGAAGGTTTTGCGTTGGGTGACTACACTATCTTTACCTGCGGCTCTCTTACGAATAATACTCTGGAGATAGGCTCGTTTCCCGACGGCTGTCTTGGAGAGGTGATTACCAGCGCCAATTCGGTGATTGTAAGGGTAACAGGTGTCTATACATGGGATAATTCTACCGAGGAAGGATATCAGGCTGCCAGCGGGACCTGGGGGAGCGATGATTACTGGTCGGTAGACGGGACATCGCTGGTTGCCTGGCCGGTTGCGGGAAATACGGCCAGGTTTGCCGGTGAAGAGGACAGTTACACGGTCACTGTAAATGGAAACCAGAATGCTGACAGTATCATTTTTGTCAATTCCCTCTACACTTTGAGCAATGGAACGATAAATCTGGGAAGCAACAAGGGTATTTACGTTTCAAATGGTAAAAACGCAATCATAGAGTCGGTGATAGATGGAACCGCAGGAGTGGCACTTAGTGGCGGGGGCACATTGATTCTGACCGGCACAAACAGCTATTCAGGGGGAACAACCATAAACGGGGGCACGATACAGATCGGAAACAATACCGCTCAGGGAAGTGTCTCCGGCAATATCATCAACAACGGAACTGTGGCTTTTTCCCGGTCAGACAGTTACACTTTCGCAGGAACAGTCTCCGGAACCGGTGTGCTGTCAAAGTTGCAGAATTCCACCCTTATTCTTACAGCCGATAACACTTACAACGGCGGAACTACCGTAAGCGCAGGAACTCTGCAACTGGGAGATAACAGCACCGCAGGGAGCGTTACCGGTAATATCACCAATAACGCTGCGGTCACCTTTTCAAGATCAAACGCGCAGACCTGGGCCGGGGTAATTTCCGGAACCGGCGCAGTAACCAAGCTTCAGTCCAACACCCTGACTTTTACAGCTAATAACACATACAGCGGCGCCACCACTGTGAGCTCCGGGACATTGCAGTTTGGCAATAACAGCACCGCCGGAAGCGTTGCCGGGGACATCGTCAATAACGCTACCGTAACTTTTTCCAGATCGGATAATTGCACATACAGCGGTTCTATTTCAGGAACCGGCGCGGTTTCAAAACTGCAGAATTCCACACTGACTCTTTCCGGCACAAATTCCTATAGCGGCGCCACCACAATATCCGCCGGGACTCTGAACGTAACCGGTTCAACACACGCAAACAGTGCTGTCACTGTAAGCAGCGCAGCGACTCTCCATGGATCAGGTTCAGTTAACGGCGCGGTTACTATAAACGGTGATGCAAAGCTGCTTTCCGCTGACGGTGTCGCTCAGAAACTTACAACCGGTAATCTGACTCTCAACAACACCTCGGTTCTCAACTGGGATCTGGGAACAGTGTCCGATACGGTGGTGGTAAACGGGGATCTTGTTCTGGATGGAGTATTGAACATAAATCCAATCGCAGGATTTACTCCCCTTTCCTACACTTATACCATCATGACCTACACCGGGTCTGTGACCAACAATACGGTAACTATCGGCACTGCGCCAGCTGGATGCACCTATGTAATTTCGGCTTCAGCTAATAAAGTAACGGTTCAGGTCACTGGGTCTTATCGCACAAAAGCCAACAATACCGATCATATGCAGAAGACAAGCAGTTGGGTTGAAGGATCAACTCCGACCAGTACAATTTTAGCATTGTTCAACTCGACTCTCACTTCTGCGACCAATGCAAACAATTGCAATAATGCAGATCAGTCCTGGGCCGGCATAGTGGTCACCAATCCGGGGGTGGTCTTTACTATCAACCAGAAAAGCTCTTATATACTTACCCTGGGAAGCTACGGGGTAAATATGACCGATGCGACCCAGAACTTCGTAATTAATTCGCTGACTGCTCTGGGGGCTGATCAGACATGGCTTATTGGTTCCGGCAGAACTTTGACTCATGGAAATGTTATAAGTGGTGCCGGCAGAAAACTCACCAAAAGTGGCAATGGAACCCTGGTAATGACCGCGGCCAACACTTACAGCGGCCAAACGGTGATAAACGCCGGTACTTTGCAATTGGGAAACAACACCGCCGGAGGAACCGTGGCCGGCAATATTGAAAACAACGCTACTGTCACCTTCTCCCATTCCGGAGCCATTGCCTATGCGGGGGTGATTTCAGGAACGGGTGCAGTTTCCAAACTCCAGAGTAATACACTGACCCTGACCGGGGATAACACATTCACCGGAACCGCCACTGTGAGCGCCGGCACACTACAGTTGGGTAATAACAGCGCCACCGGAAGCTTGGTTGGAAATATCGACAACAGCGGCACAGTCACCTTCTCCAGATCGAACGATTACACCTATGCCGGAGTGATCTCAGGAACGGGAGCGGTCACAAAGCTTCAGAATACCACACTTACCTTAACCGGTGATAACACCGCGAGCGGGACAACAACCGTTAGCGCCGGAACATTAAAGCTTGGCAATAACACATCCACAGGTTGTGTAGGTGGTAATATCTCCAATAGCGGCGCAGTTATTTTTTCCAGATCAAATGATCACACCTATGGCGGTGAGATCTCCGGGACCGGTTCTATCACCAAGCTTCAGAATTCGGTGCTTACATTGACCGGTACCAACACTTACTCGGGTATCACCACCGTTTCTGCGGGAAAATTACTTGTAAATGGTTCTACCGTTTCAGGCAGCGTAGTGAACGTAGAGGCTGGGGCAACGCTGGGTGGAACCGGAACCGCAGCCGGAATGGTGAATGTTGCCGATGGCGGCGCAATAGAGCCGGGAAGCGGCGGCGCCGGAGCTCTCTCTACCGGTAAACTTTCTCTTAACAGCGGTTCAATTCTGAATTTTGATCTGGGTACATCCAGGGACAGCATCAAAGTAACAGGTGATCTTACTCTGGATGGAATTCTCAATATCACCGCTCTTGAGGGCTTCGGGGCCGGAGAATACACACTGATTACTTATACGGGATCTTTGTTTATTACAAACTGGCCGGACCTGAACACCGTTCCCGACGGATTCGGTTACTCATTTAATGCAGGTTCGGGCAAAGTTATCCTTACTGTAAAGTTGATTTATACCTGGGATGTCAGCGACAGTTCAGGTATTCAGGGAGGCAGCGGTAACTGGGGCGTTGATGATTACTGGACCATATATGGAACTACACTCAAAGCCTGGCCTCTCACCGGCGCCACGGCCAAATTCAACGACGCTGACGGTGCCTATAATGTGACTGTAAATGGAACCCAATCTGTGGACAGCATCGCTTTCCTGAATTCCGGTTACACTTTGAGTGGGGGAACTCTTGATTTCGGCGGTAAATCGGGACTACTGGTAGCTTCCGGAAAAAGTGTCTTTGTGTCATCGGTCATTTCAGGCAGCGCCGGAATAACTAAATACGGCGCCGGCGTCCTCACATTATCAGGCGCCAATTCCTATACAGGGCCCACCTGTATCTCCTCAGGAACACTGGTTGTCAATGGATCACTAAACTCAGGTAGTTCCGTTACGATCAGCGGAACTCTTGCCGGAAACGGTAATGCGGCCGGTCCGGTAAACGCCACCAGCGGAACGATAGCGCCTGGAGACGGGGGCGCTGGAACACTATCCACCGGTTCATTGACTCTTGGCGGCTCTTCTGTCCTGAACTTCGATCTGGGAGTTTCCCGGGACAGCATCAAGGTAAACGGTGATCTCACCCTTGATGGAACCTTGAATATAACTGACCTGGCGGGTTTCGGACCGGGCAGTTTCACCATCATTAAATACAGCGGCACCCTTCTGGCCGATAACGGGCTGGATATAAGCGCGGTGCCAGGAGGCTATTCTTACTCGATTGATGCCGGAGACGGTGAAGTGGTTCTGACTGTTCTGAATAGTATCAATCTGATGCCAGTGACTGTCGTACAGGCTTCTGCACGCTGCTCGGTTTACACCGAGGAATGGACCCTTGTATTTGACAATGGCACAGGAGGGGGAATCGCTACGCTGACCGATTCATCACACGGCATTTCAAAAGGACAGGGCAACCAGCTGGGAGCGGGGCAAAATCTCTATTATTTCTCCTGCAACGGACAAAATTCAAAAAGCAACGGTAACGGCGTCTGGTCGGTTATGGCCGAGGGAGGTTTCTACGCGATTATACGCCAGAGCGGCTCACTTTCCGGACTCCCCTACGTGACTGATTACACGGTACACGGTTCAGGCAAGGTATATATAAAAACCACGCTGCACAACAATACTGCTTCAAACTTGACAGGAAATACCATTCAGTGCATGGTCGAGCGCAGACCGGTGAACACCATGTCGACGCTTGCGGGAAACAATACGGCAAGTCTCAGCCCTTACCTTCTTCTCTCCTGCGATTCAGCCATACAGCATGATATACTGATGACCATAAAAGATCTCTGGAATGTCTCTGCCGGCGCCCCGAACACAGCCACAGGATTCAACAGCAGCGCCGCAAGCGGATACACGGGATATGAGCATGGTAATCTATCCATTAACGCCGGACAGAAGCAGTCATGGGAGTTTATGATAGACTTTGCCCACCATACCTGGAACGACACATCAGGAGTGGGGATATGTGCCTCTGATTACCGTGCACCTGACAGTCTGGAGATGATCGCCGGGACTCTTCTTATGGAGAAAGCCTGGGAGACACAGTTGCGGGGCCACTGGAAAATGGATGAAACCGGTGGTGTGGATACCGCCAGAGATAATTCCGGCAATAACCGCCATGCTTATTCTACCAGCGACACATGGACAAACGGAAGGTTGTCGGGCGCCTTGAGCCTCAACGGTGCTCAAAGTGTCAGTTATCCATCCCACACCGATTTCGATGGAACCGATTTTTTTACTGTTATGGCCTGGGTAAAGGTGAATAACAACAACTTCACCAGCGGGGCCAGTGTAATCGGCAAGCACGACGGCTCTGGCGGATGGAAGTTGACCGGTGATGGTTCCGACAGGCTCAATCTCCTTTGTGATGGCAACGCAGTTACGGGTATAAGGGATGTCGGTGATGGCAACTGGCATCACGTGGCGGCTTCCTTCTCTCCCGGAATGGTAATCCTCTACGTTGACGGGAGGTTGGATAAGATAAGCACTGGAAGCTATACAGTCACATCCAACAACTCAAGCCTGACTATGGGAAACGGGGTTAACGGGGCCATAGATGATGTGCGTTTCTATCATTACTACATTTCCGAGAATACCCTCAAGAGTATCTATCAGCAGGGTTTCTGCTCTTCGGAGGGCATGTATGAGTTGAGGGCAGATAATAATAATACCGTGTTCTTGAAGATAGACGGTCACTCGGTTTACAGGAATTATCCGTTGTTTCATATTCATAATTACTGGGCATCCTCAAAGCCAGCTGTCGGATGTGTGACATTCAACGGGACGGCACTTAGTGAAAATTCCGATTATTTCGCAACGTTGGATAACACTAACAAAATCTTGACAATCGGATTAAACAGGGTGATTACCTCTGAGGGAGCGCAGCTTTACATTGATGACGGTTACGCAAACGGTCACCGTACGCTTGTGCCTACCCAAAAGATGAACTGGGGTGTCGACAAGGCAGGAACCACCGATTACTTCTGGGTCAGGAATTTCGAAGAAAGCTCTTTTGGTGACTCATCCTCGAATCAATTCTATCTTAACTGGAAAATGAGTAACGATATCAACAGCAAAGATGGAGAAATATGGTGGATGGCCAGTTCCGTGACCGATCCCACCGGCACCGCGGATACCGTCAGCACAACCAACCTGATTCCAGGCAATGACGGCGACACTCACGGCTGGGGAAGCCTGGGTTACTATATTGTCAACAGTCTCAGTGTATCTTCCAATGATGTTTCGACCTCCCCCATTACCTATTCAGTCGCGGAAAGCTCTTTGGTGAGAGTTGTGCTGAAAATCAATTCCAGAACCGTGGGAAGCGGCAATACTTTCGATGTGACTACGCGATGGACCATTTATCCTACAGGCCAGATCTTCAGATGGGACAGCGTCTCCTCGTTCAGTAACACCCCGTCACAGTTTTACCTGGGCGCATTTATGAACGATCAGACCAACTCCTCTTCTTACATCAACAAACCACAAAAAAGAGGCGGATTGATCTACTCCCGGGATTTTCCCGATTTTGCTTTCGCGTTCTTATCAATGAAAGATCCAACTACCTTCATCAGTGAACCATTCGACAGTGATACTATGGGCACTGTCAGTAATGCGGCTCAGGCTGGTGTTGATTTCCGCGATCTTTCCTGGAACTACCCTTCCGCCCCTCAGCAGTTCGTCACCTATTTTGACATTCAACACTCGAACATGAGCGAATCTTCTATTGATTCTGTCTGCAACTCAGTCCAATACAAGATATTTGGAACAGATGCAGCGCTGGGTATTACAACCGGAAACCTGATTACATCATCCGGAGGCGATCTTAACGCAGACGGATTTGACGAAAGAGAAGGCGCCTACGTCATTGAGGCCGAAGGCAACACTGTCAATTTTACTCTTCCCGCCCGTAATGACACATGCAGATTTTATCCCGCATTCAGAATCACCAACTACTATGCATCCGATAAACCTCAATACCTCTTTCTTTATTCATCGGGTGATACCATGGCCTGTCTGGAGGGATATCAATACAACGCATATCTTGACAGAGTATCTCATGAACTGGTGATACAGATTGACAGCGTTTTCTGTAATCCGGTCAATATTTTCATCTCATCGGATCGCACCCTGGCCGTCAAGTTGTCAAAGTTCTGGGCGATAGCAGGAGACGGTTGTGACACAATCGGATGGAAAACGGAAAGCGAGCATGAGAACCTGGGGTACAATATCTACAGGAGAGTAAAACCTGCATTTTTTGACAGCATAAAAGTTGTTGTTAAAGAAGATCGCAGCATCTCACAACTTGCGAAACTCACCGATCAGGACACTTCCTGGGTTGCGATAAATGAAAATACCATAAAAGGTGCGCCAGGAGGAGTTTCCTTAGGGACCAGAACCTATAATTACATAGATCGCGGCGTATTCAACGGCACTCTATACGAGTACAAGCTGGTATCGATCGATTTCAGTAACAATCAAGAGGAGTTCGGGCCCGTTGAGGTAATGCCGTTTGCAAGATCTCTCAAATTCAGACTGGGACCCGCGTTCCCCAATCCTTTTTGCAAAATAGCTACGATCCGGTTCGATCTGCCCGAAGAGACACGGGTATCCTTGAATATCTACGATTTACGGGGAAGACTGGTAAGGCGGTTGATAAAACCTGATCACACAATGGAAAGCAAATCACACAAGGTAATCTGGGATGGCACCGATGACACGCACCGTCAACTGGGCGCCGGAACATATATCTATTCTATCAGAACCGCACGGCATAAGAAGTCTCGGACGATACTAAAGATTCAATGATTTATTTATAAAAGATTCATCCCCCCTACCCGGTATTGAATATCGCAGAAATCAGGTGGCGTATTTAAAAACGTTCCTGCTAAATGCTGCTTCTTTCAGCTTATTCATAAATTAAACACGAAGTCCCCGAACCTGCAATGTCAATACCCGATACCAGCCATGATATTTACCGGCTTTCTACCCTCCTGCCTGACTAAGTACATCTTCTGAGGCATTTTCTTCAGTATTTTTCTATAGCTTAACTGATGATCGCCGGGTTTCGGGACCACTTTTAAGATCAGCTTTCCCTGCAAATCATAAACGCATACAGGATTATTGTTGTATTTGGCCGTTTGTGGCTGTTTGCCGATAGCGCTTGTTGGAATATAAGCAGGAATGGGCAATTTGCTGAAACCCTTGAAGTATTGGGTGCATACATCGCGCCAGGTAACCGCGTCTTTATAGTGTGTGGATAGTTTCTGAGTGACTTCCGAGAAACGCTGATTATCGATGTATGTTCCAAGAGTTGGCCACTGGTCGTTTTTCATATTCTCCACGTAATGTACCCCATCAAAAAAACGGTAGCACAGTTCATCCCAGAATGTTCTGCCTGTGTTTAGATTCTGTTTCCACGGCACATGAAAGTACCAGCAGAGATATTCATTGGGACAGGTCGACATATCGTTAAATTTACTTATGTTTTCAGGAAAATACTGACTTACATAATTGCTGCCGCTGGTTGTACGGTTGTAGCCTACACCAGCATTGTCTGCTTTGTGCCAGTAAACCGAATTCCAGTCCGGATGAGTAGCATCGCCGTTAAAGTCCGGCTGCGGACCGTAGTGATCATTGTATTTGAAAATTCCTCCAAGTCCAAGCGGGCCTGTATAATTGACACACGCTTCCCGTGACCCTGCAAGCATCTTTTTAATGGTGTTGACCATCACGGTATTCCAGCCCCAGGTCATCTTAGTCCACTCATCGGAAATCGATTCAGAGCTTAAGCTATGATCCCAGGCCAGTCGTCCAAACGCATACCAGTTTGCCTGATGAAAATGGTGGCCGCACCAGTTCATGTCTGAACCTGTATTTGCAACACCTGCCAGACAGGATACAGTATCATTGTAAACCGAACCATCGAGCACTTTCGCAACCGTTGAACCAGCGCCTTTAGCATAGGTGTCAAAATCAAGAACCTCTTTCCAATAAGGCGCAAGATATACAAGGTGAATGCTCTGACCCAGATATTCCTGGGTGATCTGAAATTCGCCGCCTACGTGTGTTCTGGTCAATCCGCCAAACAGAGGGTGGACCGGTTCGCGGGGTTGAAAATCGAATGGACCGTTTTTGGCCTGAACTATTACATTCGACCGGAAATTCCCGTCAAGAGGCTTAAACTCCTTGTATGCCCGCTTCATACGATCGGAATCGATCGCGTCATCATAAACAAATGCACGCCATATCACAACTCCGCCGTGAGGAGCAATAGCATCAGCCAGACAATTTGCCCCCTCTGCATGGGTACGATTATAAGTCTTGGGTCCGGGCTGACCTTCTGAGTTGGCCTTAACCAGAAAGCCTCCGAAATCTGGAATCTGATTGTAAATTTCGTTACATTTCTGGGCCCACCAGGATTTGACCCCGGAATTAAGAGGATCCGCTGTACTCTGACCACCGATTTTCTGCGGTGCCGCAAAATTTGCCGATAAATACACCTTTATGCCATAAGGTCGAAATATGTCGGCAAGAGCCTTAACTTTTGAAAGATAGGAAGAGTTGAGGATATTGACATCAGCATTCACGTTATTCAATACTGTGCCGTTTAAACCGATTGAGGCACAGGCCCGGGCGTAATCTGTGTAACGCTTATCGACTGTACCCGGCAGAGATGACCACTTCCAGAGAGAACTTCCTGCATAACCGCGTTCAATTGTACCGTTAAGGTTGTCCCAATGATTCAAAAGCCTGCGCTTGATTCTTGGTTTCTCACTAATATTGAGATCAGACAGTGGCTGGCCTGTCTGGATAAGCCTCAGCAGGTGAAACGTACCATAAAGTGCTCCAATATCCCCTGAAGATGCCACAGCAATGATCGAGTATCCGCCTGAGGTCGTTGAAAAAATTTTATACGCTTCACTGCCCGGATCAAGTGTCAAATTTAACTCGCTGATTATAGAGGAGTTAGATGGTGTTCCAATGACTATTGCGCCATTTGCCGTGATCGAAGATCCGCTCGGGATTGTGCCGGCCAGAAGACCGTTAAGGCCTTTGGTCATCTCACTTTTAGCCGCGGTAATTGTAGCAGAGTTTCCCTGAACAATAATTTGCGTGGCCTGAGACCTGTATTGCTCCAGCAGGGATGCATCAGAAACCTGCACATACCGTAACCATAGATCATAACCGTTTTCTGAAAAAGCAGATGAGGTTATAAGTAACAGGAATGTTGAGATTACTGTAAAACGAGATCTTTTGGTCTGCATTTCCACACTCTCTTTCCATTGTTGACTATTTAGTAATATAGAGTCATTTTTGTCAGTGCGATTGATATCTACCAAAAGCACATTGGAAACATTACTATTAATAATATAACTAATCAAGCCCTCAGGAGACTACTTTTTACAATCCCCTCGGGATAAACTTACTCAAACTGATCGAATGATCTCCTACTTTAAAAAAAAGAGACTTATGATTTCAGGGACGATAAAACTTGTCGAACGTTTTTTTGTGCCGGGAACATTAGAGAACTCTCGATTTTCCTCCCTTTTTATCTCCATAATAGTTTCAAATGCTATTTTACTTTAAAACCCTGAAAAAAACAGTTTCCATTGTTGTTGACAGTGCTACATACTATATATAATTATAGAATTGAATTTTGAAAGATGTTAGTATTGCAGATGCATACCGAAAAAACAAATCTTACCAATAATAATGAAAGCCATCAGTCCGGCAGGGGTGATGATTTTACCGTTGTAAATCCATATTTTGACTCTCAGCCATTAGTCGATGTGCCTGATGGTAACAAACCGGTTCCTCTTGGTTCTGGTGTTGTTACCAGAATTCTTGGCCATGGCGGTATGGCTAATGTTTATGAAATATGGAACTCTCAATTGGAGATCCACAAAGCGGTTAAACTGATGCACCCATCGGCCGGAAAAGGTTGCCTTGAACGATTCCAGACCGAGATAAAAATCTGCGCGAAACTCAGCCACCCCAACATTGTCGAAATTCATAGTGTTGGTGAATGGCATGGATTGCCTTATATCGAGATGGAGCGGCTTGAAGGGATTACCCTTGAAAGTCTCTTAAGCAGAAGAGGATCGCTTACACCTGCTGAGGTGATCGCAGTGGGCATTCTTATTTGCAGAGGACTCGATTTCGCTCACAATCATGAGTATCAATTGTATGGTAATAATTATCATGGCGTGGTCCACAGAGATTTGAAACCGGGAAATGTGATGCTTTGCCTGAATGGTCAGGTGAAAATCATGGACTTTGGAATCGCCCGGCCGCTGGATGCGTCTCTTCATACGATCGATGGCACTGTGGTCGGTACTCTTCAGTACCTCTCGCCGGAACAGCTCAATAATGGCACTCTTGATGTTCGTACAGATATCTATGCACTTGGTGAATTGTTGTATGAAGCCCTATGTGGAAAACAGGCTTTTCCGGAAAAAAATATCTCTGCACTCCTGAATGATAAATCCAAAAACCGTTTTCCGTCATTATCGGATTTTCATACTGGTGCACCTAAAGAATTAATCAATCTTATTCACAGATCGATGAGTCGTGACCGTGAGACAAGAGTTTCAAGCGCAAAAGAGTATGGCAAAACGCTCAAAAAGATTGGTGATAAACTGGGAATCACCGATCCTCAGGATATCATTCGTAAAATTCTGCAAAGCACATCGCCCAAAACAAACCTGCAATCGCATAAACGGTCACACACTATGCCCATTGTGGCCGCAACCCTTTCGTTGATTGTAACCATCACATTCATAGCCGTCATTTTCCTGCAAAAAAGTAACATGCGTCAATCCCCTGTTTCAGCAGATACATCCTATACGAATGAAAATGATATTAAAAAAGCTGTAGCAAGTTCAGCAACTGCACCAACTGCAAACACCGAATCATCACCAATAAAAAATGCTCCGATTATAAAACCAAACCAGAAAAATTATCTGGGGGAAAAATTCAAAATAGTGAAAAAAAAGCTGTTGCGCCCATAGAAAAAAAACCTGAAAGTGTGGCCGTTTCCCAGACCGTTATAAGTCAGGAACTTCCTGTCCCTGAGAAAGAAAAAGATATTGAAATTCTGCCGCCGTCTCGCCAGCTAACACCAATCGAAGTGCTTCAGGAAGAACTGGCAACAACCGACCTCCCTTCCCTCATCGGGGTACTTTATTCGAAGAATCGTTATAAGGATGTCCTCACAGTCTATAATGAACTTTCCCCCGAGGCGTCAAAGGTTCCTAAAACAGCGGTTCTGGCGCTCCGTTCTCAGATTAACACTGGTAATGCTTCTGCCATAAACCGTTTCTTAACAAGCCACCCGATTAATGACGCAGAGTTTTACCTGGCACAGGCCAGGATGGCACTTGATGAAGGAAAGAGCGGACAGTTTGAAAAACTGGTTTCACTTGCAGAAGGAGCACCTAAAACACTTCTTACCTACGATAATCTCATCTGTGAAACAAACTATCTTCGGGCCCTCAATGCTACCCGTAAATTCAATGTTGAACCGGGTGAGACAACTTATATGGAAGCACTCGACAAATGGCGCAACCTGAGGGCTGCACTTGCATCCAATACCAATCATAAATATCTCCAAATTGAAAAAGAAGAGC
>Ga0209723_1003440_pt1 | contig 19058 bp, 16 predicted proteins | sample BiotimSIPDNA_2_FD_185750 | JGI IMG/M metagenome (GOLD analysis project Ga0209723, IMG submission 185750) | Anaerobic biogas reactor microbial communites from Washington, USA - Biogas_R2 time_0 SIP DNA (SPAdes) (version 2) | ecosystem: Engineered > Bioreactor > Anaerobic > Unclassified | place... | reverse complement strand
TTGACGCGCTCACCCATGATCGCCCATACAAAGACGCCTGGTCACTTGCGGATGCCCTGGCGGAGATGGAGCGAGAGCGAGGGTGGCAATTTGACCCCCAGGTAGTAGATGCGCTCCTGCGCATCGCCGAGAGGAACTCCTCTCTGCTTAGGCCGCCGCGCCCACCGGGGCGTCCGGCGCTGTAGGGCGTCTCACAAAGTCACCGGCACGCCAAGACGCGAACCCCTTGATCTTGTGCCCACTTTGTTCCGCTCCGAGTCTCGTGAACATCTCACGCGCAGTCCGGCGAACCAAACGCAAACGACACTGGCAGGTACATACTTGCCTCATACCGGGCCCTCGCTACCATCACTAAAGCCCTGCAATTGCGCAGGGCTTTACTCTTGCGTAGCGGCTCCGAAACTAGCCGTCATTTGGGGCAAGTCCCACGACCTGCCAACGCACCAACGCACGGGCGGCAACAGGGGGGCACGAGTCCACACGGGGACCATCGGGCGATATTCCTGGCAGGCGGACCTCGCGGCGCACAGTCGAGCAACCACGCCAGCCACCAGCTCATGGGGGTGTTCACGTTCTGAACCCCTTACTCCGGCATCAAGCTCCCTGGCCTACACACGGGGCATCTGGACTCTAGTTGCCCCCGTGTTGCTCTCATTTCCCGGAGAACGAGCAAGACTCTTAATCTGAGCAATGTGGGTGTGAGGCACTCGCGAAGTAACGGCGTCATCGCGGAACGCGGGATACCTCCGGTCTGCGAGGAGCGCCTCATAGAGGTCCTCATACTCATCGACCATGCGCTCGACAGAGAACCGCTCTTCGAAGGTCTCCCGAATGAGACCTCGATCCAAGCCGGCCGCTCGATGCACCACGCGGGCGGCTTCCTCGACGCTGTGGACGATGAAGCCCGTTATCTCGTGATCGATGACTTCCGACACCGAACCGTTGGGGAAAGCGATCACAGGCGTTCCTACCGCCATCGCCTCGATCTGCACAAGTCCGAACGGCTCGGGCCAGTCGATAGGGAAGAGAAGAGCGAGCGCGCCAGCAAGTAGCGGGAACTTGTCGCCATCCCCGCCCTCTCCGACGAACTCAACCTCCGCGCTCTTGAGAAGGGGCCGGATGGTCGATCGGTAGTAGGCGCGATCGGCGGCGTCCACTTTGCCCATGATCTTGAGCGGCAGTCCTGTGAGCCGGGCGATCTCAATGGCCCGGTCCGGGCGCTTCTCTGGAGAGAGCCTGCCCAGAAACAGTAGGTAGTCGCCCGGGGTCGCCTGCAGGGAGGCGCAGTCAGTGGGTAGGCCATGGTAGACGGTCGCTTTCCAGTTGGCCCAGGGCAAGGGCCTTCGCTGGGCGTGAGAGATGGAGACCAGGGGCACGTCGCGGAACCGCCGGTAGAGCGGGACCAGTTCAGGCATGTCTAGCCGCCCGTGCAACGTGGTCACGTGGGCGGTGCCATAGTGACGCGACAACGGGAAGTGCAGGTAGTCTGTGTGGAAGTGGATGAGGTCGTAGTCGAAGGCGTCGTGGGCCACCTGCTGCATCATCGCGACATGGTACGCAAGTGGGTCTTTCACACTCGGGTCCAGTCGAAGCCCTTGAGGAGAGCAGGGCACGAGCCGTGCGCCTGTCTTGGAATCTCCGCTGGCATAGAGAGTCACGTCGTGCCCGCGGCGGGCAAGTTCCTCGGTCAGATACGAGACGACTCGCTCGGTCCCACCATACATCGTGGGAGGGACGCTCTCGTAGAGAGGAGCTACTTGGGCGATCTTCAAGGTCCAATCCTCCTTTCACCTACAGTTCGACGAGTATTTCCAGCGGCCGGTCCTTCCGCCGGACCTGCACCGCCACTCCGCCTCGTGCGCGTTCGAAACGCAGGTCAGCCCGATGAGGGCCGACTCTGAAACCGTTCAGCTCGAGCCAATCCACCGACTCAGGAAGCACCGGACCGACGATGTTGAGCCGATTGGCATCGGTCTCCGGCCTGAGTCCGAGTAGGCTCGTGAGCATGTAGGGGATTGCCCCCGCCGCCCAGGCCTGAGGCTTGCTTGCCAGGGGGTAGTGAACCGGCACTTCGTAGTCGGCGCGAGAGAATCCGGCGAACAGCTCCGGCAAACGGTAGAGCTCGACGTGCATTGCGGCTTCCGTCATCCCGGAGAAGATCCGGAGCGCCGCCTTGTCAAAGCCGTAACGGCGGAAACCGGCGAGCACGAGCGAGTTGTCGTGAGGCCACACGGTACCCACGTGGTAGCCCACGGGGCTGTAGGCCGCCTCCACCTGAGACAGCGTGCGAACGCCCCAGCCGCTGAATATGTCGGGCCGCATCAGCCGTTTTCTGGTCCGTCGGGCCCGGTCTTTGGAGGCCATGCCAGCCCACAGCACGTGGCCTGCGTTGGAGGAGCACACGGCTACTTGGCTGCCGCCCCTCTGTAGAGCGAGGGCGTAGCAGCCTCTCGATTCCATCCAGAAGTCCCGCTCGAAACATCGCTGAAGGGCGGCCGCCCCCTGCCGCAGCCGGTCGGCCCGCTCCGTCTCTCCCAGGCTGCGAAACACGTCTGCCATGAGCACGCGGGCCAGATATGAGTAGGCCTGCACTTCCACCAAGGCTATCGGTGGCTCCGCCGGACGGCCGTCGCTGCCAGGGATCCCTATGTCTGAGTCCTTCCATCCCTGGTTGAGCAGCCCATCCCCGCTGGTGGGGGCGTACGCAAGGTAGCCGCCGGCATCGACGTTGTCGTCCAGCCAGGCGAGCGCCGCGTCGATGTGCGGGCGCAATTCTTCGATAGTCGCCCGGTCGCCGGTCCAGGCAAAGAACTCGGCAGCTAGTACCAGGAAGAGCGGTGTTGCGTCGATGCTGCCGTAGTAGGGACTGTGGGGCACCTTGCCCGTATGCGCAAGCTCACCGACGCGAAGCTCGTGCAGGATCTTGCCGGGCTGCTCCTCACGCCAGGAGTCATACGCACGCCCCTGCAGCGAAGAGAGGACACGCAGTGTTTGCCGCGCCATATCGGCGTCGAACGCCAACATCTGCAGAGCGCCTATGATGCTGTCCCGGCCGAAGAGCGTCGCGAACCAGGGCACTCCAGCAGACAGGTAGTGCCGGCCGTCCAAGACGCTGCGCAGGAGGTAGAGGTCGCGGAAGGATCGGTCCAGGATGGCGTCGAGCAAAGGACTGCTGCTCCGTACCTTGGTCTGCTCACCCCGCCACGCATCCTCGTTCTTTGCGTGCCGGATCACGAGCGGGTCGTGAGTGGCCACCGGCCGTCTCGGCTCAGGCGCATCGCCGGGTTCTTTCACCTCAGAGAGGGTGACGGCCAGGCAGATGTCCCGCCGCTCGCGGGGATCCAGCTCTATGGAGAAGTAGGCCGTCGTCCGGTCCCAACGCTTGGGGGGCTCAGAGAAGACGACCGCCACTCTGCGCGTGATCCCGTCCTGACCCAGGTACTCAAGGTCTAGACATGATCCCCCTACGCGAGGAGGCTGCACACTGCCCGGCGGCTCGAAGTGGAGACTGCGAACGCTGAACACATCCTGGAAACCGGCGTGAAGGGCAAGCGTCAGAGGCAAGATCACCTTCTGGTGCTCGAAGTTGCGGATGGCGATAGTGTCGTAGAGTGCCGGCACGGAGCCGTCCAGGGTGCGGGTCCACGAGACCCCGATGGTCTCGAGGTGCGCGACCACCTCACCCGTGGGGGAGATCAACTCCGGGTTCGTGAGTTCGATCAACGACTGGTACCCCCGACCGGCTGTCGACACCAGCAGTTCGAGGGGGTGGGCCGCTATACGAAGCTCGTAGCCGTCCAAGAAGCGGCAATCGTGATAGTACAGGCCGGCGGCGTGAAGGCGACCGATCGGCACGTCCCCGTTGGGTTCGCAGAGGAAGAAGAGATCGCCATCCTTGAGTACGAGCGAGTTGGCAATACTTGGCGTGCGCGCAGGGGCCAGGCGAAGATAGGCATGCGCGCTTGGTTGTCCCACGTCGAGCGGGGCCTCAACAGCGCGCCGATCACCCTGTTTCTCTAGAAGGCAACGATACTCGTCCATGTCGATTTCGTTGAGGGGGTACGAAGGACACAGCCCCGAGTGAACGGGAGGCGGTGGGTCCCGCGACCTTCAGACCGCCTCCCCTGCGCTCTTCGTCGCTGTGATCCTGCTAGGCCGCCTTGGCCTCGATCGACTTCGCCTCTTTGCCGGTCTTCACCTGGATTCGTTTGGGCTCCACCTGGGCTGTCTGGGCAGCTCCGGAAAGAGTAAGCTCGAGTATGCCCTTGTCGTAGGTGGCGCTGATCGCCTCGGAACTCACACCTTCCGGGAGGGGGAAGCTGCGGTAGAAACTACCGTGGCGGCTCTCTCTGAGCTGGAATGTCTCGTCCTTGACCTCGCGCTCCTTGTCACGCCGGCCGGATACCACGAGCGTGTCGCCCTCGACCTTGATGTCAAGGTCCTTCTCCGGGTCAAGACCGGGCAGCTCCATCTTGAGAATGATGTCCTTGTCTTTGGTAACGACGTCCGTGGCAGGGAAGAAGCTCCGCGCCTCCCCGGACTGCCATCCGGCGAGGATTTGCTCCACATCCCGGCGAAGGCCGACAATCTCATCGAGCAAGTTCCACGGTTCCATCTGATCGAGCAAGTTCCAACGTCTCCACCTAACGATCGCCATTTCTGTTCACCTCCTGATGTATGTGCAAGGCGCAGCACTCTCCACGGACACGTCTTCAAGAGTCTGGAGCGTGGCACCTACTGGCTTGTTCGTGTGGTCCCCGCTACTCTTGTATGTAGGCGTGGCCGGACTGGATTCAAGCCCCGCGCGGAAGACAACACGATGCAAAGTGACACGTCGGCAAAATACGACGAGACGGACGCCGGCGGAAGACTGACCGGCGACGAAGGTGCCTCTCTTGACCGTCGACTTGCCGAAGGACAAGCACGCTCGCGAGACTGTGCGAGTTCTCTGAGGTCGACGAGAACGTTGGTGGCATCGACCGGCCGATCACCGGCTGACCGTTCTCCAAGTGCCTTGCTCGAGCGGTACGCGCTTGAAGAAGCCAGCAGGGGAGAGGTAGAGCCAGACCTGGTGTGTCGAGCCAAGGCGGGCGATACAAGGGCGCGCGAAGAGCTCATCAATCGACTGCTCCCGCTCGTCATACGGCTTGCCCGACCGTATCGGACGCCGGGGATTGAGTGGGAGGACCTCATCCAGGAGGGAGCGGTCGGGTTGCTGCGCGCGCTGGCCAGTTTCGATCCCGAGGCCGGAGTGCCTTTTCCTGCATACGCCGTCTGGTGGGTCCGCTACGGTCTGCAGGATCTCCGGAGTCAGTTTATCCGTCCCCTCCGTCTTCCCCCAAAGGCGCTGCGCAGGCTTGCCGCTCTCAAGGAGGCTCATGAGCGCATCTACCGGCAAGAGCACAGGAACGCGGGGGCCGGCGAACTGGGCCGCGCGGTGGGGTTGTCTCTCGCCGACACGGAGGCTCTGCTTCGAGCCGATAGACGCTGTCGGAGCCTGGAGGAACCGAGCGAAGAGGGGGCCGAGGTAGGCACTCTTGGGGGACTCCTGGCTGATCCCCTTTCCGAGGAGGCGTACGAGGAGGTGCTTTTCAGTGTTCAGGCGGATGAGTTGCGTGTCTTACTCACGCACCTTTCCGGCCGAGAGCAGGAAGTGCTGGCCGCCCGGTACGGTCTTGACGGAAGGGAAGAAGAGACGCTCCGCGAAGTAGGCGACCGCCTCGGTATCAGTGCCGAGCGAGTGCGGCAACTCGAGGACCGGGCTCTCACCAAACTCCGTCAGAGTGCTTGAGAATAACCGGGAGTCTGTCTCGCACTCCCTTCGATGTGCTTCGGGTTTGAAGCGGTAACGAATGGGGGCTCAGCCCGGTTCGACGTCCTTATCGCCCATGGCCCAGGTTGCTGCTGAGCATGGCCGTCGGGCTCGTTATGGACGAACCTGCTACCAACGCCCATGGCGCGCGAGAATCGTCAACCGTGAGCATGAACGATCTTGGCGCGGGCGGATTGGCGCCGTACCATCGTCCTTTCATGGTTGACGACGTTACCCCGGATCCCGGTCGGAAGCCACAAATGATCTCGCCGACCGAGACCATTGTGGCGGGCTTTGCGGGCCGCAATAGAGCAGGGGACTACGCTGGCATGAACAAGGCCGCGATCTTGGCGGCCGCCTCTTCCTCCATGGCGGGGATGGCGTGGGAGTAGACATCGAGGGTGATGCTGATGTTGGCATGCTCCCCGCGCTCGAACACCACTCTGGGATGGATGCGCCGGCCTGGAGGCCAGGGTGGCGTGGGTGTGCCTGAGATCGTGCAGTCGACCCCGGATGTTCTTGGTGCCATCTTGGTGGCAAACTCCCCGGCGCTAGACGGACAGGTCACCACCAAAGCGGTATTCCCGCCGCACAGAACGGTATCCATGCACACTAGATACCCCGCACCGGACGTAGGCCAGAGCCCTCGAAAACCGTTGGACCGCGCAAGCGGTCCCGGGGGTTCGAATCCCCCCTCTCCGCTTCATTTGCAGGGCTTTCTTGAGCCGAAGCTCGACCGCCGAGTTCGAGATTCTTGGGGCTTTCGGGCGAGTTCGGTGGCAAATCGGTGGCAAACGCAAGATCACTCATAGGTGCCAGACGGACGAGAGGACGCCGTAGGGCGCAGTGACCCATCCCTTGTTTACGTTCATGAGATCATCTCGTAGCGGCCAAGCACAGCCGTTGGGAGCCTCTCGTTCTGCTTGGCGGATGCCCTATGATGGACACGCACCGATGCGCATCTGTGGACGATCGGGGAATTCATGACCATGCCTAGACTCGCAGCCGTTACGGTTGCTCTTCTCTGCAGTTGCCTCCTCTTTGCAGCGGGATGCGGCTCCGCAGTCACCGCTGGGACCACTGTCACCACCGAGACAGCCGCCAGCACCGAGACCTCAATAGCCACCGATGCCGCGCAGCTGTTTCCCGTAGTGATAGACGGCAAGCTGGGATACATCAACAATCAGGGCGAGATGGTCATCCCGCCCCAGTTCGAGTTCGTCGACTGGCCCTATTCCCACTTCTTTGAGGGTCTCGCTCCTGTGTCTGTCGGGGGGAAGTTCGGCTACATCGATGCGACCGGCACCATGGTCATCCAGCCGCTGTTTGATATCGCCGATCCGTTCTCGGAGGGGCTAGCGGAGGTCGGCGACAACAACCTCTGGGGCTTCATCGACGAGACCGGCACCGTCGTTGTCCCGATGCACTACGGGCAACACCCCGGTCCGTTCTCGGAAGGCCTGTGCGCGGTGATGGTCGATGAACGGCTGGGAGGCGGCAAGCTGCAAATCGAGTACATCGATAGGACAGGTACTGTGGTGCTCGGGCCGTTCGAGCAGTCCACGGGCTTCTCCGAAGGTCTGGCGGCGGTGGGGTTCGGGGAAGACGATGCCGTCAAGTGGGGCTACATCGATGCGACCGGCAGGGTGGTCATTCCGCCACAGTTCGATTGGGTCCGGGAGTTCTCCGAGGGACTGGCGGCGGTCGGGTTCCCTGCAAACAACGATGCTGCAAAATGGGGCTACATCGACAAGACCGGGGCCGTGGTCATCGAACCGCGGTTCGACGGGGTCGATCCCTTCTCCGAGGGTCTGGCAGCGGTCGAGTTCTTGCAGGACGATGCCGTGAGGTATGGCTATATCGACAAGACCGGCACGGTGGTCATCCGGCCGCAGTTCGAGTGGGCCATGGAGTTCTCCGAAGGGCTGGCGGCCGTGGGGACGAATTCCGGTCTGTGCGGCTATATCGACAAGACCGGCGCCTTCGTCATCCCCATGAAGCTTGAGGGCCAGGCCTTCCATCCGTTCTCGGGCGGTCTCGCTCGCATCGATACAACGACCACCGACGGCTCCGTCTCGCCGACGTACATAGACAGGACCGGCAAGGTGATTTGGAGGGCGCAGTAGCCGGGACTGTTGTGCCGCGCAAGCGGTACCGGGGGTTCGAGTCCCCCCTTATCTGTTGACGACCTCCCGGTCAAGGCCGGGTGGATCATGGGTGGTGGGCAGCATCGTAAGAACAGAGCAGGGAAGCACGTACTGCACGCAAGCGCCCAGCCTTATCTTGGAGCACGGACCTATGTCCGGACACATGATGGTCGATCGGGTGACCCCGCGATAGATGCTGCGGCCGCTCATTCTCTCGAGGCCTGACCAGAGCGGATCGTGGCGGCAGGGGGATTCGGGAGCCAGCCGCAACACATCTTGTGAATTATGGGCAGGGCGTGCACCGTTGGTACCCTCTAGACTGCCTCGAGCAGGGCTTCGTCACCCAGTTCTCGCAGGGTGTGATAGGCGCGGCGTAGGAGTTGCCTCGCGACAGCCAGGCGGGCCCGGGCGCTACCGCACCGGGCCTATACCTCCAGGTAGTAGGCGTGGTCGGGTGAGCTTGCGCGAGCCGCGCACGTGGCAGCTTCGTAGAGAGCCCAACGTAGCAGCGGCGGTCCCTGGCGGGAGAGCTTACCCGGTGCGCGTTTCGCGCCTGATGCGAAGACGGTGATGTCCAGGCCGCTGTGCGAATGGCCCTTTCTCGAGCTTGAGAAACGCCGGACATCCCCCTGCTCGGAGAGGATGGCTACAGCAGTAAGCGGGCCGATACCGTAGTGCTGCATAAGCGCCCGGCAGCCAGCCTGGTGCTGAGCATACCGGATGAGCTGCTGGTCGAGCGGCTCCAACTGCTCGTTTATCCGCTCGATCATGGACAGAGCGAGGCCGATGGCTTGGCGACCGGCCGGGCTGAGTTCCAATGTGGCAAGCCACTCACGCCTATCGAGGGTAAGCAGATGCGGATGCGCCGGCTGGCCCTGGTGGTAGAGAACCGCTTGAATGCGTTGTTGCCAGGCGCGGCGATCATCCAGCAAGGTCTTACGCAGGCGCACGATGGCGCGCAGTTCCTGGATGGAATGAGATCCTGAAGGCAGCCGCAGCTTTCTTCGGGGCGGAGCTCGACCGCCGACCGAAGAGATGACCCGGTTCATCGACGATCACAAGCAGGAGTACGGGGTCGAGCCGATGTGCGCGCTATTGCCCATCGCCCCTTCCACCTACTACGCGAGTAAGTCCCGTCCCCTCTCTGAGCGCGCTCTTGCCGACCGGGAGCTGGAGCGGGAGATCCAGCGCATCTACGACGAGAACTACCAGGTCTACGGGGTGCGCAAGGTGTGGAAGCAGCTCGCCCGGGAAGGCAAACCGGTGGCCCGATGCACGGTGGCGCGTCTCATGCGCAAACTGGGACTGCAAGGCGTCATCCGGGGCAGAACCTGGAAGACCACCAAACCCGATACCTGGGCCAAGCGTCCGGCTGACCTCGTCGACCGTCAGTTCACCGTCACCGCTCCCAACCGGCTGTGGGTGGCTGACCTGACGTGAGCACCTGGGCCGGCATGACCTACGCCGCCTTTGTCATCGATGCCTTCTCCCGCCGGATCCTCGGCTGGCAGACCTCGACCACCCTGAGGACCGATCTGGCCTTAGACGCCCTGGAGATGGCTCTGTGGACCCGCCGGAAGGAGGACGTGACGAGGAGCGTCATCCACGATTCGGACCGGTGTGCAATACCTCTCCATCCGCCACACCGGGCGCCTGGCCGAAGCTGGCTGTGTCACCCCTCGGTGGGAAGCCGCGGCGACAGCCATGACGCCCTGGCCGAGTCCATCATCGGTCTCTACAAGACCGAGCTCATCCGAAAACGAGGCCCTTGGAGAGGCCTAGACGACGTGGAATACGCGACGCTGGAATGGGTCGACTGGTTCAATCACCGCCGGCTCTTTGAAACCATCGGCCACATACCACCGGCGGAACTAGAGGACCTGTACTATCGTGGAGAGGTCTCGGCTGAAGAGGCCGGACTCAAACAAACGAGTCTCCACTGAACCCGGGGCGGTTCAGACAGTCTCAATACTCCTGCTTGGGCTGCCCCTCCTTCTTCTCAAAATTGCGGCAGCTGATGACGGTGCAGTCCGCTCTTTGCTTGCAGGGGTGCACACACATGGAACACAACTTGGCGATTGTCTTCTCCTCCCCCTTGGCCATTACCCTCCCTCGACTGGAGTGTTGGCCCTGCAAGGGCCCGTGCCACTATGAGTTAACACCATCTCGCGCCGGCTGGACAGGTTGAGCCTTCCGAGCCACCCGAGGCACTACAATGCCCGGCTGTCAAGCTGGGGCAATGCGCCGCCCACTCACGGCCGTCAGGCAAGCGACCGTGGCAAACCAGGAGAAGTGCAGAATGGCCCCCGGCACGTTTGCTCGATATACTGCGTGCATAAGGAGGCCTGATCGCGGACATTCACGGCGATCTGGCGTCTCATCCACTGCTTGCGTTGGCACATGCGTGCGGGAACACAAGGAAAGCCCCAAGGACAGGCCATACGCACCAGCTGAAAGAAGATGAGATGAGCACAGCTGACCTCCCAGAAGACATTCGCCCCATCACCCACATTCAAGATCTTGTGCGGATTGGTCAGAAGCGAGGCTACGTCACCAGCGAGGAGATCATGGCGCTGGTCGAAGAGTACGATCTGACAGCGAAAGAGATCGACGACCTGCACTCCCAGCTCTTCGATCAGTCTGTTGAGATCTACGACCAGAGTCTGGGCACGCCGGGATCCCTCGATGATGCCACCGAGCCCATTCTCGATCTGTCGACACCAACGGTCACACACGACCCCGTTCAGCTCTACCTACACCAAGTCGGAACGATCCCTCTCCTTAGCAGAGACGAAGAAGTCCAACTCGCCCAGCGCGTGGAGCTGGGCGACAAGCGGGCCAAAGATTGCCTGATCCAATCCAACCTGCGCCTGGTCATCTCCATCGCCAAGAACTACTACACCCAAGACATGGAGCTGCTCGACCTCATCCAGGAAGGCAATACCGGCCTCATCCGGGCGGTGGAGAAGTACGACTATCGCAAGGGATTTAGATTCTCCACCTACGCCGCCTGGTGGATCAAGCAAGCAATCACCCGCGGCATCGCCAACCAGGACCGCAGCATCCGCATCCCGGTACACATGATCAATAAGATCAACAAGCTGATCCGCACTGAACGCGGACTCGTCCAGGAGATGGGCCGAGAGCCCAGAGACGACGATGTCGCCACTAGGCTGGGCATGGAGCCTCACCAGGTGGAGCAGATACGGGGGGTCGCCCGGCGCACCACCTCCCTTGAGACTCCCGTCGGCGAGGGCGAAGACGCCGAGTTGGGCGAGGTGATCGAGAACCAGAGCGCTCTCGATCCCGCCGACGAGGTGGCCAAGAAGATGGCCAAAGATTGTCTCCACCGTGTCCTTGAATCCATGGACGAACGGGAACGCAAGGTGATTGAGTTCCGATTCGGTCTCAAGGATGAATACCCACGCACCCTGGTCGAAGTGAGTTCTCGCCTCAACGTCAGCCGGGAGCGCATCCGCCAGATAGAGGCCAAGGCCATCGAGCGGATCAAGGCTGCGTCGGAGATCCAGGCCATGAGGGAACCCTGATGAGGGGTACATCTATCCCGATTCACGCTACTATCCGATGATATTCGTGAGCTTGCCGCCAAAACCAAGAGCGACTCCATGGAGCCGAAAGCGCAGGAAGCCGTCTGCCGAGGCTCAGCCCATAACCTCATGACCAGCGTGGACGGTGCTCTGTACGTATGCATGTCGGCCAAGCAGTGGGCCACAGTGTCATGGGTGCTGGCCGAAGCCTCTGGGCTGTGGTCAGATACCATCATCCCAGAGGAGGACCGGTCCGTCGTTGGAGGCTCCGACTGACGAGCGTGGGTAGGAGCCCATCTGGTATGGACGGCGAGAAGGAGCGACGCCTCACTCTGCCGGCGCGCGGGATCAGCCGGATACACAGAAGGTCGAGTGGCCATCAAAGCCACCGCTTCATCCGGCCACCGACCTGTCCCCTTTTGGCAACACCCTCTTTGGGCACTACATCTAGGGCCGCGTAACTGATGGCGAGCGAGCGTTCGCTGCGCAGGGTTCGAGCTTCGTGCTTGCATCTGGACCTCTTTGGGCGGGATCGTGGCATCGGGGCCGGCCATATCCCGTGGGCACATCAATCACCCGACGATAGAGCCTGTTCCGGCCGGAAGGGCGTTCACACTCGCCCGCCGGGCCATCACAAACGTGAAAGGCCGTTTCCGGAAAGGCGTAGTCGGCCACGGCTCTCACGGCTTTTCTGCCATCGGCCTTTTGATAGGTGTGGACGGTAACTTCCTGCACCAGCAGGCGCAGGATCTCCTTGCGCTCCTGGTCCGTGAAGCCGTCGGCCAGGCGGTGCCGGATGGCAGCAAGCAGGCGTTCGTCCACCGGTATACTGGCCCGGGCCGGCTCGCTCTTCTCAAGCTCGGCCAGGCGTCTTTCCAGCGCTCCTTTGTTCTCGGTTACCTTCTCCAGACGCAGTTCCAGCTCGCCTGGGGTAAGAATGCCGCGCTGGGCCAGATCGAGCAGGCGCTCTCGCTCCCGCCGACGTTCGGTAATCTCCGCCCTGATAGCGGCTCTTTCGGCCTGGGTGGCGACCATCTTCTCCTCGCTGGGGGTCACGCGCTGTAGCTCTTTCGGCAGACAATAAGGATCCTTAAGAAACTGCTCAACATCACCCCAGAGGATCGGCTCAAGGATGTCGGCTCGCAGGCTCTTGGAGCGGCAGACGTTGGGGTAGCCCAGGCGCCTGAGCTGGCCCGAGCAGCGGTATCGGGTCCGGCCCTGATGGTGAGCGGCGCAATAGGAGGAGCCGCACACACCGCAGGTGATGAGACCTTGCAAGAGGTAGAGGCCATGGCTTGCGCGAGAGTGGCACAGGTGGCGCCTAACCACCGCTTGGGCACGCCACCACAGCTCATCTGAAACCAGGGCGGGAACGGGAGCCGATATCACGTCTCTGCCGGGCTGCTTGGAGCGCCGACCGTACAGGCTCTCTCCCCGGTAGACGGGCTCCTTGATGAGACGGCTTAAGATCTGCTTTCGCCAGGTAGGCTGGGTCGGCCGACCGTTTCTGGTGCGCCCGTCCTGGCAATAGGGCGTACGTATTCCCAGGCTGTTGAGATGGGTAGCCGCGGCCGAAAGACTGCGCTGCTCACGACCCACAAGGTCAAACAGCAGGCGGATGACGTCCGCCTTGGAAAGCTCTCCGGCGATCGGTGTCTCGTCCGGGACGAGACGGGCGTTGTGTCTGATCCCTTCCACTCGATAGCCGTAGGGGGCTATGCCCCCGCAGAAACGTCCGGCTTTGGCCGCGCGCTCGGTACCGTCAGCAGACGACTGAAGAAAAGCACGTCGGGCTTCAGCGGCCACGGCCACGTGGATGTGGTACATGAAGGGGTCGGTGTAGCCTTCGGTAACGGAACGAACCTTGATCTTAAGAGCCTCCAGCTTCTGCCAGACCACCAAGGGATCGACGTCGTCTCTTCCCAGACGATCGATGCGATAGACCCACAGTTCTTCAAAGGCGCCCCGGGCGGCGTCGGCTAAGAGGCGACCACCGTCCGGGCGAAGAGCAAAAGCGATGGTGCCCGAGACGCCGTCGTCGGTGTAGCGGCCGACCAGCTCCACGTCACCCGCGGCTCCTATGCACTGATCAAGCACTTGGCGCTGGGTCTGGATAGTCTCCCGTTCACGCTGGTCATCAGAGGACACCCGCTCATAGGTGGCTATTCGCTTCAGGGCCACTTGTGGCGTCATGGTTGCCATCGCAGGGAGCCGTCCTTCCTTTTTGGGCGGTGCCGAGGTAGTTAGGGAGTGGCCAGAGACGGCGCCGCGAGCTCTCCGGGGCCCATGTAGCCGTAAAGCGGGCAGATTAGCAAGTCTATGCGGGAGGCGCCGGCGCTGATCCGTCTCGGGATGAGGCTCTTGAGGTCTCGGCAGAAGTTCCCTTTGTTCCGCGAGCCGGCAGGGGCCTGCATTACGCCCGCGTATTTCTGCCCAGTCGGTGGTGCCGGGGGGTCGGCAACTGGGGAGGCTCAGGTGCTCCGACAGACCTCCCCCGGGTAATGCGCACCCACCTTCCGGCTTATGCCCGCCGCGTCTACGCCCGTGTCTTCCGTACAGGTACAGGACTTTGAAGATAATGGCCTTCTCGTCCGACACGGTCGCCTCATATGCGGTTTCTGTTCGTCGGGCCAACCTTCTGGCTGCGTCTTCCTTCAGATTCCACCTCACGATGGACACCCTTGCCGTCCGGCTAGCAGTTCCCCCTGTCGGGCCTGCTGCCGGGCGCACGATAGAAAAAGGGGACCCACCTTGCGGCGGGCCCCCTTCTCTCAGAGCCAGCTGATGCTGTCCCTTAAGGTCCTGCTATTCGAGGATGTACTTGGCTGTGTTGCTGGTCAGCTCTCCCGCCTCGACGTAGTCGGTATTGGCGCCGTCATCGATCCAGGCCACAGCGCTGTAGGTGCCGTAGGACTCCAACAGCACGGATCCATAAACATAGCCGTTGGCATCGGGAGTCTCGCCGCTCAGATCCACGGAGACCCAGTCACCGGGCGCGCCCAGCCTGACCTTGAGGTCGGCTGCGGCAGTGGTCCACGGGCTACCGTACTGATCGAGCAACTGCACTCTCACCTGAGCTTCTTCGATGACCGTCGGGCCGACCGAGGTGCTCCACGGACCGGTTTCGGACGTGCTCAGTGTCAACTGAAGCGTGGCCAGTTCAGCAGGTTCGTCGCTCCAAACCTTGACTACCTGGCGCTCCATGACCCTGACACCGGCCGGACTAAACACCTGGATGTTGACGATGTTGGTGAAGTGGTCGACATCCTCCATCTCAGCGAGGGCATCGGCCGTCTCGTCCATCACCAGGTCAACGCAGGCGGCGTAGTCCGGGTTGGTGGTGAAGTTGATCTCGTGGTTCAGAGTGTAACCCCAAGCCATGTCGTCGTCGGACCATTCTTCCGTCTCGTTCTGCGGGATCAGATCCGTCTCAGGATCCGTATCATCGTTGTTCCAGAACGGGTTGGCGTCGACATACGGGTTGAGATCGCCTTCACCCGCCTCGAGTGTCACTTCGTCATCAGTTCCCGCATACAGCGTTAGGTTCTTGCTGGCGTTCTCGAAGTGGGCGTACGGATGGTAGGTGTCCACGGTGCCGGCGGTGGTAGTACCCTGGCCGACGATCTCAAAGGTCACCTTGTAGCCCTCGAGGGCGTTCCCGTACTCGTCAAACACCGACACGCAGAACTGATGTACGGGGTCGTCTATCGGGTTGACCCAGCGATAGTCGTTGGCCTCACCCAACACGCCGTCGGCGAAGATCACGACCTCAGGCACGGACTTGTAATCAGCGGCCCAGTACTTGCATGCCGTATCGTAACGCAGTTCTTCGAACTGGCTGGGCTTGAGCGCGTTGCCGTCCTGCGGGTTCTCCGGGTAGTCGGCCACTGCGAGCACGCACTGATAACCCTTGTTGGTTGAGTTGATGTCAACCGACGCGAAGCCCATCTCATCAGTGACGACCATGGTCGCAGAGGTGATCGTGCCCACCTGATCGGTGTAGGGAGTATCACTCAGCCCGCCAAGAATCTGGTTCGCACTGGTTTCGCCCTGCTCGGCAATGCAATCGCACTGGTTGTTGTAGAAGTAGACGTTCTTGCCGGCGAGACCGGACCACACTTCGGCGATGTCGTCATCGTTGTAGTCAAGCCAGAACTCAGCACCGGCCAGATCCATGTCGGCGAAGCGGACGTACCAGGTATTACCCTCGTCGGGCGAGAAGGGCACGGCCACTGCCGGATCGACACCGGCCAGCTTCGTAGCGCCGAGAGTGCCGTCCATGTTGGCGTAGCAGCCTGCTTCAGCCTTCATGTCGGCACGGCTGCCGATCAGAGCCTGATCGTCGCGCAGACCGTTCCCGTTGAGGTCGTACATGGTGTAGACATACTTGGCCCCGATAACCGACGCGACCCAGGTGTGCCCACTGTTGACCAGGTTGACCTCGTAATCATCCACGTAGAACTCGCCGTCCTCGTCGAACAGACCGAGGGACACGTCATCGATGGAGTACCACTGCTTGACCACGTTCCACTCTTTGTAGGGCAGACCGTACTTGTCCATCACCTTGCAGTGGACGATGGTCTGACCGGGAACGAGGGACTTCAGGTCAAGGGTCGCCTGGCCAGCGGCGTTGGTCACGTCGATGTCTTTGTTCTGCTCGCCAATGCCTACCCAAGTGGTGCTGTCACTCTTGAAGAAGCCCACACCCTGGAGCCACCACTCCACCGTGTAACCGGGGATGGCGTTGCCATAGACGTCTTCCAGCGTGAGCACATAGGTCTCAACTTCGCCGGTGTTGTTGACGGCATAGGCCGGGGTGATAGGACCTTCATCATCGCCACCGATGACATGGGGGATCCAGGTCAGAAGAGCGGTGGCCTGAGTCAGAGGCTGATCGTCCCAATCCAGGAAGTGGAGACCGATCTGAGAGGTCAGATGGTTGAAGAGCTGGCCCGGATACGGGTTCTCAGCGTAGTCGGCAACTACCTGCACCTTGGTCTGGCCAGTCTGCTCAGACGTAAGGGTGGCGGTACCTAGACCATCAGCGTCCGTAACCGCGTCGAAATCGACAAACTCGCCCACGGAGGGCACGGTCTCATCCACAGTAGTGGTGGCCGGATTGTCATTGACCACGTTGACGATCGACCAATCCAGCGCGATGCCGGCCATGCCGCGAGGCAGGTAACCATGAGCCTCGGCCAGCAATTCGACGTCATACGACCAGCGGTCGGTGGCAATGACCAGGTTGAGCAGATCCAGCAGGTCACCGGGATAATCGTCGAGGACGTCCTCATGGGCGTCGTACCATTCCTCAGCCCACTCGACGATCTCGGAGTTGTCCCAATCGGTGATGCTGCCCGGAACCGGGAGCACGTTGCGGTAGAGGTTCAGCAGCTCTGCTACCGCCCAGCCGATCGGCCAATCAACAGCCGCCAGAGCACCGGTGGCATCAGGATCGATGGCGTTGTACCAGTCCTGAGCCGAAGTGGAGAGCGGGCCGGGGCCGAAGACCACAACCTGAGCTTCCAGAGTCTGCGACTCACCGGCATTGTTCTCGAACTCACGAGCAGAATCGGTCAGATAGACCTCATCCAGAGCCACCCAGTACTTGGTGGTGTAGATGGTGCCCACGCCGGCGACTGTCGCGGCCACGCGCTGCGTGCCGGGTTCGGTCGAGAGCAGGCTGATGGTCACTTGGCCGTAGTTGTTGGTGAGGGCGGCCTGGTTGGAGACGTTGCCAACATAGAAGTCACTGCCGTAAAGCGTGTCGAAGTCGACCAGGACCCCAGCGGCCGGATGGCCGGCGGTGGTGGTGACTTCAAAGGTGACCTGATGGACCTGACCGATCAGATTCTCGGTCTTATCCTCAGACACCAGCTCGATGTTCGCAGCGGTCCAGTTGGCCGGCGGAACCAATGCCTGAGCACGGATGAGCATGACGGCGCCCTGGATACGGGTCAGGTTGGCCAACGGAGCCAGGTTGCCGTAGTCGTTGCCGAGCGTGATGCCGAAGTCATAGGCAAAGGCCATCTCGGCTTTCAGCTCAGCAGAGATGCTGGCCGCGTCACCGAAGTGAGCCAGAAGGATGGCAATCTCATCGTCGGTATACATGGTGGCCAGGTCGTAACCGGCCGCATCTGCCACGTAACGGGCGATGATCGCCAGGGCCTGCTGACGGGTGATGTCGGCCTTGGGATTGAAGGTGGTGGCCGTGTTGCCGTTTACAACGCCGGCAGCCTTAGCACCTTCAATGTAGGGATAGTAGTAGTCGCCTTTAGGGACGTCCGTGAAGGACGCGGTGGCCGGATCCGCCAACGGGATATTGAAAGCTGCCACAGCCATCTTAGTGAACTGGGCGCGGGTGATGTTCTGGTAAGGTTTCCAGAGCCCACCGGCATAGCCATCGGATATCGCCGCTACCTGGTTGTCGGTCACGCCGTATTTGGCGGTCACCGAGTCGGGAAGGTCGGTCCACGTCTGGTCCGCGAGGGCCACTGTGGACATACCCAACACCAGGACGACGGAGAGAACGGCCAGAAGCGCTACCTTAAGGGTGCGTTTCTGCATAGTTCCACTCCTCTTAACTTGTTTATTCATAGCAAGGTTCTTGCCATTTCCTACATGTGCTGCGGTAGTGAGTAGGAAGAAAGAACGAGTCACCTCCTTTCCTTCTTGGGCTCACAGCCGCGCCTACCAACGCGGAGTGGCAAACTCTGTCAGGGCCTTGGGCGGCAAGTGCCCGCGGCCGTTGCAGACAAGCAAAAAGGTGCAGACCGGCTGCACCGAATAACGAGTATAGCGAATGGTGGACTGTGGACCAAAGCTTCATGTGCTCCCAGTACCCCTTAGGATCCCGCGCTAATATCGGTGATCACAGCCCTCTCCTCAGTCACCCGAACCGTCAACCGGAACAATTCGGCGACTTCTCTCATTTCGCCCTGTCCGTCGGAAACCCTGTCGCTGAACTCCAGAGTGACACGGACTGTGTCGTCCGCCACGGGCTTAGTGCTCACCCATCTGAACCCATAGGGATCGTTGAGCGAGGAGATCATCTGCACCAAAGAGGACTGAGCGCCGGAGGCCACCAGAGCACGGGCTCCGGACATGTCTCCGGTAACGAAGTAATCCACAACCAGCGCCCCCAGGTCGAGAGCTGCGGCCTTGGCCGTCTTGTTGAGCTGGGCGGCGGCCATCTGCTGCTGACCCGTGGTGGTGGTCTGCGCGGGTTGCGTCGTTGTAGCGCTCTGAGTAGTACGCGTGGTCGCGTTAGTGGTCACAGGGCCCTGAGTCGTATCAGGGCTCGCAGGACCGGTGGGCGTGGTGCTGGGCGTCGCCGAACCGGTGGGAACCGTTGTATCCGGCATCTGGGTCGACGGCGTGGTGCCCTCGGTGCTCGCGGGACCATCAGTGGTCACAGGGCCCTCGGTGGTCGTGGGACCCTCGGTCGTCGCAGGCAACCCCGTGGTGTCGGGGCCCACGATAGGCGTGGTGGCCTGCGTGCTGTCGGACGAGACCACCGAAGTCGGTGTGCCGGGTTCGTCACCGTCGCCT
>Ga0209723_1003439_pt1 | contig 19059 bp, 14 predicted proteins | sample BiotimSIPDNA_2_FD_185750 | JGI IMG/M metagenome (GOLD analysis project Ga0209723, IMG submission 185750) | Anaerobic biogas reactor microbial communites from Washington, USA - Biogas_R2 time_0 SIP DNA (SPAdes) (version 2) | ecosystem: Engineered > Bioreactor > Anaerobic > Unclassified | place... | reverse complement strand
ATGACCGGCTTCGGAGCCTCGGCGGTCTTGATTGGTACCTCGATGCCGTTTTTCTCGCAGTTGCGGCATCCGTAGACGATTCGAGCGTGCTGAACCAGCTTCACCTGGGCAGGAATCAGTTTCACTTCGTGCCGGACTTCTTCGCTCATCTCATGCAGCGAGCAGCCACAGGTCTCACAAGTCTGCTGATCTTCAGGGAGCCGGTATTCAATCCGCTCAATCGGAAGATCTTTGGGAATCGGTTTGCGCCCCGGCTTCCTGCGCTCGTAGCTGATTATCTGGACGGCTTCTTCAACCGGACCTTCTTCAGCAATCGCTTCGGCTTCGTTAAAAAGATGCCGTTGTTCCTTGACACTCTTTTCACTCGAAGATCCAAACCGCTTATGCCGCGCCAGGTGAAACTGTTCTTCAAACCAACGTAGTTTTGCTTCCAGCTGTTCGTTCTTGGTTCTCAGGCTGTCGATTATTTCGATGAGCTCTTTACGGCTTTCCGGCAGAGGTGACGAGCTCGATTGCATGCCCGTCATTGTACGGATTTACGGCAGTTTCTCAAGTACAAAATCGTAACAAAACCCGCATTATTATTGATCAGACCGCGATTCTGGCATGTACCGGTCGATGCGCGTGCTTTTGTTCGATTGTTAATCCATCCAACAGCCATTGCAGTTGCCGGCGAGTGATGCACAACGTACCGTTGGACTGTGTTGTCGGCCATTTGAAGCGTCCTCGTTCGAGCCGCCGGTAGTAGAGCCAGAAGCCGTTGTGATCCCAGCGCAGAATCTTCAGTTTGTCGCGCTGCCTGTTACAAAACACGAACCACTGGTCAGAGAAGGGATCCAGTTGAAACACGGCGCTTACCAATGCCGAGAGCCCATCAATGGATTTCCTCAGGTCTGTTGCACCCGGAGCCAGATGCACCTTTCCGACTGTGGCTATGCTCAACATAAAGCTCCGATAGTACGAAGCAGTTCAACCAGCAGAGCCTTGTCAAATCCTGGCTTTACCTCGACGGTCATCCTGCCGAATCGAATGTCAATGCCAGAAGAGGGTTCCTCGGATATTTGTAACGGGATCCACAGGTAATCCTGGTTCTTTTCTCCTCTCTTCAGCTTTGTGCACCAATAGGTGAATGCAGGCTCCTTGATCTGATTCCTTTCGCAGTAGGCCTTGCGAGTGAGGCCGCTCGTTCTGTACGCTTCGACGTGCTGTCGCCACTGATTCGCCTTTAGCGAACTCTGTCTTCCCATTTCTCCCTCCATTTGTCGGAGGGCATCATAAGACCACGCGGCGGTCAGCAACAGGTGGGGATTATTTGACGCTTACTCTGCATGTTCATCCACGTTTCATGAAGTTCGATGTGGTGATCTTCTGAAAGACCCAAGTTAGCGCACCCGAAGCACACCTTCTCGGTTACTCACCATACAAAGGAAATTCTCATGAAGCCGCGACGGTTGTTTTTGGCGATTCTCTGGCTGTGGATCCCTCTCTGTGCACATTCCCAGATCTCGACCGGTGTGATCGAAGGTGTCCTCCGGGATGCGACGGGTGCTGTGCTGCCGGGGACCACAGTCACGCTCAAGCACCTCGGTATCGGGATATCGCGTGTTTATCGTACATCTGATGAAGGTCTCTTCACCGCGGCATTGCTGCCGGTCGGGGCCTACGAACTGACCGCGCAGCTTCCAGGTTTCGCAACCGCAAGGGTGAACGGCATCACGGTGACTGTGGGTGAGGCCCGGCATGTGGAAGTAGTGATGAGGCCTTCCTCAATTTCGACCATCGTGGAAGTTCAGGACGACTTCTCCGTGAGCCCGGCACAATTCGAAACCAGCACGATCATCGACCGTACGCTGGTCTCTTCGCTTCCGCTTAACGGCCGCCGATTCCTGGACCTCGCCTTGCTGGCTCCAGGGCTTTACCAGGAACACGAACGCGGACAGCTGAGCCTGTCCGGAGCAAGAGGCATCAACAGCGTGATCAACGTGGACGGCGCCGATTTCAACCAGCCCTTCTTCGGTGGCCAGCGCGGGGGAGAGCGCTCCAATTTCGCCTTCGTGCTGAGCCAGGAAGCCATCCAGGAATTTCGTGTCATACAGGCCAACTTCTCGGCGGAATTCGGACGAAGCTCCGGCGGAATAATCAATGTCGTCACGAAGTCCGGCTCGAACGACTTTCACGGGAGTGCTTTCTACTACCTGCGTCACCGCGAATTCTCTCCACGGAACATCTTCGGCTTTGATACCGCTCCCACCCGGCAACAGTCCGGAGCAAGTATCGGCGGTCCCCTGGTGAAGAACAAAACATATTTCTTCACCGTCTTCGATGGCCAGCAGGAATCTCAGCCTCTCACCGTTCGCTTCAATTTGCCGAGTGGCCCTCCTGAACTCATGAGTAAGCAGGGCACATTCAAGACCACCAACGATGTATCCACTTATCTGGCCAAAATCGATCATCGTCTCTCTTCTCGTAATGAACTGAGCGTGCGCTACAGCCATAGCAGGAACTTTGCAGAAAATGCGACCAGATTTGGGGTGACCGACAGCTCTCTGGAAAACAACGGGACGGAACGCGACTCAACACACATAGGCGTCGTTTCTCTGCACAGCAGTTTCAGTTCCGGCATTCTCAACGAATTTCGCGTGCATTATTCGTACGAGTCGCGGCTGCGTACCAACAACCTTGAACAAGGTGACTTCAAGAATGTCGCCGGTCCCGAGGTCAGAATCATAGGATGCTGCGCGCTCGGCGGCCTGGCATCGCTTCCTGTCGATCAAAATGACAGTCGATGGCAGCTTGCAGATAATTTTTCCATTATAAATGGACGACACTACCTGAAGCTCGGAGTTGATATCAACCACACGTCCGTCTCTCAGGTATTCCGTGGGAACTGGCGCGGCCTCTACCTCTTCACGAGCCTCAACAACTACCTTCGGGTAGCCGGAGGACAGGTAAATCCGACAACAGGCCAGCCCTATCCAGCAGATTTCCTGAGAATCTTCTTTGGGGAAGGCCGGATTAAAGCCGGATTCCCGGATTTCGCCGGCTATGTTCAAGATACAATCCGGTTGACTCCATACCTGAGCCTCTACGCAGGCCTGCGGTATGAGGCGGCGCTGATGCCCCAGCCTCTGGTTCCCAATCCGATGCTGCCATACACCTCGCAGGTCCCAAGCGATCTGAATATGTGGCAACCGCGAGTGGGCCTGTCTTGGCGGCCCGGCTCCGACGATCGAACCGTCATTCGTGTGGGAGGCGGCATTTTCAACGCACGCACTCCCGCCCTGTTGGTCAACCAGACCTTCAATTCAAATGGCAATCCCGACGTCGGAGTCACTTTCGACCTCCTGGGGCCTCAAATTCAAGCCATCCAACAACTGCACCCGGAATTTGTGTTTCCATTTGTGCCGGAAACTTCGGATCCCCGTGCTGCTTCCTATTTCACGTCACTCGGGATCAACGCCGTCAGACCCGACGCTTCCTTCTTTGCTCCTGATTTTAAAAACCCACGCTCCTATCAGTACGGAATCTCGATAGAACGACAGTTGCCCGCCAACATTATTGGGAACATCAGCTTTGTCCGCAGCAAGACGGTCCACCTGGAAAGGATCAGGGATGTGAACCTGCCCGAACCTGTACTCTCGCCGGACAATTCGACGCCATCCGTCTTCAGGCCCCGATACAACCTGCTTGCAAGACCAAATCCATCGTTCGGCATCTTGCGTCAACAGGAAAGCAGTGCCCGTTCCGATTACAGTGCATTCGTTATCGGATTGGAGCGGAGATTCGGCCGCCTTCAGTTCCGAACCAGCTATGCGCTCTCATACAACAGAGACGATGACTCCAACGAACGGAACTATCTGGGAATCAATTACGAGAATGCCTACAACCTTGACTCTGAATACCGCTGGAGCCGCAATGACATTCGACATCGCTGGGTCATGAGTGCGGTGTGGCAGTTGCCTTTTGGTATACAGACGAGTTCCGTAGTGGAATGGCGCACCGGCACCCCATTCAGTGCCTTCACCGGCGCCGACAATAACGGAGATGGTCAGCTCACCGATAGACCCATTATTGCCGGGATACCGCTTCTACGGAACTCTTTCAGACAGCCGAATGAATTTCAGCATGACCTCCGTCTGACCAAGAAGTTCCTGCTGTGGAGAGAGAATACTTTGGATTGGAGTGCAGACTTCTTCAACCTCTGGAACACGGACAACTATATCTTTGCGGTTAATCCCAGCGAACAGGGTCCGGCAGGAGCGGTCGGTTCCCTATGGGGTACGGGCCAGACACCGCTGCCGACCTTCCGTTCGAAGTACCTGCCTGACGGGTCCCTCAATGTTAACGGAATCTATCCCGGAACGCCGTTCCAGCTGCAGATGTCACTTAGATATAGTTTCTAAATGGTCCAGAGACTCACTCAAATGAGCCTGACTCAAATAGCTATTCTGTTCTTTTGTTTCGTTCCTTTCGGAATTGCTTCGACTCCGGAATCAGCCGAAGAGATGCTTCAAAGAGCTGAGTTTCTTGCAGCGCGGTACGCTTGGCTGGAAGCATTACCCCTGTATTCGAGAGCAGAGCAGCAGTTCGCTCACAAAGGAAACTCGGCAAAAGAAGCACTCGCCCGGCTGGGAAGAATTCGCGCCTCGGTAAGTCATCGCTCTTTAGATCAGATCGCTTATGATCTGAACAGGGAAATCAGACGATCGCCTTTGAAACATAATCCATCGTTTCGTCTCAGAGCTCTATTTCTCAAGGCCGACCTCGGAACAGATACAGATGCATATACTGCAGGCACATTCGATACAGAACAGCGCCGGCGAGACTGGAGTGAAATTCATGAACTGTCGCAAAAGAGTAATGACCGGCATCTGGAGTCGAGGGCCCGGGGAGAATTGGCTATTTTGAAGGTACTCGCTGGAGAGCCGGCGGCTTCGGACGATGTCGCTGCTTCTCTCTGGCATGCAAAAGACACCGGGGACATAAGCAATGAGCTTCGCTTCCGTACCGCGATTGCCGGCATGTACCGGAGCGCCGGCCGAAATCACGATGCTTTAGGCCACCTTGACCGGGCTTTGGATCTGGCAGATCAGGAACAGGCTTCTTCGTTCTTCGCTGCTTACTTTGAAAAAGCAGTAGTCCTTTTTTCCGAGAGACAGGTCGATAAAGCACTCCCTCTCGTTGACCACTGTGTCTCCGAGGCACGTCTCACGGGCTCGAGGGTGAATGCCGCTCAGGCGCTCTTTCTGCAGGGCATGGTCAAGTCTGAGCGAGGACTTGCTACTGAGGCGGGCGATCTGCTTAGACAGACGCTCGATATCGCACGCGAAGTAGGATACCACCGGCTGGTTTCTATGACTTCTCTTGAGCTTTCGAAGATCTACCGGATATCCGGCGCACTCTGGAAGGCGCTCGACGTCGCAGAACAAGGCCTGAAATCCAGTCTCAAAACGGGAGATCCTTTCGAAGCCATCGTGCATATTCAAAACAAGGCTGCCATTCGAGCAGATCAGGGGCGGTTCATTGAGGCGGATCGTCTCTATCAAGAAGCGATCGGCGCACTGAATGCTCTATTGGCCAAATTCAACAGTGCCCACGCCCGAGCTTTTATCATCTCGAGAATGAGCGATTTGTATGCGGATTATTACTCTGTCTCTCTCATGAAGCTCAAAGATCCCGCGAAAGCATTTGCCATCCTGGAGCAGGCGCGCGGACGGAGCATCTCGGATTCTCTTCGGGGAAGAATGACTTTTCCCGTTTTGCCCAAGGCCCCGGAAAAACAGGATTCTTTTGTGCTGTTTGAAAAAGCCCTCGCCGATTTTCAGAAGCGGCTTTGGCTGAAGCAGGATCCTCCGGACTTTCGCAGTGTTTTAAGTGAGATTTTCGATCTGGAGCAGCATCTGGGCTCGAGCCGAGACGCCGGCCGGCATGCTGTCGAAGGCCAGATTTTTGCACCGATACCTGTAACCGAAATTCAGGAAGTTCTTTATCCAGGCGAGGTTATTCTCGAGTATGTATTACAGGAACCTCATTCGACATGCCTTGCCATAGGTCGGGACAACATTCATGGAATAACCCTGGCTTCGAGGAGTGTGATCGAAGAAGCAGTCAAAAACTATCGAGAAGAAATTCGGCAGGGAAGAATGGGAACCGAAATCGCCCGGAGACTTTATGCTCTTCTTCTGGCACCGGTAGGGGATCTCACTCAAAAGCTGCGGATAACAATTGTCCCAGACGGCTTATTGCATCTATTGCCATTCGAAACGCTCTCAATACAGCCCGGCCGGCTTTTGATTGAAACCCACATGATCGATTACAGCCCTGCGGCAACTGTCACCTTTCTCCTCAGAAAGAACTCTGTGGCGCGAACTCGCCGTTCGTGGTTTCTGGGTGTTGGAGACGCCCGATATCCTTCTCTGGATGAAAGTGGATCTGTGTTCTTTGCAAACACTCCTCATCCCGCACGGCTACCCGGCTCTCGTGCCGAAATCTCTGCAATCGAGAAAGCCCTGGATGGAGTCTCGGATACAGTGACGTTGCTGGGTGAAAACGTCAGTGAAAGCGCTGTGAAATCCTCGAATCTGGAGGATTTCGATATCCTGCATTTTGCTGTTCATGGTACTTCAGACGTTGATTTCCCGGCCCGATCTGCTCTTCTATTTGGTCCAGAGTCTGAAAGTGATGATGATATTTTTCAGGCGTGGGAAATAAGCCGCCTTAGATTGCGAGCGGATCTTGTTGTTATGTCAGCCTGTGACACTGCTGTGGGAAAAGTCCTGGACCAGGAGGGAATCTCGAACCTTGTTCATTCATTCCTTCTGGCCGGGGCGCGGTCCGTTGTGGCGAGCATCTGGCCCGCGGATGATCGTTCATCTGCAGATCTCATGACACGCTTCTATTCCTTCCTGGCCCAAGGTATGGATAAAGGTTCGGCGTTACGCCAGGCCAAGCTGGATTTCATCAAGAAGTACCAGGACAAGGCTGTGCCGATCTACTGGGCCGGATTTGTCATGATTGGGGACAGCTCAGATTCCATTCTCGGCAAGCATCCTGAGTCTGTGAAGGAGGAAACCTATTAATGAATTGGAAACGCATCCTCTGGATTCCGATCTGTCTCATTATGCTCGGAATCGCCACCATTCTGGTCCTCCAGTTCTATTCCAGAAGGCCCACTCCCGTGAGTGGCGATCAGCTCGATCGTGCACCGGCAAAGCCAGGTGTCTTCCGAATTGCATTCGGTTCTTGCAACAAGCAATCGATGCCGAACCACATGTGGAGAGCCATTCTCAACTGCAAACCGGATCTCTGGATTTGGCTGGGCCATAGTGTCGATGCCAAAGCTGAGGATATGTCTTTTCTGAAGAGCCAGTATGACAACCAGAAACAGAAGCCTGAATACCAGGACCTGTTGCGAAGCTGCCGTATTGTAGGTACGTGGGATGACAACGAATATGGAATGAAGAATGGGAACGGTCTTTTCAAAAAGAAGGCCGAGAGCCAGCAGTTGTTCCTGGATTTTATCGGTGAGCCCGAAGAGAGCATACGACGCCAGCAAAACGGCTTATACACTTCCTATGTGTATGGCGAGCCGGGGCGCCGGATCAAAGTCATTCTTCTTGACCTTTACTATAATGCGGATATACCGGGGCCGGAAAGCGACCTTCTCGGGGAAGAGCAATGGCGTTGGTTGAACAATCAGTTGAGGGACAGCAAGGATGACATAGTGCTGCTCGGATCGAGCCTCCAATTGCTTCCTTTTGAACATCCCTATAATCGGTGGGACGATTATCCAAAGTCGCGAAAGAGAGTTCTGCAGCTCCTGGCCGAGACGAAACCAAAACTGACAGTCATTTTGAGCGGAGACCGACACCTGGGCGAAATCTCCAAGTCAAATGACTCAGGTCTTCCTTATCCGTTTTACGAGATCACATCCAGTGGCCTCACGCATCACGTGGACTTCTTCTATCATCTGAGAGCCTTCTTTTCACCCGAACGGAATCGGTATAGGGTAGGGGAACTCTTTTTCGAGAGCAATTTCGGGATTATCGATATCGATCAATCCGGGAAATTTCCTGTGGTCTCGATGCAGATCCGTGACCAGGAAAACCAGGTTCGGCGGCAAGTTCGGGTATCGGGAGAATCTCCTGAATCTGCTTTGATGATCGCGAGTCCGGCAAACTAAAGCTTTTCCGGTGGCGCTATTCGATAAACGAAAGTCCCCATTCCGCCCTTGTTGATCGCGAAGATTATCCGGATCAATTCTTCCTGGTCGGCCGCGTTTTCGAGCGGTCCGGTATAAACCGGATCATAGCCGGCGTCGCGATTAAGCCTTTCGACAATCTCACGAGCCGCATCATCGCCACACCACAGATTGCTTGGTCTTGCTCGTGCTTCCTTGAGCCGCCCATACAGGGCAGCGAAGTTTATGTTGAACGACTTCGCCGTTGGCCCGTTGGTCCTTGATTTCACGAATTCCGCGTTGGATCTGAACCCTTCCGGAGGGCCAATCCCGATTCGATTTGTGGCGTCAATAACGGTTTTGCCTTTGATGCCCTGCAACTTACCAAGTGCTTCGGCAACTTTGTCGCCCGGCACGGCCAGGAGCACAACCTCCGCATTCGTGACGTCGCCGCCATTTCTTCCGAGCCGGAAGACCTCATGACCAGCTTGCTCCCAAAGGTCTGCCAGACCTCCGCCGACGTGGCCCTTGCCATAAACTGAAATCCTCATGGGGATAATCCTCCTTGATGGTCAGACAGGATGAACCGCCTCGCCGCATTCAGTATTGGGGATTTAGGAGATTCGCCCTCACAATTGGTCAGGCCGCCTGCGCAATCTGTCCTATTCCATTCACCTTGACTATGCAACTGCAAGGCCAGACCACCTCGGTCAAACACAATCTTTCGTGGCATGACACTTCTTATCGCGATCATGGTTCAGATGGGTTCACTGATACGCCGCCGCAAATCGCTCTAGGCCTGGTAATTTTTGCCAGCCTCTGTCCATGTGAGGCGGGTTATCGTTGGTTTCGACTACTCGCATTGTACGGCTTCATTAGAGGGGCTCTGCTCCGATGGGATGTTTTCCCTTTCTGCCCTGTTTCTCTCGGGCACTGCTTCGCTTGACGGCAGAGATCGCCTGGTCGCGCCCTGCAATCGCCTCCGTTCTGCTTTCCCGGCACCCCCAGCCAACATTCTGCCCTTCGGGTTTGATCGCGTCCCGCTCACCAGAATCTCGTCCGGTGCCCCCAGGAAAGCACTTCGGTGCTCTTGGGAGCGGCCCCGCTCGCTCTTGTGTGCCCCGAGATAAACAGGGCAGAAAGGGAGAAACACCATGAATCCGAAGCGAGCCACTCAAAATCGAAACCTCTTCACAGCAATCGAGCCTGAAACCAACGAAAATCCGGCACCGGCGAGGGTCCCGGCTACGGCAAAATACATCCCCGTCTACCACGTCGAGCTGGTTCGCGACCGGCTGATCAAAGTCGAACCGAGGCCTTCGATCCACAATCCCGATGACGTGGTTGCCATCCTTCAAGAGGAACTCCTGAAATCCGACCGAGAGAAGCTGGTGTGTGTCATGCTGAATGCAAAAAATAGGATTATCGGAATGGACATTGTCTCTGTTGGCAGCCTCACCGCCTCAATTGCGCATCCACGAGAGATCTTCAAATCCGCAATCCTGAAAAATGCGGCTTCGATCCTCCTCAGTCATGGACACCCATCAGGCGATCCGGCTCCCAGCCGTGAAGATATTCAGTTGACTGAGCGCGTCGCCAAGGCCGGCGAGATCCTGGGAATCAGGTTGCTGGACCACATCATCATCGGCGAACTCGGCACCTACAGCTTCAGCAACGCCGGCCGGCTGCCGTGATCCGGCCCCGGCCGAATCATAGTGTAGCTTTCGTCTCTCTCTTGAACTAGGCTGGGAACGCCAAGCTCCGTGTTTGCCAAAAAAAGGAAAGAAGCATGGGAAAGTATGACTCTTCTCTTACGCGGGTAGTCCCAATTTTTGATGCGTTGATGGATCGCGATCCGACGGGCTGCTCATGGCTGCCTGTTATATTGAAAATTGGATCATTCTCATCACGAGGATTTAACGGCCTGACAATCAATTCTCTGATTGATGGACATGGCAGGTGGTGGGGCAGACAGGAACGCCAACTGGACCCTCCCAAGGCTCTACTGCGATGGCTCATCATGAACGTGAAGAAGCCAATGTCAGAGGCTTGCTGGGGCAGTGATGAAACGCGAAACAAACGTGAACTCCTGGTTGCCGGCCATCCTGAGACCAGAGCTGAAGCCCTTCTGCTCCTGGAGAGCCGACCTGCGCAACGCGCATGGTACGTGCTCGAAGGACAGTCCCGTCCGGATGCGTATCTGGAAACCGAGCGCCTGATCTTGGTCATAGAAGGTAAACGAACGGAGCGCGAATCCACGACCACCACGAACTGGATGCGTCGGCGCAGTCAGATACTCCGGCACATGGACGCATCCTGGGAAATCCGTGGGAACAAGAAGGTTTTCGGCACGATGCTCGTCGAAGGGCCCGGTGGCGCCGAGGCAGTGACTCCCAGCGAGCACTGGCAAAAAGAGGCTGAATCGCAGATAAAGCCGGACATGATTGATGCCAGCCTGCCACACAGGACACCGGTAGAGCGCAAACAAATAGCTGAAGGATTTCTTGGCGTTGCTACCTGGCAGAGATTGTGTTCAGAATTGGATCTACCGTGGCCATCTATTGCGAACATCAGACAAACAGTGATCTAAGGTTTCGGCTTCAGAATGTGCGGCAGCGTCATTCTATAGCAGTTCAATGAACCATCGCACTTTCCGCATTCGCCAGACGCAAAGTTTTGCCCCCGAATTCGAATTCGAGCATTTCATCGACGCCATCGGCAATTGCGGAAAACCTGCCCATCGATTCCGCTACGGTTCCATACTGCAAAGACGCGGCCGAGATTTCGGAGATAGCGAAAATGACTTTGTCGCGAATGAAGAAATGCATGAATCCGACGCCTGAATTCAGTTCGTTGAGCCTGGCGTGCAGCCTTTGCGTGCCCCGGACGTCTTTGACCAACGGTGAATAGAAACGGATCAGCGGGGGATTGCCAATGATGCTGACGTACATCGTGATGCTGCCGTAGCGAAGGGCAATGTCCCCGTCCTTATCGTATTCGAGATCGCCTATTCCAGTGATTTCCCTGACAATATAAAGCAGGTTTGTTTCTGTTTTTTTCAGGTTCGCTTTTTCTTCTTTCACTATACGTTTGACGCCCAAGGAAGGAAAATGAAGAACCTTGCCATTGGATTCGAACGCTTCATACTCCAGAAAGCCGGGGTGGGGTATCCGCAGTATCTCCGACAAAGCCTGAACCGCCTGCCTGGCTATTCGGGACGGCTTAAGAGGGGCAGGGAAGTCGATGAAAAAATTAGGGGAACCATCAGGATCGTTTTCTGGAGTAGACTCAGAGGGACTACCTGTAGGCGCCTCCCATCCGGTTTTAACCAGCCCGGCGACTTGCCGGTCAGTCAGCCTGTCGGAAACTGAGAGATAAGCATTGCTTGATATCTCAGCGCGCATGCCGTGACTCCCCTGGGCGGCAAATTGAACAAAACGGCTCGAATTCTTCACTTGAATTATAAGGAATTGATCTTCCGTCATTTCTGAAAGTACGCCTGCCAGTTTTCCAGCAAGAAGCGGCCAGTCTTTTGAAATGCGTACGTCTCCTTCTTTCGGGCCTTTCTTTTTCATTGATTCTCCCTTTGATTCGTCCTAGAAGCTTTTCTCACTTCTTTAGAGCTATACCTGTGCTGCTGCCGAGTTTAAACGGCACCCGCTCAAAGCTACCTCTAGCGCGCTGATTAAAGCGTCCACACTACTTGTCCATGCCGTAGGTCCATACGTAAAGTAGGTTTCCATGTGATCCTCCGGAAGCGGCAGACCTCCTTGGATGATCTTGCTCGCCAACAACTCGGCAAATGTCTTGGCGCTTTCCGAGTTTCGCAGCGAGCTGAAGTGAAGTTCCAGTTTCCCGTCTGCATAGACCGTAAACGGCGCCGCTTTAGCCTGAATGCTCGTCCATTTGGGGCTAAAGGAGCCGGTGTGGATACCTCGACCCCATACCATTTCTGCTTCCAGCAACCGGCATTTGTCATATAACTTCTTTATTTTGCCTATAGTGTCTTCGTCCAACTGCTTCAACAGTGCGTTCCCTTGGAAGCTTTCCCAGTCGAAAGCGACAGCTTTTCTCTCCGTCAATTTCCCACGTTTGATCTCGCGGATCTGTTCGGTAAACCCGAACAGTGTTGGGACGACAATTCTAAAACCGGCTTCCTCATACTGCCTGGCCTCAACCAGCAGCACCTCGACCGTTTCCATTTGTCTGTTCATGAACTCAACCAATGACTTGAGTTCATTGGGGGCTTGCTCCAGGAAGAAGACTATTCGAACCTCTCCCGCCTTCAGCCGTCGTTCCGCTTCTTTGAAGAAGTCCTCTTCGGAATCCGAGATATCGGATCCAAGTTTGGAAAAAACCTCTTCCAGTGTTGTGCTATAGAGTTGTCTCGCTGTTACATCTGCGTACGCACGAAGATCCTCACCAGACCAGTATCTTTGTCCATTGGCAGCGTATTCAAGGACTTGTCCCACGACCTCCCGACGTGCTCGCGTGTCGAGATACCGTTTACATTCTACGAATGTCGGCATAGCGTTTTGATCAAGGAAGAAAAAGTCCACGCTCCAGCGTTCTGCTCCGCTGTACGGGTCAGGAACCGGCATTTCGCGTTTTACCAGTAACCAGCGACACGGCGTTTGCGGGTCAATCTGATCTCCCGGCAGCAGGTCATAGTTTCTCTCAAGGATACTCTGCAGTTCTTTATCTTCATTTTTGACGAGCACAGGCTTCATAGCTTTCGAAGTTCTATCCTTTTGATTCACGACATACACGGTCCCCAAGTCTGCTACCCTCCCTGTTCCATGTGACAGCTTCGCCAAAGTCTACAAAAGGACACCATGTCCTCCTTTTCGGCCATCAGTCGACTGAAGCTGACGCAATCAATTACGATATAAATAGAAATCAGTTGAGTCCCCTTGTGCGATCATAATTTTCGCGGCCTTGCATTGCGGCCGCCCTGTAGGTGATTGCGCCGGAATCCCACCAGCGCACGCGGACACGATCGCGTTTAATCCCGTCCTTGTCTGTGAAGGTGTGCGGGAAAATCCAGCCATAAGGGCAGGGTCACGAACCACCTCATAACCTCAGCATGGGCATCTTTACTCGGTTCATATTCTCTAAGGAATTCCTGATGCTGTTTCCTGTTTGACGCTCCATATTCCGGGCTGAAATGCGATCGAAGGTAATCGCCGTTTGAATCCGGAGTGTGCCAGGCAATGGCATTCAGCTCATGGTTTCCCATGACCGCCATTGCCGACCCTGAATCCACCATTGGTCTGACGATATCGAGCGTGCGGCGCTGGTGAGGACCGCGATCAATGAAATCGCCTACAAAAATGGCCTTTCTTTCAGGATGGCGCCACACCCCGGCTGAGCACTGATAACTCATCTTCTTCAGCAAAGCCAGGAGCTTATCTGCCTGGCCATGGATGTCCCCAATCGCGTCATATTTAATGCTTTCCTCGCAATTCCTCACTGCAGTTTCATCCATTTACACTCCTGGCTTATGCTCGAACAACTATCTTAAGTTTGATCGACAGTTCAGAGGATTAATCAGCTGCGACGCCGGGACTTTCCCGTGGAATCGCGATGGCGCAGAGTGTGTTGGGATTGAAAGTATTGCGCCTTCATCTCCGAAGCGCACAGAGGAGTTTGGAACAATGCTGATTCCTGCCGGAGCCCCGAGGCGATCTTTTTTAGATCGGAATGACTGCCGGCATATTGATGAATGCGCTCGGCCGTTCTTGCCATGGCGGCTCTTGCAAGGTCGTACCTTCCCATCCGGTTGTGCTCGACCGCCTCTTCACGCGCCTTTGCAGCGTACAATTCCGCCACGGCTTTATCCACCTGGTGATTGCGCGGCTGGGCTTCATTTTCTTTATCGTCGGCAAATCTCCACGCCATCTCGACCGGACCGGAATTGAGCACACCGTCGTCATCTGTGAGGCATACGCCGGCCGAAAGGGTATCTCCCACCTGACCTTCAGGGAACTGGAACCGTACCACTACCGAGACCTCCTGTTCAGAAACGAGGCTGCCCAGGTCAATCGAAAGAGAATCGCCCGAGTGTTTGAAAGGAAATCTGCTCAGAGGTTCGGCGTTCACACCATCGGGCAGCACAAACTGCAGCGCGGCGCCGTGAGCAACCACCTCAAGCGTCTCGCCCAGCTCGCTTGTGAGATAATCCGGGATCTGGATAGCCTTCTCTATATAGTAGGAATGCCCGCCTCCGGCATCTGCCATTGCCTGAAGAAGCCTCTCATCAAAATCACCACCGACTCCAAAGGTGGAGGTGAGTACTCCCCGCTCCCTCAGTGCCGCCGCGTGACCGGCAAGCTCGGCCGGATCGACTATGCCGCAGTTGGCAAGGCCGTCTGTGAGGAGGAGGCATTTGGCCGTCGCCGATCCATTCAGGTTCATTGCAGCCTGTTCACAACCGGACAGCCATCCCCCACCCAGATCCGTGCTGCCGCGTGCTTCGATGGTCCTCAACTGCCGGAGTGCTGCGCTCTTTGCTTCTTTCGAAGCCAGGGTTGATTCCATGACAACGTCGATTTTTTCGTCATAAACTACTACGGCAAACCTGTCTTGGGGACTGAGCATCCCGATAGCCTTCACCGCAGCTTCCTTTGCCAGCTCTATCTTGCCTTCACCCTCCATTGAACCTGAGCGATCCAGGACAAACGCGATATTGACCGGTACCCTTTCAGTCTTGTGCGAAGCCGAAGGCGCGATAAATGAAACCAGGACATAACGGCTGCTGCTCCCCTTCGCGCGAATAAGAGCGCGGTCGGACTGAACATCGATATTCATTATGATTCCTCCCGTAAGATTTCCTTCGCCTGCTGTATCAGTGTTTCTACTTTGCGGTTCTGAATTCTCGAAAGAGGCCTTCGGATGTGCAGCTCAATATCCGGCGCCAACGTTATCCTTTCCCACTGAGCACGTTCGGAGAGTTGACTGGACGAGCCTCGCACCGAATGCGCAACCTTGGGTTCTTCGACACGCTGAGGGGTCCGCCCCTGAACCGGTGTGCCATGGCGTGTTCCGGAAAGAACGTTCCGGATATATTCCACGGCCGATGATCCCGAGGGTCGTTTGTTTTGGTGTTCCCGCACCAGTTGTTCGACCTGGGCGTCGTCCAGCGACTCGAGCCGCCGGCGGATGTCGGACAGGGGGAGGTGCTCGCTCTGGAGCAGCTTGATTAATTTGAGTCTCGCCAGGTGTCCTTCACCATACCGCGCTCCCGGCCCCTGGCTGCCGGCCGGCGGAAGCAGTCCCTGCTGGATGTAATAATGGACAGTTCGTGGGGTCACCCCCGCTTCCGCACAAACAGTTTTGATGTCATAGATCTCGCTTTTCATGCTGTGTATACTGACAGTAGAACGTGTAACTGTCAAATAGAAATTTGCGTCAATCTGTGGTGCAGACTGGATATGCTGTGCAGGAATCAGTAAAGAAGAGCACCGCTTCGGCTACCTCAGTCCCTGTGAGCTTCCTCCAAACCTTACTGTAAAGCTGCAGCTGCCCTGAATAGAAATCCACGTGCGCTTTGGCATCACCGGCAATGCGATCCGTTTTGAAATCGACCAGGTACCAGCGGCCATTCTCCTTGAAAATAAGATCGATCACTCCCGAGACGAGAACGTTTCCCTCGAGGAACACAGAAAACGGCATTTCGGCATGACGCTCTGCCGCTTTCATCACCCGCTGCCATAGTTCAGACTGGTTTACCTTCTGGAGCTCCGCCGCTATTTTCTCCACCGGTTTTGAATCCAGCTCAAACTCGTCACAGATCCGTTTGATGTCATGAGTTCCGGGTTTGCGGCCTGCCGCCATCCACTCCAGGCACTTGTGAACCACACTGCCATACCGCGGCCCCAAGCCCTCATTGCAATTTGTGCTGTCGGCTGCCGACTGTCGACTGCCGACTGCAATTTCAGTCGCGCTCCGTTTCAAATACGATTCTTTCGCCAGGATCTGCAGCTCACTCGTCAGCTTCTGCATATCGTGCGCAAACGCGGCACCGTCGATCTTCGATTTGCGCCGCTCCTTAACCGACATGGTGACGCCCTTCATTGAGAGTTCAGGAACGTTTCCCTTTAGCAACCCCGCCCAGGCATTGCCGGCCTTGCCTTCGGGAGCATTGGTCACGATCAGCAGCTGTTTCGCCCGAGTCCCGGCTACATAAAGGAGTCGCTGCGCTTCCGCTTCCAGATATTCCTTCTCCTCTTCCACTTTCTCGTCCCACAGTGGAGGCTGTGCTACTATCTCTTTGCTGTACGGACCGTTTTCCCTGGTCCCCGGAAAATATCCGGCTGGTCCTGATTCTCCAAACCGGTCAATATGCCAGGTGACCGTGTCGCGTTGCCTAATATAAGGCGCCGCCAGGATCACCACTGGCGCCTCCAGCCCCTTGGCTTTGTGAAGATTCATCAGGCGGACCAGTCCGCGGCCGCCCGACAGGATGGAGAGCGGCTCGATATCGGCCTCTATGGCGCTGTTCAGCCACTCAACCACTGATGCAAAGTCGGCTTTTCCTGATCTCTCTGCCTGCCGCACCATTTCGACGAGCTGCAGCAGCCGTCCCGCATTCGTCGCGCCCAGCGGCGATGAGGCCGCGAGCGGCGCCATTCCGGTCCGCTCGATAATTGTTCCGACTGCCGCAGCCGGCGAGCGGTCCAGCGTCAGGCGCCACCACGATTCTATCTTTGAGAGCGATTGTCCTACCTGATGCGCGGCCGCAGCCCCATCGCTTTTTCCAGCCCCGAGAAACCGGAAGGCCCCGCCCAGCTTTTTGTAATCCCAGAGCTGCTGATACGAATGGCCGAAAAGGGAGCTGATAAGCACGCCGGTTAGCGATACCTGGTTGTCCGGATCCGCCAGAGTATTGAAAAGCTTCAGAACATCCGAGATCTGCGGCGCATCGAATGCCCCTTTAGCACCCGTTAGCTCAAATGGGACCTCCCGCTCTTCAAGCGCCACTGCGTGCGGCAACAGCGCGTCCCTTTGCCACGTGAGTATCAGGATGTCATCCGGCCTGACGGGACGCAGTCCGCCCTTGTCTTCCTGAATCTGTAGATTTCCCTTCAGCGCCCACCGTACCCAGCTCGCAACCAGCTCAGACGACCGCTGGTAGACCTGGCTTTTGTTGGCGGCGCCGTCCACTACAAGCTTTCGTACGCCACACAAACCGGATGGGTCCTGTTTGACTGTCGCCAGTGGAACGAACCCAGCCTGGTGTTCCGTCGCCTTTGCCGGAAACACCGGCTTGAAGGTGCTGTCCACAAATGAGCCGATTGAATTGACTGACCGGTAATTGGCAGAAAGAGTCAGGATTTCTCCGCCGCTTTTCTGCACCAGCTCTTTGACAATGTTGTATGCGGAAATATCCGCGCGGCGGAACCGGTAGATCGACTGCTTAGGGTCGCCGACCACGAAAAGCGCTCCGGGGCGCAGTTTGAATCTGCGCCACTCCGCATTCGGACGCGGCCGGTCGCCTGCCAGATAAAACAGGATCTCGCATTGGAGAGGATCGGTGTCCTGGAACTCGTCGACAAGGATGCGGGCAAAGCGCTTCGCAAGGAAGAGCCGCACGTCCTCGTGATCCCGAAGCAGGTCGCGCGCTTTGATCAGCAGATCGGTGTAGTCGAGCCTTGATTCGGAAGAACGTCGCGATGCCGCGGATTCCGCCGCAGCACGAGCAAACGCGATACAGTGGGGATGAATGTATTCCCGCCATTCGCGCAGGATCCGGTGTGCAACCTCTGCGAATTCCGGATAGACTTCATCGCGAATCTTCCTGGCGGTCTTGCTATCGGGCCAGCGCTTGAGCGTGACCTTGCACTTCTGAAACAGCTCGAGAATGTTGATGAGATCTTTATCCCTTGCTACTGTCCGCCATTGCGCTCGCCTGAAAGCCTTCTGCAATCCGTCCCATCCATCCTCGGGCTCCTCTGGTGGCATCGCATTACGGACGGCAGTCAGGAACTTCTGCAGCTCTTTTTGTGCGTGCGATAGATCGGGCTTTGCACACTCCTTTACGAAAGCTTCCACGTCCCGGAACTGGCACAGCCGCAAGTAGAGATCTTTAAGTTCCTTTGCTTCAATTCCGGATCCATAAAGCTTCTTGAGCGTTTCGTCATTGCGGAGAAATGCCTCTGAAACGAAATCCTGCCAGCTCGTCTCCAGGAACAAGGAGGCTTCAGCGTCCTCGATCTCCTTGAAATCAGGGTCCAGCCCGGATTCGACCGGCCGCTCGCGCAGCATCCGCGCGCAGAATGAGTGGATCGTACCGATGAAAGCCTGTCCGATATCCGCCAGCGAAGTGCGCATCTTTTCTCTCGCTGCCGGGTTATCGGCCTTGACGGCCTCCTTCTCGAGCCGCTGCTGCAGACGCTCACGCAGTTCCGCCGCGGCCTTGCGCGTGAATGTGACGGCGGCGATCTGGTGGATATCGACTTTCTCGCGCAAGAGCAGCGCAGTGATGCGGTCGACCAGTTTGGTGGTCTTCCCGGATCCAGCGCCCGCTTCCACCAGGAAAGTCGTGTCGAGATCTTCAGTGATCCGTTTCCGTGCTGCCGTATCTGTGGAGTTATTCATTTTCCTGCACCTTTTGAATGAGGTTAGCGGCCCGGTCACTTGTTTCTACGAGCATTTTCCACCTCTGTTCTTCATCGGGGTGGCAGCAGGGTTTCCAGTCGCAGTATCCGCAATTGCCCCCTGTGCCGATGAAAACGCCGGCCGCCATCGCATCGAGCAGCTCGTTCACGACAGCGAGTCCTTCGGCGCGCCGGCCGGCATCGCGCACGAAGCAGAAATTGCCGTCGGAGCGTTCTGTTGTAAAAAGATAGCCGGAAACCGCAACCACGGGGTTCTTCTTG
>Ga0209723_1003437_pt1 | contig 19065 bp, 14 predicted proteins | sample BiotimSIPDNA_2_FD_185750 | JGI IMG/M metagenome (GOLD analysis project Ga0209723, IMG submission 185750) | Anaerobic biogas reactor microbial communites from Washington, USA - Biogas_R2 time_0 SIP DNA (SPAdes) (version 2) | ecosystem: Engineered > Bioreactor > Anaerobic > Unclassified | place... | reverse complement strand
GGCCAGGAACTTCTTCTCGGCGTTGTTATGCTCGCCCGCGGGCATCAGCTTGTCATCCACCATCTTCTTCCAGAAGTTGGCCACTTCCACCGCTTTTTCGTTGTTGAATACCGGCACCACCTCGCCGTCCTTCAGTTCTACGACCGGGTTACCGTTCTGCATGAACATGGACTTGATCAGCCAGACGGGGTCGGATACCTCAAAACCTGCAAAATCGGGCGCGTTGTTGATGTTTCCTTTTTCAACAGCCTGCTTGGCGACCTCGTACAGCTCCTCCCAGGTTGCAGGAGGCGTGCTCATGTCGATGCCGGCGGCTTCCATGATGTCTTTGTTGTAGTAGAGCACCTGGGTGGAGATGCCGAAGGGCACCGCGCCCACCTTGCCGGCGAACTTGCAGTACTCCCACATGCCTTCATACACGTCCTCGGCGTCAAAGTCGCCTGCCTGGTACCATTCATCCATGCGCAGGTCACCGCGGGCGCCGGTGTACAGGGGGCCGGCGTACATCAAAGCTACGTCCGGTTCGGTACCTGAGAGCAGTGCGGCGGAAACCTTGGTGGCCGTATCGCCGGAATTGCCCGAGTAGGACAGCTCCAGTGAAACGCCGTCATTGGCCGCGTCCCAGCGGTTAGCCTGCTCGGTGAACGTCTCGCCGCTGGTGCCGGACACCGCGTACCAGATCTGCAGCTTGATCTCCTCCTCAGCCAGCGCAGGCAGGGAAGCCAGGGACAGCAGCAAAATCAGGGACAGAATCAGTGACAAGGTTTTTTTCATGTTGTTCTCCTTTCTATATGCCAGGCGTCTTCTCGGCGCCAGGAATAAGTTTACTTCATGCCGGTCAGCGTGATGGAACGCACCAGCTGCTTTTCGGTGAACATAAAGGTGATCAGGATGGGCAGAATAGCCATCACTGAGGCTGCCATCATGACCTGATATTCCGAGGAGGACTCCTGCACCAGGTATTTCAAGCCGATGGGCAGGGTGCGGTAGTAGGTCTTGTTGGTGATAATCAGCGGCCAGGTATAGCTTTTCCAGTTGCCCAGGAAGGCGAACAGGGCGGCTGTGGCAATGGCGCCGCGGGAGTTTGGCACAATCACATTGGTCAGCACCCGGTAATAACCGCAGCCGTCAATGTTGGCCGAATCCACCAGGTCATCGGGAATGGAAGCAAAGAAACTCATCAGCAGCATGGTCAGGAAGGCGGTCTCAATCTGCGGCAGGATGATGCCGGCATAGGTGTCGATCAGGCGCAGGGAGGCTACGGTCAGATACAGCGGAATCATGGTGACTACAGCGGGCACGAACATGCTGGACTGCATCAGCCGGCGGTAGAGCCCGCTGCCGGGGAACTCGATCCTGGTCAGGGCATAGCCCGCAGTGATGGACAGCGCCACCTGCAGGAAGGTTTGCACCACCGAGGTGAAAATGCTGTTCCAGTAGTAGCGCAGGAAGGGGATAGTATCAAAGACTTTTTTGTAGTTGTCCCAGCTCCAGGTGCTGGGAATCCAGCGGGGCGGATAGGCGTAGACATCGGCCTTGGTTTTGAAGGAAGACAAGATCATCCATACAAAGGGAAACAGCATCATGGCCACGCCCAGATAGAGGAGGATGGTCGACAGCCAGGGCCTGCGGTTGAGCCTGGATTTTCTCACGCTTGTCATATTGGCCTCCTATACCAGGTCCACATGCTTCTTGGCATTGATTGCGCGCTGCAGCTCCGTCAGCAGGAAGATGACCACAAACAGCAGCAGGGCGGCGGCGGAAGCCCGGCCCATGCGGCCGCTGGTAAAGGCCTGGTCGTAGATGAAGTTGACAATCAGGGTGGTGGAGCCCAGCGGCCCGCCATCGGGCGTCATCACGTTGATTTCAGTGAATACCTTGAAGGAGTTGATGACCCCCATCATGATGATGAAGGAGGTGATGGGCCGCAGCAGGGGCAGCTTGATTTTGAAGAAAACCTCCATTTCGGTGGCGCCGTCCATGCGCGCAGCCTCGAGGTAGGAATCCGGGATGTTCTGAAGCCCGGACAGAAACAGGATCATGTTATAACCCAGGCCCTTCCAGACCGAGAAGATAAGGATGGACAGCAGCGCGGTGTTTTCATGGTAGAGCCAGCGGCTGGTGGGCAAGCCCAGGAAGGAGAGGATCTGGTTAAAGGGGCCGACGCTGGGGTCATAAAACCAGATCCAGATCAGGCTGGAGGCCACCACCGGCACCACCACCGGCGAAAAATAGGAGGCGCGCAGAAAGCGTTTGCCCGGAATGTTGCGGTCCAGCATCACAGCGATCAGCAGCGCCAGGGTGGTGTCCACGGTCAGCTTGAAGGCTGCGTACTTGACGGTGTTGAACATGGCATTCCAGAAGCGGTCGTTGTTCAGCAGGTACCTGTAATTGCGCAAGCCGATGTTGGTGCCGGTACCGGTGATCATGGAAAAATTGGAAAAGCTCAGCGAAATCACCTGAACCATGGGGATGACGAAAATGAAGATCATAAACGCCAGGGAGGGCAGCAGCAGCGACCAGCCCACCAGCACCGCGTTGAGCCGGTAGGTCCTGCGGCCGATTTGAATCCTTCGAGCGCTCAGGCTCATGCTTTTACCTCCTCTCGTAGACCATAACCGCGTCCTCCACAAGGCGGACGCTCAGGCTGCCGTTCTCAAGGGGGAAGGGGTTGCCGTCCGCCGCCAGACAGACCTCGGGGAAAAGCCCATGGAATCTGAGCTCATCGCCTGACCTGAACAGCAGCTGGGAAGCGGTCATAAAGGCTGTCTCGCCCTCCGGGCGGCTCTCAAAGCTGACCACGGGCGCGTCCAGCAGCGTCAGCGCCGCCGTGTGCCTGTCGCCCGCCGCCATGCACAGGGCGCCCATCACCGCCCGGCCATAGGTGTTGTCCTGCTGCAGGGTGGACAGCACTGCCTGGGCCGGGGAGGCAAGCCCGCCAGAAACCTCCTTGCCGTTTTTGATCACGCGCAGGTCCTTTGAAATGCTGCCAAGCGGGGCAGCCGGCGTTTTTACGCCTTCCCGCGCCAGCCGAAGCGCATCGATCGTGAGCGTCTGACCATTGATGGTGGACAGCAGGGTGTTGCTCAGCACCAGGTCATTGAAGCCCAGCGCCAGGAAGCGCGCCCCGTCACGGGCTTCCAGGGCGTCGCAGCAAACAAAGCTGATTTTATCCAGGGGAAGGCTTTCCAGCTCATCCATCGTGAGGGCAATGATGGGGCCCACATTGGCCGTACCGCCCGCGATGCCCAGGATCCTGGGGCGCGCCGCGCCGGTTTGCACCAGGCGGCTGGCTACATAGGAGGCCAGGCCGTCGCCGCCCAGCAAGAGGTAGAGCGCGGGGTCCTGTTCATAAAGGACATCCACCGCGGCATGGAGGGAGGCCACATAGCCCGCTTCCGCCGCCGGCGCTTTATGCACGGTGCCGCCGATTTCCTCACCGCCCCAGCCGGCCACCGCGTGCACCCTGTGGCCCCTGAGCGCCACGGCCAGGCGCGCAGCCTGCTGCGCTGCCCGGCCCCCGGCCGCCTCCTTGCCTACCAATACCGCGATGTTCATGGCTTGAGCATCACCTTGAAGGTCCGGCCCTGTGCCAGCAGGTCGAAGGCCTCGGTGGCCTGCTCCATGGGGAACTCCCTGGTAATCAGCTGCCTGTAGGCTGCCGGGTTTTCACCGATCATCCGGTAGGCTTCATGGAAATGCCGCAGCGCGAAACCTGAGGAGCCGGTGATCATCACCGCCCGGTAATGTACCGCAGCGGCATCGGTCAGAAAGCTGCTGCCGGAGGGCAGGCCGGCAAACACATTGATCTTTGCGCCCGGCGCAACGCCGGCGATGACCTGGGTAACCACCTCGGGCAGGTTCACCGCGATGGCAGCCCGGTCATACTGCCCAAACTTGACCTCCTCCGGGGGCTGGCTGGGGATGCCCATGGACTCCAGCATCTCCCGGCGCAGAGCATTGGGCTCGGACACCATGACCTCAGCGCCTGATTGCTGGCCCAGGAAAGCGAATAGCGCACCCATGGGGCCGCCGCCTACCACCAACAGGCTGCAGCCGGGTTTTAAATCGATCTTTTCCGCGCCGCAGACCACGCAGGCCAGAGGTTCCGTCAGCACAAAGGCCTTGTCATAGGCTTCCAGCTTGATGACGCCTTCCCTGACCAGGCCTTCGGGCACCGCGAAACGCTCCACGAACATGCCGGTGGGCACAAAGTGCCTGTTGGTGCACAGCTCGCCCAGGTCCTTCGCGCACATCTCGCACTGCCCGCAATTGCCATAGGGCGCGGTGACCACATAATCCCCCGGCGCGAAGCCGGTATCAGGCGCTGCCCTCAGCACCCGTCCGATGCTCTCATGCCCCAGGATGGCAGGGGGCTTGAACATGGGGTGTCCCCTCAGGTAGGTTTTCAAATCGGTTCCGCAGATGGCGGCCCCCAGCACTTCCACGGCAAAGGAACCCTGGACCTCGGGCACCTCCCGGATCGCCAGCTTTTTCTCCCCCAGGTACATCAGCGCTTTCACGATCGTTCCTCCTCCTTGAGCTCCTGTTCCATCAGTTCAGCGGTGCGGCTGTCCGTGACCAGACGCTTGAAAAACCCCAGCCTTCCCCCCTGGATCAGGCCCTTTACCTTCTCCGTGCCGCCTGCCAGGCAAATGGTGACAGGGATGTTTTTCAACTCATGCAGCCTGAAGGCCATCTGGATGTAATCCTCGTCCCCGCAATCCAACAGGCGCCCATCCCTGAAGAAAAACTGGCTGAGGATTTCCCCGTCCGCACCGCTGTTTCGCACCTTTTGATAGTACAGCGGCCGCGCTTCCTCCCCCATGAAATGCTCACTCTGTCTGATGGTGCCCAGGCCAAAGACCGCGGCATCAAGCACCTTCCAGTAATCCCTCAACTTCTCAATCCGCGCATCGTCGATGCCAGCTAACTGAAATTGCCTCTGCCGGAAGGTGGGCAGGGTCAGCAGATAGCTGCTGCCCTTGCGCCGTTCCGCGATGCGGTCGATGATGGTGTTGGTCTGGAAGGCGGAGTCGTTGATCCCCGAGACGCCGATCAGCGGCACATACAGGGCGTTTTGTTTTTCCTTGCTGAAGGGCAGCTGAAGGCTGGTCTCATACACGGTGCGCCCCCAGCCAAAGCCAATGATGTGCGCGTCCCGGAGCGCCTCCAGCAGGTAGATGGAGGCGGAAGAGGCGATGGCATGCCGCCTGGCCAGCTCCCGGTTGGAGGAGCAGGGCGCGATGACCACTTTTTCCAAACCCAGTGCCTCTTCCAGGCGCTTTTCCATGGCAGAGAAGCCGGGAATGTCCGGCAGGGAGACGGATACCTTGACAATGCCCAGCTCCCTGGCGCGGCTGAGATAGCGGGAGATCTGGGAGCGGGAAATCCGCTCCAACTCGGCGATTTCCTCCTGCATCAGGCCGTCCTGGTAGTAATAACAGGCAATCTTGTACAGCAGGTTGAGGTCGCCCTCACGGTTTTTGTCCACGTTCTTGTGCTCAGGATCCGTTTAACCGCGCAGGATGCTGTCCAGCATCTGAATCAGCTGTCCAGCCTGCGGGTTCTGGAACAGGTTGCGCCCGAAGGCAAAGCCCTTGACGCCGACATCCACAGCCCTGTGGGCCACGACCAGAATATCGTGGTCCTTGGGGCCGCCGGCCAGGAGGATGGGGACCGGGCAGTAAGCTACCACCTTATCAAAATTCTCCGTATAAAAGGCTTTGACCACATCCGCCCCCAGCTCCGCAGCGATGCGGGCGCCATTGGCCTGGATCTCATAGGTCATGGTCTTGCTGAAGTCGCTGGCCAGAATCTCTGCCACGACCGGAATACCCAGCTGATGGTAGGCGTCGATGGCGCCTGCCGCGTCCTGCAGGCTCTGGTAGTCCGCGCCGCCGATGGTCACCATCATCACCACGGCATCCGCTCCCAAGCGCAAAGCGGTCTGCGGGCTGACGTGGTTGCGGTGGACATTGGTAAATTCAGACGCCTGCATGCTGCCGCCAAAACCGGCACGCAGCAGCAGCTTCTTCCCCAGCAGGGCAGGTTCCTGCATCACAGCCGCCGGGCCCACATTCATCAAAAAGCCATCCAGGAGGCTGTCCGCATGACGCCGTGCCAAATCCAGGGGCTTCTCCAGGCCTTCCATCAATCCACCCTGGGCATGATCCATGGCCAGCACCATCAGCTTCCCCTGATTGGAGAACAAGCGTTTCGTCTGCCTTGTCATTCCGGTTCTTCCGTCCTTTCAAACGAGATATGAAGATCTTGTAGCTTTTGCTCAGTCCAGTTGTCGGTAATGTGTATCCTTCTTGACCGCTTTCACTATATCCAACGCTGGACGCGATGTCAACGCGCCGGGCTCGTTTTGCACAAATGTGCGTATCATATGTTTACAAGCTTATTACATTCAGCTGATCTTCCCTTTACATTCTTCCTGACATTGATGAAACCCGGGACAGTTGTTTCAGCATCTGGTCGTAGCCTGAGCTACGTTGAGGTTGACAGGCACAGCAGGGCGATATAGACCCGGCGCGACGATGCAGTAGAAATTGGAATCGGTATTAAATAATAAACGCGCCGCGTGGTACATCCACACGGCGCACTTGTTGTGGGAATGCCTACATCCGGTTTTTATCAATCCACAGGCCCAGGGCCGGGTTTGGAATATAGTAGATTTCCTCCCCGTCCTCCATGGTGTTAAAGCCATCCTTCATTTTATCAGGCGCATAGCGGGTGGCGGCTTCGTCATAAGGTATGTAGGAAAAGCCCACGCCTTCCACCTCTTCACGGCTCAGATGCCGGGTCGCATAGGTGATTTTAAAACGGCTATCGCTGCTGCCGTGGATCAGGTGCGCAGCCGCAGACAGGTTCTGTCCCAGGTCAGGCGCGTTCTTGAGGGTGTCGATCACATATTCACGGCCCTTGTATCCGTATTTCCGGATGAGGACATCCACTGCATTGTCCTCGCCAAACTTGTCCACGCCCGGCGCCAGCACCAGCAGCTCTCCCCCGTCGGCGATGGCCATGCGGGTACGGTAGACTGCCTTGTTTCCCAGCCAGGTTGAAGCAAACTCGTGCTCATCCAGGTACACCACCGCTTTTTTGAGGGGCTTGTCCAGCCAGATGACATTCTTCTCCTGGGCCAGGGCCACCGCCTTTTCAAAATAGCGGCGCTGGGGCCCGATGAACAGGCCGTGGGTCCGGATGACGCCGCCGGGGGCGTCGGTGACCGTGAGGATATAGTTGAGGGGAATTTGTTTAATCAGGTTTTCTGCCGCATAGTCCAGCACCTTGCGCACAGGGCTGTGATCGCGGCCCATGAGGCGTTCCATGCCGTACACCGCACCCAGTATATGGGTTGCGTTGATGATATCGGGACCGCCGCAGCCCACGAAGATATTCTTGCTGTGGTTGGCCATGCCAATGACCTCGTGGGGTACCACCTGGCCAATTGACAGCACCAGGTCGTACGCCGGGTCCAGCAAATGACGGTTGATGGAAAAAGGAATGGCTTCCTCCATCAGGCCTTCGGAGACTTCCTTTACATAACTGGCCGGTACCTCGCCGATGGGGACCACATCCTCCCGCCAGCGGTGCACCAGCATACGCTTGAAGGGGACGTCGCCGAACATAAGCTGCCACTGTTCCTGGGTCATGGGCACATGGGTGCCCAGGGCTGGCAGAATATCCACCTGACAGGCAGGGGAGAGCATATGGTAGAGCAGCTGGGTAATGAGGCCCGCGTTGGAATGGAAACGGGTGAAATCCGGCGGTATAATCAATACCTTGCGCAGATCATTTTTGACAGGCTGCAGGGCCTGTGCCAGGGCATCCTCGATGGCCGGCCTGGCGATGCCCTGTTCGGTCTGTGCGTACAGCGACAGCGTATTCATCTTCTGTTCAAGCATTGTAATTGCCTGCTGCGGTATCTCCGCCCTCTCCTGTCCAATTGGTGTGAAAGAACTGTCCACGGGGCTGGTCCACCCGCTCATAGGTATGGGCGCCAAAGTAATCCCGCTGCGCCTGGATCATGTTGGCGCCGCTGTTTTGGGTCCTGAGGCCATCATAATAGGCCAGGGCGCTGGTCATGGCCGGCAGGGCAATGCCGGACAGCACAGCGGTGGAAACTGTCGCCCGCCAGGCGGGCAGGCTGTCAGCCACAGCCTGGGCAAAATAGGGGTCAAACAGCAGGTTCTCCAATTCAGGGTTGGCTGTGTAAGCCTCCATGATCTTGCCCAGGAAGGCGCTGCGGATAATGCAGCCGCCCCGCCACATGAGGGCGATGCCGCCATAGTTCAGATGCCAGCCATGGGTCTGGGCTGCTGCCTGCATGAGCAGATAACCCTGGGTATAGGAGATGATCTTGCTGGCATACAGCGCCTGCTGGATTTGCTTTAAGAAGGTTTCCTTGTTCCCGGAAAAAGCAGAGGCGCTGCCCGGCAACAGCCCGGAAGCCTTTACCCGCTGCTCCTTGTTGGAGGACAAGGCACGCGCAAATACAGCCTCCGCAATCAGGGTCAGGGGCACGCCTTCGTCCAGGGCATTGATGGCGGTCCATTTTCCGGTGCCCTTCTGCCCGGCAGTGTCCAGAATCTTGTCAATCAGGGGGCTGCCGTCGCTGTCCTGCGTGGCCAGAATGTCCGCTGTGATTTCAATCAGGTAGCTGTCCAGCTCGCCTTGATTCCAGTCCGCAAACACCCGGGCCATCTCACTGGGTTCCATGCCCAGCACATCGCGCATGAGCAGGTAGGCTTCGGCAATGAGCTGCATGTCCCCATATTCGATGCCGTTGTGCACCATTTTCACAAAGTGGCCCGCCCCCTCTTCCCCTACCCAGTCACAGCAGGGCTGTCCGTCCACCTTGGCGGCGATGGCCTGGAAAATAGGCTTTACATACGGCCAGGCCGCGGAGGAGCCGCCGGGCATGATGCTGGGCCCCTTGAGCGCTCCTTCCTCACCGCCGGATACTCCAGTGCCAATGTACAGCAATCCCTTGCTCTCCACGTACTTTACCCGCCGGTCCGTGTCAGGGTAATTGCTGTTGCCGCCGTCGATGATGATGTCGCCTTTTTCCAAGTGAGGCAACAGCTGTTCGATGAAATCATCCACCGGCTGCCCCGCCTTCACCATGAGCATGACCTTCCGGGGTTTTTCCAATGCGCCCGCCAGCTCTTCCACGCTGTAGGTGCCGATAATGTTTTTTCCCTTGGCGCAGCCTTCGACAAAATTCTTTACTTTCTGGGTCGTGCGGTTGTACACTGCCACAGTAAAGCCTTTGCTTTCCATGTTCATCACCAGGTTTTCACCCATCACCGCCAGGCCTACCAGGCCAATGTCTGCTTTTCTCATCTGATCGTTTGTCCTCCTTTCTTCAGCGCATAACCCGGGCATCGCCCTGCCATGCGCTCCATACCCGGTTCTCTTCCGCCGGGGAAAGCCACTCCTCCGGCATGGTCATGGCCATACCGGCTCTTGTCAAATCATTCCTCACACGCCTGAGTATGCGGTATAGCCGCCATCCACAGGAATGACCACACCGGTGACGAAGCTGGCCGCCTCCGGAGATACCAGGTACAGCAGCGCGCCGATGAGCTCCTCGGCTTCGCCAAAGCGCCCCATGGGCGTGGCGGCAAGAATCTTCTCCGTCCGGGGCGTAGGTTGTCCGTCCTTGTCAAAGAGCAGGCTGTAGTTTTGTTCTCCTACAAAAAAGCCCGGGGCAATGGCGTTCACCCGGATGCCGCTCTTGGCGAAATAGGTAGCCAGCCACTGGGTGAAATTGCTCACCGCCGCCTTGGCGCCGGAATAGGCCATGACCTTGGTGAGGGGCAGATAGGCGCCCATGGAGGACACGTTGATGATACAGGCCCCGGGCATGCCCACCATCTGCCTGGCAAACACCTGAGTGGGCAGCAGGGTGCCCAGGAAGTTCAAGTCAAAGACAAAGCGGATGCCTTCATAGTCCAGCTTGAAGAAATCCTTCACATCCTTTGCCGCCTGGTCATACTGTTCGTCATCCGTGGTGGCCATGGGGTTGTTGCCGCCGGCGCCGTTAATGAGGATGGATACCGGCCCCCATTTTTCTTCTATGATATCCCGGGCCTTCTCCAGGGCTGGCCTGGACAGCACATCCGCTGAGACCGCCATGGCGTTGTCGCCGATTTCCTCAGCCAGCTTCTGTCCGTTTTCCAGTCTGCGGTTCAGGATGGCGACCTTGGCGCCGCAGGCGGCCAGGGCCCGGCAGAACTGAGAGCACAGCACCCCGCTGCCCCCGGTGACCAGGGCTACCATGCCTGACAGATCCACATGAAAGGGTAGTTTCATTGTTCTTCTCCTTATGCACTATTTAATCGATACTGCCTGAAATTTATATGAAAGCGTCCCAGCTTCTCAGCCAGATATCTCAAGACCAAGGTAGTTGACCGCATTGTTGAAGCAGATATCCTCCACCATTTTGCCCAGGGTGTCCATATCGTCAGGGTATTCCCCGTTTTCCACCCAGGTTCCCAGCAGATTGCACAGAATTCGCCTGAAATACTCATGCCGAGTATATGACAGGAAACTGCGGGAGTCTGTCAGCATGCCCACAAAATTGCCAAACACAGAGAGGTTAGCAAGGCTCTTCATCTGGGCTTTCATTCCCTCCTTGCAGTCACTGAACCACCAGGCGCTGCCATGCTGGATTTTGCCGGGGTAGTCATCATTCTGGAAACATGCGATCATCGCGTCAATCTGCGCGTCATCAGTCGGGTCCAGGGAATAGATGATCGTCTTTGGCAATCCCACCTGTTCCTCAATATGGCCCAGCAGTCTGCCAAGGCGATAGCCCGTGTCCGCCGGGCCCCAGATGGCGTCATATCCCGTGTCCGGGCCGAGCTTTTTAAAGTTCTTCGGGCTGTTGTTGCGCACCGCGCCGAAGTGCAGCTGCATCACAATGCCATGCTCCCGGCAAAGGCCTGCCAGGTAACAAAGCAGGTCCGTCTTGAACGCATCAGCATGTTCCTGGGTCGGGGCTTTGCCAGCCAGCGCATTCTTCAGCACCTGGTCAGCGTCATGACCCTGCTTGAACACCATATAGTCCAGCCCGTGGTCCGTGATGCGGCAGCCTGATTCCACAAAGAAGGCCAGCCGCAGACGCAAGGCCTCCTTCAAAGCCGCCAGGCTGTCAATCTGAAAACCGCAGACCCGGCCCAGTTTGAGCAGGTATTCCGTATAGCCGGGTTTTTCGATGTTGACGGCCTTGTCGGGCCGGAAGGTTGGCAGCACCAGACAGGAAAAGCTCTTATCCTCTTTGATCAGGCGGTGCCACTTCAGGTCGTCCACCGGGTCATCCGTGGTGCAGATGGCCTTGACTCCGGATTTCTTGATGATGGTTCGGGCGGACAGTCCGGGCAGCAGGGCGTTGCCCTTTTCCCATATCGCCTGTGCGCTGCTTGGGCCCAGCGGCTCAGAGATACCGAAGTAACGCTGTAATTCCAGGTGGGTCCAGTGGTAGAGCTGGTTGCCGATCATCCGCGGCAGCACCTTGGCCCAGTGCTCGAATTTCTCATAAGGGGAGGCGTCCCCGGTGATATAATGTTCATTTACACCGTCAGAACGCAGGGCGCGCCATTTATAATGGTCGCCTCCCAGCCAGATTTCCGTCATATCCCGGAAAACTTTGTCCTCATAGATTTCCTTGGGGTCAATGTGGCAGTGGTAGTCGATAATGGGCATTTTGGCGGCATGCTGATGATATAGCCTGCGCGCCGTGTCATTGTCCAGCAGAAAATCCTTATCCATGAAGGGCTTTTTCATGGTTGCCTCCCATCCGGCTGCTTTATGCGGCCAACTTGATTTAAAGAAAAATGGAGCCCGAGGGCTCCCGGGTAATGGATGAGTTTAGAGTTTGGTATCCCAGCGTCCGCACCAGACATTGTCATTATATCTTCCCTTGAAGGGGCTTTCGCCCACAAGCTTGTCCACGAAAGAGCGTATCTGTGGCTCGCCATCCATGTACGCGTTAATGTAGGTCCGGCTCATGGTCAGGTCGATGAGCATATTGGTGCCGGCAAAGGACACAAACACGGTGGGCAGCTCCCGGACATACCAGGGCTGGTCAATGGGCTTAGCCCACTTGAGGCGCACTGAATTGTACTGGGCGAAGCCCACCACATCCATGGCTACCAGCACAAAGTCATAGTTGTTCCTGAAGTCCTCCATCTTGCCTTTGATTTCCATGTCATCGCTGTAGATCTCAAAGCCCTTCTCCTCAAGCACTTTGGTGAGCAGCGCCTTGACCTCCTCGCTGTTGCCCTTGGTCAATTTGCCTCCTACCACCGAACCTTCCCCGCCGATAAACACCAGTTTGCAGCGTTTCTGGGTCTTAGGATCGATGGGCAGGGCCTTCTGCGTATCCTTGACCAGCGTGATGAACTGATCCGCGAAGGAACGCGCGGCCTTTTTGTGCTCCTCACAGCCGATGATGGACAGGCCGGCTTTGTCCGGCATCAAGGTGCCTTCCGCCTGCTTGATGTGCAAGCCCAGGGCAGCCTTCATGCCCAGGATGCGCCGCAGGGCGTCCTCCAGGCGTTCCTCACTGATGATGCCGCTGCGGTAGCCCTCCAGCATGAAGTTGAAATCTTCTTCCTGGTCGTTGGAGAAGAGGAACATATCACAGCCCGCGGCGATGGCGGTGGGCACCTGCAGGCGTCTTTCCATGGGATGCCACAGGCCGATCATGTGGCTGGCATCGGTGAGCACCAGGCCGTTGAAGCCCAGCTTATCCCTCAGAAGGTCGGTGACCAGTTCCTTGGAGAGGGTGGCGGGCAGGATCTCGCTGTCGCTCAGCTCGCGCCCGGCCAGCTTGCGCTGGTAGGCGGGCATGGCGATGTGTCCGATCATGATGCTCATCACGCCATCATCAATCTGCGCCTGGTAGACTTTGCCAAAGGTTTTGTCCCAGGTCTCGCAGTCCATGTCACACAGGCCCATCATCAGGTGCTGGTCGTTTTCCTCCATCCCATCCCCTGGGAAGTGCTTGGCGCAGTCGCCCATGCCACCTTCCCGCACGCCTTTTCTGAAGGCGTTGGCATAACGGATGGTGTCCTCCGGGCTGTCGTTATACGCCCTGTTTTGCACAATGGTGTTGCGCCAGTTATAAAGGATGTCCACCACCGGTGAAAAGTTCCAGTTGCAGCCCACGGACGTGGCTTCACGGGCAGCCAGCAGGCCGACCTGATAAGCCATCTCCGTGCTGTCCGCCGCGGCTACAGCGGCGCCGCAGGCCATGGGCGTGCCGCCCTTGATCCCGCCGTTCCCGCCGGCCTCGCAGTTGCTGGCAATCAGCAGGGGAACCTTGCTGTGGGACTGGAAGGCGGCATTCTGCTCCCAGACTTCCTCGCCGGATACGCTGGGATAGCGCAGAGCGCCGGGGTGGTAGGTGGTCACCACCTCGCGGATGTCCTCCGGGTCACGACTTTTGACCATGTTGACAAACAACTGACCGATCTTTTCCCGCTCGCTCATTCCAGCGATGGTTGTCTCCACCCAGGCAATCGCCGCCTCATCCAGATAAAACGGTTTTTTCTTCAAGTCTACCATTGGTCAGCCTCCTTCTTCGCGCGGATCACTCTGCTGTCTTGGATAAAATCAACTGATCGATGTCCCCCAGCTGATTCAGCTTTTCTATCATATCCTGTACAGTGATGTCCGGATTGTTGGTAACCAGCAGCTCCTCCAGGTCTTCCCGGTCAATGACATAGCTGGTGCCATGGCTGGTTTCCAGGCCCTCAACCTTTTCATAGGTCTGCGCGTCCAGGCACAGCCAGGGAATAACAAACAGCTGGGCGGGTTTACCATCCAATTGCATGGCAGCAGGGTCGCCATTCAGGGCGTTGTACATCATGGCCGCGCTGATGCCGCCGGCCACGTTCAGGGGGTTGATGATGGCGGTATTGAGCACCGGGTTGCCAAAGATATCCTGGGTATGGAAACCCCTGTAGGTGTTTTCGCCCGTGTTGACGGTGGAAATCACCTTAATATCCTTCTGGTAGATTTCCTCTACTTCGGCAACAGCGCCCATGAAGGTATGGAAGTTGCTGAAGCTCACAAACACGTCATAGTCTCCCGTGTACAGCGGCACGTTGACGTTGCTCTGCGCGGCCTCGTTGTTGGAGCCGGGGCACAGGTAGATCTTGACATCCGGATTCCCGGTTTCAATCTCCCCGGGGATATAGTTGTTGATCAGGGCTTCGATGCTGTCTGAATACACCAGCCCGTAATGCGCCTGCATGGTCTTAAGGATGGCCTCGGTAGAGTAGTAGTGGGAGGCGGCTCGCTTGTCCGGCGCCAGGATGGTGTAGACAATGACGCTGTGGTTCTGCCCATCGCTGAGCAGGGCTTCAAATGCCTGCCTGTAAGCGCTGCCAACGCCGTCTACGGAGGCGCCCACGTTACCCAGATTATAGGCCTGGGTGCTACCTTCCTCAAACTTGGGAAGCCTGGAAGCCTGGGTTGAAAAGAACATGCCCAGCTCCTCAGCCAGCTCGGCTCCCTTCAGGGTGCCGGGGGTGTAATAGTTCAGCACGCCCTTGGCGCCCATGGCATAGGCATTTTCCATTACGGTGTTGAACTCCATGTTCTCATGGGCCTCCATAGCGTAGACGGAGAACTGGGGCAGACCGGAGGTTGCGATGCCCATTTTGAGCTTGCCGGGATTCGCCTTTACGGCAGAAACCAGATCCTCGTAGGTCTGATAAGGAGAATCAGCGCGAACAACAATGCTTAGAACCGAGGTCACGTAGAGGCAGACGGGCTCGAAGGCTTCATACGTCCAGTCCAGTGTGCCTTTTGCATGGTTCATTGCGTAGCCGGCAGGAGCAACCAGAATGGTATAACCATCAGCGCGTGCATCCATAACGGTCTGTGCACCAACAGCACCGCCGGAACCGGCTATGCAGTTGACGTTCATCAGGCGGCCATTCATGTGGTTCTCACTGATATAGCTAGCAAATATACGGCTTGGGATATCTGAGGTGCCGCCTGCTTCATAGGGATTGACCAGAGTGATATCACGAGATGGAAACTCGTCAGCGGAGACAGAGACAATCAGTATCAAAGCCATGATAACAACTAGAACCAGCGAAATTATTTTTTTCATGAGAGTAGTTCCTTTCTTGTTTTTATGTTGTTCAAGCTTCTTACGGTGATACCGCTCACACATCCTGGGAGGTCGAAAAAGCCGCTTGTGACAATACCTTCAGCCTGAAAACGTTGATCACAGAAAAGATTTGTAGTATAGGTTAGGCTCTTCCTCCATGGCGGAAGCAAATCCACGTTCGAACATAAAGTAACGCTTTCCCACATCATCGGGAAAAGTAAATTTACCACCCACTTGCCAGATGAACGGATGAAACTTGTAATTAAGGCGTTCCTTGCGCATGTCGTATAACACATCGATCTCGCGGGGATCACCCAGCATGCAGCTCCAAGTTTCATAATGGACAGGGATGATTGTTTTGCAGCGGAGATTCTCACCCATACGCAACACATCGCAAGCGGTCATCTTATCGGTCAAGCCGGGTGGGTTCTCGCCAAAGGACGCGATTGCTACGTCAATCTGATACTGTTTGCCATGGCGCAGGTAGTAGTTGGAAAAGTGGGAATCACCGCTGTGATAGAATGACCCGCTGGGTGTCTGAACAAGATAGTTGACAGAGCGGACATCCATGTCATCCGGGCAGTATCCTTCCAACGGGCCAGAACGAGGTGCCGTAAGGAATACCGTTCTGTCAAATGAATCCATAACCACCACCCTGGTGTCTTTCACCTGCACTGTATCGTATGGCTTTACTGTATGCACGATCTCCTCCGGCAGTCCCCACTCAATCCACTGATCAGTCACATACTTCGGCCCATAGAAGGGAACCTCCGGGAATTTGTTGTGGATAGCTGCCGCCACGAAAGGATCAATGTGATCGCGGTGGTTGTGCGTCACAAAGACAGCATCGATCTGTGTCACCTCGAAAGGATCGAGAACCACTGGAATCATCCTTGTGTTGGGGAAGCGTTGTCGACCGCCGACCATGCGATTCAGTTGAAAATCTGCACCTGCTAGGTGCGGTGGATACTTGGACCAGTCCTGGGTATACTTTCCTCGGCCAACCCAGTAATCGATTGCGATATTGGTTCCGTTCTCAGTCTTGAGCCAAATACCTGTACATCCCAGCCACCAAATGGCAAAGCTTCCCTGTTCTACCTTTGTCTGATCGACCTCCTCGTTCAGCCAGGTGCCCCATTCCGGGAAAATTGAATGATACCATGTGTCTTTGGTGATTTCACTAAGATACGACAATTTGCTCCTCCTTTTCCTTTATATTTCCGCCCATTTGTTCGCCATTTGGCAAGATCCATGATCAATCCACGATTATTCTTCCGTTAACTCAAACAAAATAACTTGCCCCATATCCCGAGCCGCGACTGCAATAAAGGATCTACCTTCATACATAAAGCCACGTACGTTGCTGGGCGCTATCCCAGCTTCAAGCAACGTGGCTTTGTAACCGTTTTTAGTGTGTTCTCCCAAATAGAGCAAACCGTCCTTCTTGCGGTAACCTACAACAAACACATTCCGGTTGAGCAGTTTGCCTGCCCAGATTGCATGTGAGAAATGCATCGGGAGAGAATAGACAACCTTCCACTCGCCGTCAATCCGCTTGTTGACTGTACATAGATCTCCATGGAAGCCATCGAACACAACCAGCTCATCCTCACCGTCTCCATCCAGATCAGCAACAGCCATATCACTGACCTCACGGTTCATCAGACAATCAACCTGCCAGCCACTTTCGTTTTTGGGAGGGCGGACACGGAACAATCCTTCTTCTCCGCCGACAAGTGTGACTTGTTCATTATCCAGCAATCCTTGCCAGAAGCCGTGGTTTTTTGTTATGTTTTCTTGTAGCACCTGAAAGCTTATCTCCTCGCCTAAATCAGGCAACCTTGCAGCAAGGATTCTTCCAGGATGCGACCAGTCAGTAGTATCCGCACGCTCTGTACATAGCTGGGAGGCAATAACCCAATCGCCGTCTGCTTCCGTGTGAACAATCCCTGAGCGGTGTAGGTACGGGATTACTTTCAGCACTTCGGTCTTCCAACCGTCGCTATATTTGTCAGCACGAATAAGCTGAGCTTCCTTTGATTGATATCCTTTGTAAAAATTGACAACACCAATAACCGTGCCTTGTTCATTCAGTTGCCCAATGTTCATGCATCCGCCTGGCCCATACCAGATGATTTCTTCCGTGCGTGTCACGAAATCAATCATTTTGCAGTGGCCACCATGAGACTCGGAGGCAGCAAAAATCTTTAAACCTTCCTTCATATTGAAAAGCTCAAGGCAATATACTCCCTCCAGGTCTGTTAGTACACTTCTTTTCCATGTTATTTCTCCCATTTTTGACATCCCCCATTATTAGACCCTATAACCCGACCCTCAGTATGTTTCCTATCCAAATATGGGATAATTCAAGCTGTCGAAAAAGCAACCACTATTAGAATTTTTGATATTATAGCAGAATGCAATAGGCTTATGTTGGTTATTTTAATCAGATAATATGTATATTTTGATTATTTGGTGTCGAAACTGGGATGAGGGTAAATTGTAGAATAATACTAGAGCCTGTTCACACTAACACGGCATCGATAACCATAACGGAGTAGATGAATCCGCTGAATACAAGGCATATTTTAAAAAGCCAGTTGTGTACTATTTCCCCATGATACTCATCAAATGCTGGTAACTATCCACCACTCCATAGCGAACTTTGGCATTGGACAGGGTATGGAAGCTGGCTTGCGGATTACATGAATAGCTAAAACATAGGCTATCTGTCTGTCCAGTTTCTGTTCCGTGGTGCTTACTCTGGCGTACGCGATTCTCGTTTATCCTCCTTTCGCGGTATGAATGTTCAATAAGGGTGGATATTGACGGTTTGATTTTGATATGGGTTTCATCAATAACAAATCCAGATCAGCAGAGCTGTGCAAACCCGAAAAACAAACAGAGCAATGCGAGGCCAGATAAAGGAGCCCAAAACAGAAGCCGGGAAGAGAACTGTTCCCTTGGTGAAGCCACTCAAAGAGATACTGCTAGATAATCGACATCAATATGAATTCCTTATTACAGACGCTCAAACTCAGGAACCTATACATACGGACGCAAAGTTCAACACCATGTGGCGAAATATCAAGCGCCAGATTGACCTTGCGGACTATACCTCGCATTCCTTCAGGCATTCTGTTTGCTTAACCCTGCTATCAAGCGGGGTGGATATCAAAACGACTCAAGCTATTATTGGGCATTCGCACGCCAGCACAACGCTGGACATTTATGCCCATGCAATGCCAAGTAAAATAGTAGAAGCTGGATTATTATTCACTGGCAAAATAACTACCTGACAAGTTAGCTGACAAAGCTAACGCCCGATGAACCCTGATGTAAACTATACAATTTAATGTGTTATCTGGTAACCACCTGACAAAAAAGCTGACGTATAACCATATTCACCTCGACGTACACATTGACAAAAAGCGTTGAATCCCTTATGATTTCAACGCACCTGCCGGTGTGGTGGAATGGCAGACGCGACGGACTCAAAATCTATTTCAATTCATAATTTACGAATAAAAATACAGAAAGGTTCTATCTGAATTAGAAAACAATCTTCTGACTTTTAAGATAGTGTCCACTGAATAAGGGGGTTGTCAGATGCGCGAGTGTGTAAAACAGGAATAGAGAGAAAAAACGGGGAAACGAAGCAATGCTCAAGGTCGCCGCCCCTGGCTGCGGAAACATCGCGCGCAGGCCGCTGCTTGCGTGCCGGGCATAGCCATCACCGCGCGGATCATGCAAGCGGTCTACGACTCAGTGGCGACGCATCGCGAAATAGTATTGGAGGAGGGATAAGAACCTGATGAAGCTTGGGTTTATCGACTATTATCTGGACGAATGGCACGCCAACAACTACCCCGCGTGGATCGCCGAGGCGTCCGGCGGCGACATGCGGGTCACGCACGCCT
>Ga0209723_1003436_pt1 | contig 19066 bp, 16 predicted proteins | sample BiotimSIPDNA_2_FD_185750 | JGI IMG/M metagenome (GOLD analysis project Ga0209723, IMG submission 185750) | Anaerobic biogas reactor microbial communites from Washington, USA - Biogas_R2 time_0 SIP DNA (SPAdes) (version 2) | ecosystem: Engineered > Bioreactor > Anaerobic > Unclassified | place... | reverse complement strand
CAAAAAGCCCCCGCCCCCGCATCCAAAGAAAAAGTACCCGAAAGGCGGCCACACGTCGGTCTACCGCGTCATTCGCGACGCCCGACTTGCCGCCGCCAAAGCCTAGCCGAAGATGTGGACAGCAGTGGCCGTTCAAAGCGCTCCGGGACCGGATTCCAGGCCGCCGATTTGGGCGGCCTGATCCATCGGCAGCACGAAGATTTTGCCGTCGCCGATATTGCCTTCCGGTCCGGTGCGGGCGACGCTGACGATGGTGTCTACGGTGCGTTGGAGGAAATCGTCGTTGACGGCGATCTCCAGGGCGACCTTGCGGAGCAGGTACGTCTTGTACTCGACTCCGCGATACGTCTCCGTCTGTCCCTTCTGCCGCCCGAAGCCCTGGGCGTCGCAGACCGTCATCCGTTCGACGCCGACTTTGGCCAGGGCCTCCTGGACGGCCTGCAGCTTGGTGGGTTGGATGATGGCCACAACCAGTTTCACGGTGGTTTCTCCCAGGGGACCGCAAGTGAGGGTGACGCGTTGACGGATCGCGGGACGTTTCGACCGGTGCGGCGGGCCGCGAAGGCCTGGCCCAGCTGCAACTAGATTTGCTCCGGCAGTTGGTAGGGCGCCCGCATGGGGCGGGACAGGTAGCGGTTGGCTTCCTCGTCGCCGGGGAACGTCTCGCTTTCCGGGTCCCACGTCAGCTTGCGGCCGACCCAGCGGACGATGTTGCCCAGGTGGCAGACGATGGCCGAGCGATGGCCGATCTCGACGTCCGCGATGGGCCGCTCCCGCGACTGGATGCACGCGATCCAGTTTGCCAGGTGGTCGTCGCTGACGGGCAAGCGGATCTGCCACTGGTCCTGCGGCACGCGGGCGAGGTCTTCGGGGTTGGTGGTCACCTCGTTGTTGCCGATGCGGATCTTGCCGTTCTCGCCGACGAACGCGGCCCCGGCCGCCGACTCGCCGGGCTCCAGCCGCACCTCGATGCCGCTGGCATACCGCATCCTCACGCGGAAGCCTGCGCTGCACAGGCGGTCGCCGCGGCCGAGCGGTTCGGGCGCTTCGTAGACGACCGGCGGCAGTTTGCCGCCCTCGGCCCAGATTTCGACCGGTCCCGTGTGGTCGGTGTCCAGGGCCCATTGGATCTGGTCGAACCCGTGCGCGCCGGTGCCGGTCATTTCGCCGCCGGAGTAGGGACGCAGAGAGATCCAGCCCGGCTGGGAACGCTGGACGAAGATGTCGCGGTGGAACGGCACGGGCGCGGTCTGGCCGCACCAGGCGTCCCAGTCGAGACCGTCCGGGACGGGTTGGCCGGGAAAGCGCGCCTCCCAGGGGCTGGGGTAGTTCTGGATCAGCACGGTGTGGATCTTGCCGGCCGCGCCGTTGCGCACCAACTCGCAGCCCAGCCGGTGGCCGCGCATCGAACGCCGCTGCGACCCGGTTTGGAAGACGCGATTGTACTTCCGCGCGGCCTGGACCATCAGCCGGCCTTCGCGGATCGTCAACGACAGCGGCTTTTCGCAGTAGACGTCTTTGCCCGCCTGGCAAGCCTGAATGCTGGGCAAGGCGTGCCAATGGTCGGGCGTCGCGACGACGACCGCATCGACGTCCTTGGCGTCCAGCAGCTGGCGGTAGTCGGTAGCCGCGCGACACGCCCGTGCGGCCGCCGTGACTTCCGCGCGGGAGCGATCCAGATCGGCGACGGCGACGATCCGCCCGGCCGGAGGCAGACGCATCAATTGGTTGCCGCGGCGGCCGACGCCGATGTAGCCGATCCCGACGCGATCGCTGGGAGCGGGTTTGCCCGATGCGGCCAGCACGCCGGCGGGAACGAAGCAGGGGGCCAGGGTTGCAGCCGCTGCGCCGGTCAGGGTCTTCTGCAGGAACCGGCGGCGCGAGCGAGTTGCGATGCGAGAGGGATTCATGAGTGTCCTCGTTTCACGATCTCAAGCGCAGCCGATTCCTCGGCTGCGACGGTCAGGACGATCTGGATCTTCAGCACGTCGAAGACGGACTGGACGGCCGGGGAGAGCGAGTGCAGCACCAGCGTGCCGCCCGCAAGGCGAAACCGCTTCTGGGCCAGCAGGAGCCAGCGCACGCCGCTGGAATCCAGCATGGACACGCCGCTCAGGTCCATCAGCAGCGCGTTCCGGTAGCAGTCGGCCCCCAGCCGCTTGGCCAGCGGTTCCTCGGACGGCAGGGCGTCTGCCATGATCACATCGCCGGAAATCGCGACGCTTGTGATGCCTTCCGCACTGGGGCGAACGTCCAACTTCATGTGACCGCTCTCCTGCATCTTGCGTCTTTGGGCACAAGCCCGTTGGGGCCGAACCGCCGGGGCGTCCCCGGCTCCGGCCCGCCAGGCACCGGGGCCGGAGGCCGCACGGTTTGCGCAACTCGCAAGCACGTCCCTGTTCGCACCTTCGGGGCTGTGTGGCCTTCCCCATACGCTAACGCGGTCGGGCCGCGACATCAAGCGTTCCGGGGCGGATCTGCGGCGCAAAAGAAAATTTCTCGTCGTCCGTTTGCCTGCCCGGCTGGACATGCGTAACATACAGGTGAAGCCCGGAGGATGACCGGTTCAAGACGTACCGCTGCGTCAGGATGCGCAATCGGCGCGCTGCGGTTTGCCGCTGCAAACCCAGCCTTCCAAGCGACCGCCACGGCCAGGTGCGGACTGTATCGAACGCACCAGACGTTCCGTCGCCATTTCGCGCCGTCTTTTCTTTGCACGGGCAATTCGTGAGGTATATTGAAGCAGGCCGGATTCTGATCCTTCCCGTTGACCTCAGCCGGCCCGCTATCATGAGCATCCTGAAACGGCGTGAGCCGGGATGGGTGGGACGTGTCAAGCGTTCCCTCCCATCCCCGGTTCCCGCTCTTGCCCTTTGGATGGCGAGCTGACTATGGTGCGACGTTACTGTCTGCGGCGGGCAACGACTTGGTCGGCGTTCCTCCGCTTCTCATTCTTTGTTCTTCCCGCAATCCTGCTGGGACTCGCGCCGTGCAGCGCGTCGGCCCAGGTCGTGATTCCGGCCGAAGCGTTGGCGCCGGAAACCGCCGTGACGCAAGTCTTGCAGCGCGGCCAGGACCTGGAGACGCAGCAGCGGTGGGGCGAAGCGCTGGCTCACTACGAAGGCGCGATCCGGGATTACCCGGACAAGCCGGAACTGTGGGATCGCCTGACGCTGGCGCGCATGCATTACGACCTGAGCCGCCGCTACGAAGACCCCAGCTTCGTGAGTTGGGTCCGCGAACTGAGCGAGCAGGAGGCCCAGCAGGTGTACTCCGAAGTCCTGCGGAAGATCGAATCGTATTACGTCAAGCAACCGTCGTGGCAGGAACTGGCCCAACGCGGTTTGGACAATTTGAACATCGCCCTGGCATCGGCCGCGTTCCGGCAAGCCAATCAGATCCGCTGCCCGGATGAAACGGTCCGGGAGTTTTGCGAGCAGATCCAGCGGCGGATGAAAGCCACCACGGTGCGGAACCAGCGGGAGGCCGGCGAAGTCGCCGCGAATGTGGCAAAACTGGCCAACCAAGAACTGGGCCTGCGTACGGCGGCGACGGTGTTGGAGTTCACCTCCGGCGCCGCCTGCGCCCTGGACCAGTACTCGTGCTTCCTGACCAACGGTCAGTTGGACGAAGTGTTCTCGCAGATCGAAGGCAACTTCGTCGGCCTGGGCATCGAGTTGCGGGCGTTCGACAAATCGCTGCTGATCGTCAACGTCCTGCCCAACGGACCGGCCGAGGCGGCCGGTGTCCGCAAGGGCGAACGGATCGTCGAGATCGACGGTCAGTCGGTTGCCCAGGTCAGCAGCGACGAGGCCGCGGACATGCTCAAAGGCCTGGAAGGCAGCGAGGTGGAGATGGTCCTGTCCGACGCGGCGGGCACCACGCGCCGCCTGCGGGTGGGGCGCCGCCGCGTGGACGTGTCCAGCGTGCAGGACGTGAAGATCGTGGACCGCCAATACGGCATCGGCTACTTGCGGCTGACCAGCTTTCAGAAAACGACCGGCCGTGAATTCGACGAAGCCTTGTGGCAACTGCACCGCGACGGAATGAAGAGTCTGATCGTCGATGTCCGCGGCAATCCGGGCGGGCTGCTCCCGGCCGCCGTCGAAGTGGCGGACAAGTTCGTGAGTTCCGGACGGATCGTCTCGACGCGGGGCCGCAACGCGCACGAGGACTTTGACTATCAGGCCCACGCAGTCGGCACCTGGCAGGTGCCCCTGGTGGTGCTGATCGACGGCGACACGGCCAGCGCCAGCGAGATCTTTGCCGGGGCGATCCACGATCACCGCCGCGGCACCGTGGTCGGCCAACGCAGTTACGGCAAGGGCTCGGTGCAAGGCATCTTCGCCCTGAACGCCTCGAAGGTGGGCGTCCGGCTGACGACCGCCAAGTTCTATTCGCCCGGCGGCCACGCGATCGCCCACAACGGCGTGTACCCGGACGTCGTCGTGCGCACGACCGGCAAGCCGGTCAGCGAGGGCCAGAACCTGGTCGCCGCCAGCGAAGACGCGACGCTGTCGGCCGGTCTGCAAGTCGCCCGCAATAGCCTGCTCAGTCAGCGACAGGCGATGAATCCCTGACGCGGACTCCCGCCTGCAAGCCAAGATGGTCGGCGGGGACTGCCCCAGAAAAACCACGAATCAGGACTCGCTCTCCCCCCTTCTTCATTGGTGTCATTCGTGTGATTCGTGGTTGTGAGAGCCGCGCCGGAGAACCCCAACGAAGAACCGCCACCGCGGGGGACCCGGCTTTTTTCCCTCGCTTTGTCTCGCTTCGCAACAGGCCGCCAACGCCCCGGCCCCCTCCACGCCCTTTCGGACGCACGGCGGCGCGTGCCTTGAAACGGAACCGCGGCCTCGCTACGATGCCTAGAAACGGGAGGCCATGCCCTGATGGAAATCTACCCCGTCAAACTGCAATTGGTTGAGCCGGCGTCGCTGTTGATCGAGTGGAGCGACGGACGGAAGCAGCAGTTTTCGCACGCCGAGTTGCGCAGCCATTGTCCCTGTGCGACTTGCCGCGAAAAACATGCCCCCGGATCGCCGGAGCCCGCTGCCGCGCCGCCGCCGGATCAAGCGGTGCGCGTCGTGTCGATGAAGCCCGCGGGCAACTATGCCTACTGCATCGCCTTCAGCGACGGGCACGACAGCGGAATCTATACGTTCGAGCAACTCCGCGGACTGGGGCATGAGGTGCTGAACGCCTGACGCCCCTTTTCCCCTTTTATTTTTTCGGAGACGGGGGCTGCGGCGCCGGTGGCGGTGGCAAAACGGCTGGCGTCTGGGCCGAGCGTTCGATCTTGTGGGCGCCGTGGCAGTCGGTGCAGATGACGGGCGTGCTCCAGCTCAATTTCCGTTCCGCAAAGCGGGCCAGGACTTGCTTGGCCGGCACGTCGTGCGCGTCGTGGCACTCCTGGCAACTCTTGTCCACCTTGTCGCGCGAGTACAGGATGTCGGGCTTGGTGGCCCCGATGTTCTCGTCGTTGGCGTGCTTGTCGCTCAATCCGTGGCATTGGGCGCAAGAGATGCCTTCGGCCAGATGCACCTTGGCCAGTTCTTCCTTGATGAACGGGATGTGGCAGATGTAGCAAGCGCCGTTCTGGCTGAGGGGATCCATTTCCGGCGGACGTTCCGCGGCCGGCTTGGCCGCCTGCGGTGACGCCGGTTTCGCGGGCGCGCCGGCCGGCTCGTCGGCGGCGAAGACTGCGGCGGCACAGCAGGCCCCCGCGAAGGCTGCGAGGGCGATGCGCCGACCGGGGAAGCGAGACGCCGTCGCCTCGGCAGGAGCCTGCCCCCGGCGTGTCCTGAGCAACAGCCCGCAACGGGACGGCTTTTCTAAACGTAATGCCATTGGTGCAACCACTGATAGTCCGGGGTGAGATGGGCGTAGAAGTTGCGCAGGCATTGTTCGTAGGCCGCCTTGTCCGCAGGCGTCGCGGGCGCGCCTTTTTCGTAGGAGCCCTGCACGTTCTCCACCAGTTGCTCCGGGATGTTGACGCCCGGAATGATCGCCGACAGACGCGGTTCCTGCAGCATTTCCTTGACCAGCACGCGGGCGCGGCTGTCGATGCGGTCCTTGATTTCCCGCGGCTTGATGCCGAACGTCGTGCCCGCGCCGAACGGCTTCAGGCCGATCACGCCGACGTTCTTTTCCTGGGCCAGTTTCAGCAGGCTGTCGCCGCCCAATTCCTTGGTCAGGAACAGATAGGGGAAGATAATAACGTCGAACTGGGGATAGTTCTGCAGTACTTTGCGGAAGACTTTGGGGTTGTGCGCCGAGACGCCCAGGAAGCGGACCTTGCCCTGCTGCTTGGCCTTCTCGAACACGGCGACAACCTGATCGAGCGTCTTTTCGCTGACGTCCATCAAGGTGCCGATGCTGTTCTGGCCGGGGCCCCAGGTCGCGCCGACGGGCCGCCACATGTCCAGCATGTCGGTCCGGTACGACTTCAGCCGGGCGTCGATGTTCTTCATCATCCCTTCGGGCGTCAGCTGGTCTTCGTAGTCCGGCGTGATCTTTTCCGGCCAGGAGGCAAAGCCGATGAACCACTTGTCGCGGCCGGCGGTCTTGGTCTGGGCCATGGCGGCGCCGTACAAGTCGCACTCGCCGTCGATGTTGTTGTCGACGTAGTTGAGTCCCAGTTCGACCGCTTTCTCCAGCACGGGAACGCGGTCTTCGACCGATCGCCCGCCGTGGCCGCCCAGCGAGACCTCGGAGATCATGAAGCCCGTCTTGCCCAAGGGGCGATACGTCATCTTGGGATTGTGGTTCAGGATCTTGGCCGGATCGACCGGCGCAGCGTGCGCCGTGACCAACGGCCCCAGCGCGGCGTGGGCCGCCACGGCCGAAGTTGTTTTGAGGAAGTCGCGACGATTGCTGGCTGTGTCTGACATGGGAAGTTCTCCTGTGGATGAAGGCTGGCCCGCCGCGGCGAAACTCGCTGCGGCCCAAAACGCAACAACGCCTGCTCCGTCTTGTGGTTCGCGCCGACGGTGCCAGTGTAACAGAACGCAGTCCTGGCTACCAATCAATTCGCTGACTGTTTGCACGACGAGATCGAGCGGGCGGTCACACCGCTTGACCTGCGGCGGCTTCTGGGTTACTTATCAGCCTATTGAAAAAGAAGCTTGGCTCTGAGCTGCCTTGCAGAAACCCCGGGCAAGAGAGACCAACGCGAGGCGCCTGTCCACTTTTTTCAACAAGCGGTCATGCTTCCAGGTTCACGGCCGCGGTCGTTGCGGTGCCTGGGCCAGTGGCATGGTGATCCAAGAAAGACAAGGAGGACTGCTGTGACGCGTCTTGGTGCAACGAAGAATTACGCGCAGAATTGGGGCTTGGCCTTCGGCCAAAAGTCGGCGGCCAAGCCGGGCTCGAAAGCGAAGGCTGCCGCGCCGAAAAAGGGCGTCAAAAAGCCCGCGAAGACCAAAGGCAAGTAACGGCTGCGAATGCCCTCCACGCCGTCCATCTCCGGAGTCTCGAATGATGAAGATCCATCTGCGTTACTGCGCGGCCTGAAACTACGAGCCGCACGCCGTCAGTTTGGCGGCCAAGATCCTCAGTCAATACAAGCAGCGAATCGAGGGCCTGGAGTTGCAGCCGTCCAGCGGCGGTTGCTTCGAGGTCACGGTCAACGGCGAACTGGTGTACTCGAAACTCCAGACCGGCCGCTTCCCGGACGAACAAACCCTCGTCGCCCAGATCGGCAAGCGGATGTGAAGAATCACAAAGCAAGGGGGTCAGGCTTACAGAATTCAATCCTGGCCGAGCAGGGTCCTTCCAGATGGCTGGACTCGCTATCGGCCAGGATTGAATTCTGTAAGCCTGACCCCAGGCACCACGCGTGCGGAGTCCTATGCTTGCTCGTCGCGTTCGGCTGGTTGTCGGCGGTTGCCTTGCAGGCCAGCGAGCCCGCAGCGGGCTCGCTGGCCGCCTGCCACGAGGTGTTGTCCGAGTTCTTCCGGCGGCATGACGTTCCCGGCGCCGCGGTGGCGATCACCCAGCGCGGGCGATTGGTCTACGCCCAAGGCTTCGGCTGGGCCGACGGCGAACAAAGACGCCGCGTCACGCCCAGAAGCCTGTTCCGCATCGCCAGCCTCTCCAAGCCGATTACCGCCGTGGCCGTGCTGCAGTTGGCCGAGCGAGGCCGGTTGTCGCTGGACGATCCCGTTTTCGAGATTCTGAAGTACGAGCCGTTCCTGGCAGACGGCGCAACCTTCGACGAGCGGCAACGGCAGATCACCATCCGGCACCTGCTGCAGCACCGCGGCGGTTGGGACCGGGACCAGTCGCCGGATCCGATGTTCCAGTCGGTCCGGTTCGCCCAGTTGTTGCAGGTGCCGCCGCCCGCCAGGCCGGAGCACATCATCCGCGTCATGCTCGGACGGAAGCTCGATTTCGCGCCCGGCGAACGCTATGCGTATTCCAACTACGGCTACTGCCTGCTGGGCCGCGTCATCGAAGCGGTCTCCGGGACCGGCTACGAGCCCTACGTCCGCGAGCACGTGCTGGCTCCGCTGGGGATTCGCTCGATGCGGCTGGGCAAAACCCGGTTGCCGGACCGCTGCGAGCCGGACGAGGTGCGGTACTGCGATCCGAAGCAGGGTTCGTCGGTATTCGCCGCCGATCTGGGCCAACCGGTGCCGTGGCCCTACGGCGCATTTTGTCTGGAAGCCATGGACGCGCACGGCGGCTGGCTGGCGTCCGCCACAGACCTGGCCCGCTTTGCTGCGGCGTTTGACGATCCCGACCGCTGCGCGGTCCTGAGCCGCGCCAGCATCGAACGGATGGTCGCGCGGCCGCCCGCTCCAGCCGGCTCGGACGTCGGCGACAAGCCCGAGTCGTTCTACTACTCCCTAGGCTGGATGAACCGGGTCCTGGCCGACGGCCGGCGGATCAACCGCTGGCACACCGGCTCACTGCCCGGCACGGCGGCCATCCTGATCCGCCGGCACGACGGCCGCAATTTGGTGGCCTTGTTGAACACGCGGTTCAGTCCCCGCACGGATGACTTGAAGCGCGACGTCGACCGGGTGCTCCACCAGGCGGCCGACAAGATCGCCCCCTGTCCGGAAATCGACCTGTTTCAGGAAGGCCGCTGACGCGGTCGTTCAGACGCCTTTGGGAACCGCCCAGTGGCCGGGGCGGTACTCGCGGCGGAGGAGCTTGGCAGCTTCCGGATCGCCGGCGATCTGTTCGGACTGTGGATCGAATCGCACGACGCGCCCCACGCGGGTGGCGATGTTGGCCAGGTGGCAGAGGGACGCCGTCAGGTGGCCGATCTCGATGTCCGCGTTCGGCCGGGCTCCGCTGCGGATGCAGTCCAGGAAGTTCTGGTGATGAGCCGGCAACGAAAACGTTCCGGCTGCGCTCGGGCCGGGCTTGTTGCCGGCCAGAGTCACCTTCCAGCCGGCCATCTTGCCCAGGATCATCACGCCCTTGGTGCCGTAGAAGGCGTTGCCGTTCTCATGGCCTTCCTGGAAGTACGGCGACCAGATCCGCTGTTCGAAGATCAACTGCCTGGTCCTCGTCTTCTGCCCGTCGCCCGCGTACTCGAACACGACGTACTGCGTGTCGGGCCATTGCTGGTCGTCGTCAAAAAAGTACTTGCCGCCCAAGGCGGCGATCGTGTTGGGCTGCACGTCCACGCCCAGTCCCCAGCGGGCCAGGTCGATGTCGTGGACGCCGTCGTTGCCGATGTCGCCGGCGCCGAAGTCGTACCACCAGCGCCAGATGCTGTGCAGCATGTTGGCCCGGTACGGGCACGCCGGCGCGGGGCCCAGCCAAAGGTCGAAATCCAGGTGCGGCGGCGGATCGCTGGGCGGCTGATGCCCGATATTGCCCCGCCGCTGGCTGTTCCAAGCCTTGGCCACCAGCACCTCGCCGATCACGCCGTCCTGCAAAGCCTGCATGGCTTGGATGACGTGTTCGGTGCTCCGCGATTGAGTCCCCACCTGGACCACCCGGTCATTGCGCCGGGCGGCTTCGACCATCAGTCGGCCTTCGCGGAGGTTGTGCGAGCATGGCTTTTCCACGTACACGTGCTTGCCCGCGTCGCAGGCCAGGATCGTCGCCGGCGCGTGCCAATGGTCGGGCGTGGCGATCCAGACGGCGTCCACGCTCTTGTCGTCCAGCACCTCGCGCAGGTCCTTGACCGCTTTGGGAGCTTGACCGGTGGCCTCCTGGACCACCCGCGCAGCGGCCGCCAAGCGGTTGGCGTCCACATCGCAAACGTAGGCGACCGATACGTCCTGGCGGGCGACCAGTTGCCGCAAGTGGCTGCCGCCCATGCCGCCGGGACCGATCACCGCGGCGATCAGCTTTTCGTTCGCTCCGGCCGCCCGCACGGCCGACGGCGTCAGGCTCCAAGCCGCCCCAGCGGCCGCGCCCCAGCCGGTCTGTTTCAGGAAATCACGACGAGGATGCTGCGACATGACGTTCTCCTCAGAAAGAAACGGGCGAAGTTTGCTGCCAACCGGTTTGATTCTACCAAACCGTTCAAGCTTCGCTGGGGTCAGGCTTACAGAATTCAGTTTTGGCCGAGCAAGGTCGTTCCATACAGCTGGACTTTCTATCGGCCAAAGCTGAATTCTGTAGGCTTGACCCCCGTGTTGACAGTACCGCGGGCGGCTGCCGAGAATTCAAATCACCACCATTCCCAGAAAGGAAACTTCTATGAACCGACGCGTACTTGACTCGTTGGCGATCCTCGCGCTGTGTGCTTTTTGCGTTCTGGGCGGCTCGGCGCCGTTGGCTGGCTGGGCAGCGGCACCGGAGGAATTGAAGTTGTGGCCCGGAGACGCGCCGGGCGAGGCAAACTTCCAGCCCCCAAGCAGCAAGCCGGCCCCGCCGCGGAACGACGGCATTACGCGCCTGGGACTGATCACCGAGCCGACGATGACCATCCTGCGGCCTTCCGCCGACAAGGCCAACGGCGCGTCCGTGCTGATCTGTCCCGGCGGCGGCTACAACATCCTCGCCTGGGATTTGGAAGGCACGGAAATCGCCGCCTGGCTCAATTCGCTCGGCGTCACCGCCGCGGTGCTCAAGTACCGCGTGCCGCGGCGCGACAAGGACGTGCCTCACACCGCGCCCTTGCAGGACGCGCAACGCGCACTGCGACTGCTCCGCCAGCACGCCGCGGATGGGAACCTGGACCCGCAGCGCATCGGCGTGCTCGGCTTCTCGGCCGGCGGCCATTTGACGGTCATGACCGGCACGCACTGGGACGAGGCGACGTATCCCAAACAGGACGCGGCGGACGAGTTGAGTTGCCGGCCGGACTTCCTGATCCCCATCTATCCGGCCTACCTGGCCGACGAACGGACGCCGGGACCGCTGAATCCGCTGGTGCGGGTAACGAAGGAAACGCCGCCCACGTTCCTGGCCGTGACGCACGACGACGCCTTGCGTGGCTTGAACGCCGCTCAGTTCTACATCGAATTGAAAAAAGCGAACGTGCCCGCGGAACTGCACATCTATACCAAGGGCGGCCATGGCTACGGCTTGCGGCCGTCGGACAATCCCGTGTCGTCCTGGCCGCAACGCTGCGCAGAATGGCTGCGCACGCAGGGCTGGCTCGCGCCGAAGGGATAGGGCCGCCCCTCCGCGACGTCGCCGAGCGGAAGAGGTGGGCAGCCCGCGTGAACCTCGATCGAATACTGCGGCTCTGCGAGGGGCTTTTGGGAGACTTCCCAGCAAAGTCGCTCCGATCCTGCCGAGGATGCCGCTCTGGCCTGGCTCATGCTGATCGTGAGACGAATCGTCATTTCTCGCTTTCTTCGCGCCGCTTCCCTGCGCTGGGCAGGACGCTCCGATCGAAATGCGGTCCTGACAGTGCGGGGGTGCCGGAGCCCAGGTGGCGCAGGATGTAACCCGCCGCGCGACTTGAAGCGCCGCCGCTCGCGTGCTGTTGCTTCAATTCCTGCAACTCGCGCACGCGCCGCTCGTATCGCGATTCGTCGCTCAACCAGGCCGCGATCTGAGCGGCCATCTGCTGGGTCCGGTCCTCGTACGTCAGATGCTCCGGAAACAGCACGTCTTCCGCGGCAGCGGCGCGCGGATCGTATCTGGCGCCGGCACGCAGGAACGGATCGTCGGCGGCCAGCAGATTCACCAGCGTGATGAACTTGACCTTGATGAACAGGTTGCGGGCCACGGTGTAGGGAAACCAGCCGACCCGATACAGGATGATCGTGGGCTTGGCGTGATACAGCAGTTCCAGCGACACGGAGCCGGAGCACGCCAGACAGCAGCGGCCCAGTCGGATCAGTTCCGGCGTGCGCCCCGCAAAAACCTCCACGGGCACCTCAAGTGCCGCGACCAACTGCCTGGCCAGCGCCGCCTGCTTTTCGTTGAAGCTGGCGACCGCAAAGCGGACGTCGGGAACGCGGCGGCGTATCTCACCCGCCGCCTTCAGGAATGACGACAGGTTCTTGGCGACTTCCTGGGTCCGCGATCCCGGCAGAATCGTGACCAGCATTCCGGGACGCTGCGACTGCTCGTCCACGAAAGCCTGATCCAGCGATTGCCGCCGGACCTCGTCGAAATAGGGATGCCCGACGTAGGTCGCGTGGCATTGTCGCGACTTGTACCAATCGGCCTCGAAAGGCAGTTTGCACAGCACGTGATCGACCAACCGCCGCATCTTGCGGACTCGCCACGGAGCCCACGCCCACATCTGCGGCACCCCGTAATAGAAGACCGGAATGCCGTATTTCTTCGCCGCGCGGGCGATCCACCAGTTGAAGCCGGGATAGTCAATCAGCACCACGGCGTCCGGACGCACGTCCCGGAAGTAGCCCCTGGCTCGGCGGTACAACCCCCAGAAATGATGCAGATTCAACAGCACGCGCAGGAACCACATCACCGCCAACTGGGTCAGATCCGCGTGCAATTGGCACCCGGCCGCTGCCATCTTCGGCCCGCCGTAGCCCACGCACTCGATTCCCGGATTCTGCCGGCGCAGCTCCTTGATCAAATTGGCCCCGTGCAGATCGCCGCTGGGTTCGCCCACGGAAAAGAAGATCTTCATGCTCGTGCATCCTTTCGCGAGAGTTGGACAGAAGTATCCCAGATTGCTCAAATTGGGCAAATAGCAATCCGTTGTTCCGCCCGCTGCCACGCTGCCCAGACACAGCACGTCTGAGACGCGTGGCTTTTGGAAAAAAGCGGGCTGCTGGCCCGCCAAAACGGCCGCTGAGGAACGTATAATGAAGACGCGGTTCGTTCCGTACTAACGGAGGCTGAAACAACTTCCCGCTTCGGCGGGACCTGCGGCAAAACGAGACACTCGCCGATCCGCAGAGTGAAGTCCGCAGCTTTGCGAGGGTGGCCTCCCCAGCGCCACCACGCTGCTCGCCAGCGTGGGGCGGTGTTCAAAACCAGAGCTGTCCCCGAATTCCGATTCTTCGCCACCACGCTGCTCGCCAGCGTGGGGCGGTGTTCAAAACCAGAGATGTCCCCGAATCCCGATTCTTCGCCACCACGCTGCTTGCCAGCGTGGAGCGATGTTCAAAACCAGAGCTGTCCCCGAATCCCGATTCTTCGCCACCACGCTGCTCGCCAGCGTGGGGCGGTGTTCAAAACCAGAGCTGTCCACGAATCCCGATTCTTCGCCACCACGCTGCTCGCCAGCGTGGGGCGGTGTTCAAAACCAGAGCTGTCCCCGAATCCCGATTCTTCGCCACCACGCTGCTCGCCAGCGTGGGGCGGTGTTCAAAACCAGAGCTGTCCCCGAATTCCGATTCTTCGCCACCACGCTGCTCGCCAGCGTGGGGCGGTGTTCAAAACCAGAGCTGTCCACGAATCCCGATTCTTCGCCACCACGCTGCTCGCCAGCGTGGAGCGATGTTCAAAACCAGAGCTGTCCCCGAATTCCGATTCTTCGCCACCACGCTGCTCGCCAGCGTGGGGCGGTGTTCAAGATACGGAAAGCATGGAGCGGGACGATGCCTGGTTCTGAACATGGCTCCACGCTGGCAAGCAGCGTGGTGGCCCAAGGCGAAGAAATCGCGTAGAGGCACGGCGACTGGTGCTGAACATGGCTCCACGCTGGCGAGCAGCGTGGTGGCCCAAGGCGAAGAAATCGCGTAGAGGCGCGGCGACTGGTGATGAACATGGCTCCACGCTGGCGAGCAGCGTGGTGGCCCAAGGCGAAGAAATCGCGTAGAGGCGCGGCGACTGGTGATGAACATGGCTCCACGCTGGCGAGCAGCGTGGTGGCCCAAGGCGAAGAAATCGCGTAGAGGCTCGCCGGCTGGTGATGAACATGGCTCCACGCTGGCGAGCAGCGTGGTGGCCCAAGGCGAAGAAATCGCGTAGAGGCTCGCCGGCTGGTGATGAACATGGCTCCACGCTGGCAAGCAGCGTGGTGGCGGAAGAGGAAGAGATCGCGTAGAGGCACGGCGGCTGGTGCTGAACATGGCTCCACGCTGGCGAGCAGCGTGGTGGCCCAAGGCGAAGAGATCGCGTAGAGGCACGGCGGCTGGTGCTGAACATGGCTCCACGCTGGCGAGCAGCGTGGTGGCCCAAGGCGAAGAGATCGCGTAGAGGCACGGCGGCTGGTGCTGAACATGGCTCCACGCTGGCGAGCAGCGTGGTGGCCCAAGGCGAAGAAATCGCGTAGAGGCGCGGCGACTGGTGCTGAACATGGCTCCACGCTGGCGAGCAGCGTGGTGGCCGAAATCCGGGAAGTCATTTTGGCTACCGTTGCTTGCAGCCCATTGAAAGAAAGAGGCTTGGCTCCAAGCTGGGCGGGAGAAACGCAGGGAAAAACGACCAACGCGAGCTGCCTGTCCTCTTTTTTCAGCAGGCTGCTCGTCGGTCGTCCGCGTTCCGTACGTCGTGGATTCCATTTGGCTTGGGAGTTGGACAGCGCTGGAGGCTATCGCCGTGGACAAAATCCAAGAACACGTTGCCGTGGCGCGTCGCCGCATGATTGCTCAGCAGTTCCTGGGCATCCTCGGCTGGTCGCTGTTCGCGGCGTTGGTGGTCGTCGCTGTCGGCTTGGCCGTGCCCAAGATCTGGTTCCTGCCGGGCGATGACGCGGTCTGGACCTGGTCGTGGCTGGGTGGCGGGGTGGCCGCCGGACTGCTGGTGGCCGCCGTGTGGACCTACTGCGTGCGGCGGTCGGGCCTGGACGCCGCGATCGAGATCGATCGCCGTTGCCAGTTGAAGGAGCGCGTATCCAGCGCCTTGTCGTTGTCGGCCGAAGCGTTGGACACCGACGCCGGCCGGGCTTTGGTCCAGGACGCGGTTCGCCGTGTGGAACGGATCGACGTCCGGGACCGTTTTGCGGTCAGGCCGCAGCGGCGGATTCTGCTTCCCTTGCTGCCCGCGGTCGCCATCGGTGCGCTGGTCTGCTTCGTCCCCAATGCCGTACCCGAAACGCCGGCCGTCGCCGCCAACTCGCAGAACCAGCAGGCCCAGCAGGTGAACCGCAGCGCCAGGAAGCTGCAAGAGCAAATGGAACGAGCCAAGAAGAAGGCCGAGGAAAAAGGGCTGGAGGATGCCGACGTTTTGTTCCGGCAATTGCAGAAGGGCGTCGACGAACTGGCGAGCCAGGCCGACGTCGACCGCAAGAAAGCGCTGGTCAAGCTGAACGACCTGGCCAAGACGCTGCAGGATCGCCGGGACCAGTTGGGTGGCGTGGACAAAATGCGCGAGCAGCTGAATCGGCTGAAGGACGTCGCCGGCGGGCCGGCCGACAAAATCGCCGAAGCGATGAAGCAGGGCAACTTGGAAAAGGCGATGGACGAACTCAGGAACCTCCGGGAGAAGCTGAAAGACGGCCACCTGACCGAGGAAGAAAAACAGCAGTTGATCAAGCAACTGGAACAGATTCAGCAGCGGTTGCAGGAGCTGAAGGACAGTCACGAGCAGGCGAAACGCGATTTGGAGGAGCAGATTCGCCAGCGTCAGGCCGCCGGCGACTTGGAGGGCGCAGGCCAGCTCCAACAGCAACTGGACCGCTTGAACCGCATGAACGACCAGATGGACGCCTTGCAGAAACTGGCGGAGCAACTGGGGCAATGCCGAGAGTGTCTGCAGCGTGGCGACGGCCAGGCGGCCGCCGCCCAGTTGGATCAGATGGCCCAGGGCCTGCAAGAACTCCAATCGCAAATGGACCAACTCGAAACGCTGGACCAAATGCTCGACGAAATCGCCATGGCGAAACAGGCGATGGGCTGCCAGCAATGCAACGGCGAGGGCTGTGAAGCCTGCCTGGGGCAGTTCGGCATGAACGGCAAAGGCGACGAAGGCGAACCGGGAATGGGCCTGGGAGAGGGCCGTGGAAAGGGCGAACGGCCGGAGTCCAAGACGGAGACCAGCGTGTACGAATCCCGCGTCAAGGGCAACGTCCAGGCTGGCGAAGCCGTCCGCACCGGCTCCGCAAACGGCCCCAACCAGGCCGGCAACACGCTGCAGGACGTCAAGGACCAGTTGAAGAGCAGCGTCAGCCAGGACGCCGATCCGCTGATCGACCTCCGCCTGCCCAAAAAGGAACGCGAGCATACCCGCGAATACTTCCGCCGCTATCGCGAAGGGCAGTAGCGCCGCGGCGTGGGATGCCGGATGCCGGCGTGCGGATTCCGAATCCTGTTAGCGACAATCGTCGTGGCCCGGATCTTGGGAAAAGTCCGCTACGGTGAATTGGGCATGATCCAGTCTACGGTCGGCATGTTTGCGGTCCTCGGAGGCTACGGTCTCGGCCTGACCGCAACGAAGCATGTGGCCGAGTTGCGCCGAACTGATCCAGCGCGTGCCGGCCGCATCCTCGGCATGTCGGCCATAATGGCCCTCTTGATCGGCGGTGTCATGGCGATAGGCCTTTTTCTATTCTCGCCGTGGCTCGCGGAGCACACGATCAATGCGCCGCACCTCGCCGGAGTTCTGCGCATCGGAGCGCTAATCCTTCTGGTCAATGCGCTCAACGGGGCCCAGACCGGCGCGCTCTCCGGGTTTGAGGGCTTTCGCGCAATGGCCCGCGTCAATTTGCTGGTAGGTCTGACTTCCTTTCCCATTCTCATCGGCGGTGCCTATTTCGGGGGCGTAACCGGCGCGGCCTGGGCGTTGGCGGTGAATATCGGGTTCACTTGGCTTTTATCCCATATCGCCTTGCGGCATGAGGCACGCAAGTTCCATGTGCCTGTCACGCTGACCGGCTGGACTTGTCGGATGCTGTTGCTGTCACGAGTCGTTACGCAATACCCTGCCTTGAAGCCGGGGCCGCCATCAGACTTCGCGACCGCGCGTTCTATCTTCCTCATTGCGGAACTCAGGCAGATGCGACCTGTCTGGAACAGGGCCGCCTAGTCCAAGAATACGGCGACGGATGGCTTTTTCACGCAGGAAAGCTGTCCGGATCACGCAAAACACCGGCGCTCTTTCAGGCGATCCGCCAAGTGGCCGAACGATTCCCAGGACGGTTTCGTGGCCTCCTCATCGCCGGAGAGGACGAGCACGGACGGGCAATGAAGGACGCTGCTCGCGCGGGGGCACAGGCTCTCGTCAAGCCGCTGGGGTACCTGTCCCAGGAAGCAGTCGCCCGGATCGCATCGACAGTGTCATGGAATCTGGTTGTGGAGGCGGACATGGCAGAGAGCCCATTCCTGCCGAGCAAATTTGCAGACTGTGCGGTCAGCGGCAAGCCCATTCTCGCAATTACGCCTCCCAAAAGCGAAATCCGTTCCCTGTTTTGCGAGTACGGCGGCGGCATCGCAGTCTCGAACGATGCGACCGAAATCGTCGCCGGAATCGTTGAGTTGTTAAGCAGCGGACGGATCGCAGCCCCCACGAACGGAACGCTTAGCGCACGATTCACCGCTGACAGTATCGTAAAGGCCTACCGTGATATGTTTTGTAAGGTACGGGAAACGGCGAGGTGTTGAAGCCCGATGTCCCGCGGAACAAATGTCCGTTCGGCGTGCGACGCCCTTCGCTCAAAACCCTCAAGAGGGCTGCGTGATGTTTTTTGGAGTGGGCTTCCCGCGGCGATGCAACTGACGCACTTCTCACTCAATCGCTGTCATCTTAGAGAGAACCAACGGGCCGATTGATCCTGTCGCAGTTCCTCCGTCATTTCTGGCCCGCAATGGACGACCAATTATGCAGGTCAGTCGCCGGCTTGCACACCGCCCCACTGACGACTTTTGCTGTCCTCGTGGCGGCCATCCTTTTCCGGTAATTCCTGACACGTGATCTTCCCCCAAACACGCCACGATCAACCAATGGAAACGACGATCCTTGTCGCCGGAGACATCTGCCCCATCGGCCGCAATCAAGATCTCTTTGCCAGTGGCGACAGAGCGGGCCTGCTCGGCGACCTTTCCCCAATTTTTTACGCGGCCAGTCTCGTTGTCGCGAACCTTGAGTGTCCGCTCATTGAAAAACAGTCGCCAATCAGAAAGTCTGGGCGAAATATCGGTTGCCCGGTCCAGTGCGTCGGCGGCCTCAAGGCGATGGGCGTCGACATCGCAGGATTGGCAAATAACCACATTATGGACCACGGCAAAGCCGGCTTGCGGACAACACTAAGGGTGCTGCGCGATGCCGGAATCACCGCCGTCGGCGCAGGCAACAACGCTGAAGATGCCGCTAAGATTGTGACAACTCAAAACGGCTCGCTTACCATCGGTGTGCTGGCGGTTGCAGAACGCGAGTTTTCAATCGCCTCAAAGGACACGTCCGGTGCCAATCCATGCGATCCTATCGACTTCGTCAAAACCGTAAGGAAGCACAAGAACACCTTTGAGTATCTTCTAGTCCTGCTGCACGGCGGAATCGAGTATTACCCTTTTCCAAGTCCAAGGCTGCAGAAACTCTGCCGCTTCATGATTGAAGAAGGGGCTAACGCCGTGATTTGCCAACATTCTCATTGTCCAGGTTGCTACGAACAGTATCAACACGGACACATTGTCTACGGACAAGGGAACTTTCTGTTGAGCGCAAGGGAGGTAATTGATGGACAAACAATCGGGGTAAACGGTGGATTGTTGCTTCGGTGGCATGGGGGCGAAGTACCGGTGGCCTCTTCTGATCTCCGTTCCGGTAGCAGTTCAGGGGGTGA